>Ga0209683_10000363_pt1 | contig 17983 bp, 12 predicted proteins | sample DOMMetBare2Fresh_FD_187474 | JGI IMG/M metagenome (GOLD analysis project Ga0209683, IMG submission 187474) | Wetland sediment microbial communities from St. Louis River estuary, USA, under dissolved organic matter induced mercury methylation -... | ecosystem: Environmental > Aquatic >... | reverse complement strand
TTGGTTACCCTGGTCCGCGCTGCCAAAGGTGATTTTGGGCGACATCGACGGATCGCTCGCTGGACATTGCCGATTTGGCTTTACGTTTCGGTTACCGGCGTAGTGGTCTATCTGATGTTGTACCAGATCTATCCGGTACGCTAAGGTGCCTCCCGTGTGGGTCATGATGAAGGAAGGGAATCTAGTTAAGCCGCCGGTTTTCCCGGCGCCGGCAACAAAGCGGCGTCGCTCCTCGCTGCCGATTCTGATTCTGGCTGTGTTGTTTGTCTCGGCAACCTTCCTGACCTGGTATTACACCTGGTTTGGTCGTGACCTTAGCGATCAGGAGATCAGCAAGTACCTGGAGGACGAAAAGCATCCGCGACATGTACAGCACGCGCTGCTGCAGATCGAGCAGCGTTTGGACCAGTCAGGCGGCCAGTGTTGTCGCCAGTGGTACGCAAAGATTCAGGAGTTGGCGGCAAATCCTGAAACGGAATTTCGCATGACCACCGCGTGGCTGATGGGCTACGACAATCGTTCCGAGCAGTTCCACCAGTCCTTGCTGACACTGCTGAACGATAAAGAGCCAATGGTGCGGCGAAATGCGGCCCTGGCCCTGGTGCGATTCAATGACTCCAGTGGCCACGCGGACTTGTTGACTATCTTGAAGCCCTTTCCGGTAACGGCGCCCGTGCCCGGGGTCATCACGAGCACGCTCAATGAAGGGGCGCAGGTTTCGCGTGGGACTTTGCTGGCGCGGATTCAGGAGGCGAATGGGACAATCACCGAAATTCGCTCACCGATTGCCGGCCGAATAGAAGGCATTACGTCGCCTAACGCCTCGAAAGTGGAGTTGGGCACTCCGGTGCTGTCACTTAGTTCAGACGCTTCAAATGTCTGGGAGGCGCTGCGGGGATTGGCGCTCATCGGCAAGCCTGACGATTTGAGTGAAATCGAACGCTATGTCCAGGGAGTCGGCAGGCTGCCTGAAAGAATCAAGCAGCAAGCAGCGCTGACGGCCAAAGCCATTCAGAGCCGCGCAACTCAACAGGGTCAAAACGGTCAAGCCATACCAGGGGGCGATCTCACGCAGTAGGAGCAGGTGGCGGAGCATCTGGGAGGGTGATTCCATGAAGCGCTTCCCAGTCGTCAGTTGGCACCATTTCGATTGCGTCCCAGGGGCAGCCATCGAGAAAAGCTCCATCCGGACCTTTGCTGATACATTTCTGACAGCCAATACAAAGGTAGGGGTCGACTTCGATCCTGCCAAAGGGAGGATGATCCTCATCGGGGATCCAGAACATGCAAGCTTCGATGGGACAGTATTCAATACAAGCCGGTGAGCCCGCACAGCCCGTGCAGCAGTCTGTCGTAATGGCAAGGATGCGCGGTCGCTTCTTGCGCGTCGCTTTACCGTCGCCAACTGACATCGGCCAATGCTTGTCCACGACATCGTACATCCTGTTTTCCCCTTAGCATTACTGTTTGCGGAGCGCACGACGACTTTAACATGGCCCAATCGATTCCTCAATAAGGATGTGAAGGATGTCGCACTGGCCTGGCCAGCAGCAGAAGACATAGAAACTAAGTATGAAACATTGTCCAAAATGTAGAAGCACCAGAATTCGGAAGGGGTACGCGCCAGCCCCGCTTCTGTTGCGCATGGTGGGGGTTCGCGAGCTCCTTTGTGACGGCTGTAACCTGCGCTTTCGTGGTTTCGTCTTGCCAGGCACGCTCCCTCGCTCAGGCCGTCATCGGTATCCGCCGAAGAAAGAGAAGCCGGCGCGCGTTGAGAAGTCTGCCGAGCCAGCCCCTGCCACTCGCCCTCGCTCGGAGCCCAAGCGCTGTCAGAACTGCGGCAGCGAAAGCACTCATCGATCGCATCGCCGCGGTATCATTGAAAACCTCGCGTCGGTCCTGCGCATCTATCCCTACCGCTGCGATAACTGCAATAAGAGATTTCTTGGGCGCCGCAGGTCAACCACGCCCGAGCCCGGGTGATAGACCGGCGGAGGCCGCAAAGTAAATGAAGGACCTTCTCTTGAACCTCGTGGTATTGGTGGCGATCCTTGGTTTGAGCGCTGTGATTACTCATCTGTTTGCCCGAACGATGTATCTGAGATGTGTCGCCTGCGGGACGCTGAACGCGAGACGCCGCATTAATTGCCGCAACTGTCAGGCACTGTTGAGGATTTCGCCCGGCAGTTGAGTTCAGGAATCTCTTCTCTGCCAATCGGAAGACCGTATGTCGAAAAGTCCCATCAATACAATTCCGGCGCAATGGCTGACGCATGCGGAGAAAACCGGTTATGAGGAAACGCCGCGCTACGCTGAGACCATCGCCTACTGCGATAAGCTCGCCTCAGCTTCGCCTTTGATTCGCTTCGAGAGCTTCGGGTTGAGCGGAGAAGGCAGGAAACTGCCGTTGTTGATTGCGAGTACAGGCAACACTTTCACCCCTGTAGCTGCAAAGCTGGTCAACAAACCAATTGTCTTGATCCAGGCTTGCATACATGCTGGTGAACCTGATGGCAAGGACGCGGGTCTGGCCCTGTTGCGAGACATTGCTATTACCGGAACCCATGCGCACCTGCTGAAGCAGGCGGTGGTTCTGTTTATGCCTATTTACAACGTGGACGGCCACGAGCGGTTCGGCCCCTACAACCGTATCAACCAAAACGGGCCGGCTGAAATGGGTTGGCGCACGACCACTGCCTACCTGAATCTGAATCGCGACTACATGAAAGCGGAGGCGCCGGAGACGCGGGCCTGGCTCAGACTATGGAACACCTGGCAGCCGGACCTTTTCATTGATTGCCATGTTACTGATGGGGCAGACTATCGCTATAACATCACCTATCATCACGAGCATCATGACGGCATCCCCACGAGTGTGCTTGACTGGGAGCGAAAACATTTTGACGAACGAGTTCCGCAGCAAATGGAGACTGAAGGCAATGTAGTGTCCTGGTATTTGGAATTCAAGGACAATCGAGATCTGACGCAGGGCATCGTTGACTTTAGCGGCAGTCCGAGATTTTCCACCGGATACACGCCGTTGAGAAATCGACCAGGGATTCTGATAGAGACGCACATGCTGAAGGAGTACGAACCACGCGTACGCGGTACCTATGATCTGTTGCGTTATGCACTTGAAGAAGTCAATCGTGATCCGGATAGCCTCCTCGAGGCCGGACGCCGCGCCGAGGAAAGTTGGCTGGCCAGCGGAGCTGAATATGATCCCGCGCGAAAATACCCAATCACCTTCGCCTTGTCGAAGGAGACAGTCCCCTACGACCTGAAGGCAGTGGAGTATGTTACGGAGGAGAGCACGGTGTCTGGCGCGATGCGGGTGATTTTCGGGAGTGCACCGCTGGATCTAACGGTGCCGATGTACAATGATTTCAGACCCGTGGTTTCGATTGTCCCGCCGTTGTGCTACATCGTACCGCCGCAATGGAAGCAAGTGATTGAGGTGTTGCAAGCCCACGGACTTGTCCTGCGAAAGACCACAGCGCCGCTCGTGCTGGAGATCGAAAGCTACCGGTTTACCGATGTCGCGCTGCCACCTGCGACTTTTGAGGGACGTTCGATGCCCACTTATACAACGGTTCCGGAAACCGAAGTGAGGACCTTTCCCGCCGGGTCGGTGATCGTGCCTCTGGCTCAGGCCAACGGTGCAGTAGCCATTCATCTGCTGGAGCCACAGGCCCCCGACTCACTGGTCGTGTGGGGATTTTTCAATGCGTTGTTTGAACAGAAGGAATACTCCGAGGATTATGTTTCCGAAAAGCTGGCCCGAGAAATGATGGCAGCAGACCCCGACCTGCAAGGAGAGTTCGAGCAAAGACTGGCAAGCGATCCCGAGTTCGCTGCCAGTCCTCACCGCAGGCTGCAATTCTTTTATGAGAGATCGCCTTACTGGGATCCGGAGCTGAATCTGTATCCAGTAGGCCGCGTCAGCAACCAGCTAAATGTTCCGCTCGAAGAAATGTGACGTTGTGGCGTGATTTAGTTTCGGATCAGAGAGCGGCTCGGCGGCCCGAAACGAGGTTAATGACGAGAATCACCAAAGCAATTACCAAAAGCAAGTGAATGAACCCGCCCAGGGTGTAACTACTCACCAGACCAACCAGCCAAAGGATGAGTAGTATCACAAAGATCGTCCAAAGCATTTTTAGTTTCCTCCTGTTTTTTGCACCTGAATTATTTCAGGATTGACAGGCGAGTCTGCAACGACCGTACCATCCGGACGAAAGGATCCACTTGGGCTAGTTTGTCCCTTAAACAGCACTGCGGCCGCTTACAGGTGAAGCGCCGGAACTTTTCTTGTTGTACCGATTTCAGCCAACGCGTCGCTGGCCCAGTGTTTCAAATCCTGACAACAGGGAACTCAAGTGGTCTCAGGAGGCGCGACCCGGAGTTTCTAGTGCGCCAGTGCGTCAGGTCTTTCGCTAACTTCGCGTAGAGCCTGGCTGCGTCCGCTCTGTGTGACGATAGCCACTCCGCTAAAGATGAGCACACAGGCCACCAGGGTCCGCGTATTAAACCGCTCGCCGAGAACTAGAGGGGCAAGGCCAAACGCTATCAGCGGCTGCAGGTAGATGTAGGTGGCGACGGTGCCGGGGGTCACCCGGGCCAATGCCCATGCGTTGGCGTAATAGGCGGCAACTGTAGGCACGAGGATCGTGTAGATAACAGCTGCGATGATCAACGGACTGGGGAAGATTACCTGCGTCGAGTGAAATTCATAGAGCCCCAGCGGTATGGTAAACACACCGCCAATGACAAAGATCCAAGTGATCACAGTGAGTGCGCCATAACGCTTGAATAAATCTTTTGACAGCGCAATGTATGCGCCGTAAGAGAGAGAGTTGGCGACAATCAGTAAGTTACCCAGCATTGTTTGTCGGGAAAAATCGGAGCGCATGGGGTCGATAAGGTAAATGACCCCGCTGGCGGCCAGCGCGATGCCGAGCGTACGACGCCACGAAAGCCGGTCGTGGCCCAGGAAGATACTTATTGTCAAGGTGCAGACAGGAATCGTTGTACTGAGAAGTACGGCGTTGGTGGCGGTTGTCATCGACAGGCCCTTGACGTAAAGCAGTTGGTTCCAAACCACTCCGAGCATGCTGGCAAGCAGAAGCCACCACAGATCCCTGCGCGGCAGCAGTCGAAGCCGGCCAAGCTTACGCTGCAGTAAACTGAGGGCAATAGCGGCACCGCCAACTCGGATGGCTACCAATCCGGTGCTGGAAATCGCTCGCAACACTATCTTGCCAACTATGGGCCAGGTTCCGAACATAATCTGCACCGCGATTAGGGCCAGATGCGGGGCGCTGCGATGATCCCTGGCCTGGGTTAAAGTTGGCATGGTCCAAGTGCTCAGCAAAATAAAAAAGGGATCGGGTGCACCCGATCCCCGAATCAATAGGCGAAAACAATCACTCCTTCAGCTTGCCTGTGTCATGCCTGGCGCTTAAACAACCAGGTAGAGCGGATTCTCGAGAATTTTTTTGAAGGTCTGAAGAAACCTCGCGCCCGTAGCCCCATCGATGATGCGGTGATCACATGACATGGTGACACGCATGACTTGCCGGATCACGATTTCATTGTCTCTCACCACTGGTTTAGCGGTGACCGCGCCTACCGCCAGGATAGCTGCCTCCGGAGGATTGATGATGGCTGTGAATTCATCGATACCCAGCATGCCGAGGTTGCTGATGGAAAAGGATGCGCCGGTGTATTCTTCCGGCAACAGCTTGCGAGCGCGCGCGCGTTGGGCGAAGTCCCGAACCTCCCCGGCAATCTGACTCAGCGACTTTTGATCCGCCGCTCGCACTACTGGCGTGATCAAACCCTCTTCGATCGCCACTGCCACACCAACATCAGCGTGCTCATAGAAACGCACCGCCGTCGCCTGAAACGAGGCGTTCACCTGCGGGTGTTGTAGCAACGCCATGGCCGCAACTTTGATTATGATGTCGTTGATGCTGATTTTGAGCTCAGGATCCAGCTCTTTAATGCTCTGCCGCATCTCGACCGCACGATCCATTTCAATTTCGGTTGTCAGAAAGAAATGGGGCACCGGGCCCAATGAGGTTACGAGCCGATTAGCGATGGTTTTCCGCATCACGCTCAACGGTTCATCGCGAAATGCAGAAGCACTTTCAATGGTTGCGGGTGATACCGGCTCAGCCTTGCGCGATTCGCTCGGCGGTTGGGCGGCGGCACCCTGGCGGCTGAGAGCGGCCTCAATGTCGCGCTTGATAATTCTGCCCCCCGGACCTGTGCCACTCAGTGTGCGCAAGTCCAGGCCTGCTTCAGCGGCCATTCGCGCGGCGAGTGGAGAAACAACCAGCCGTCCCGAAGTTGTAGACTTAGCGACCTCTCCCTGTCTCCCGTTGCCGTCAACGGTGACGTCGGCCACGGGCGCAGGAGTGGGCATGCTTGTATCTTTCGCTGCGGTGGGGCTCTTGCCATCCTGCTGAGCCGGCGGCGCGCTTTGAGCCTTATCCTCAAATGCTGAGATGTCTTCGTCCGCTTCGCCGATGATGGCGATGAGTTGGCCCAGAGGCGCAGATTCGCCTTCCTTAGTGAGAATCTTGCGCAGCACTCCCTCGCCGAGCGCCTGCATTTCCATGGTAGCCTTGTCGGTATCAATCTCAGCCAGCGGTTCGCCCATGGAAACGCGATCGCCTTCTTTTTTCAGCCAGCGCGAGATTTGTCCCTCATCCATAGTTGGCGAGAGTTTGGGCATTATTACTTCAGTAGCCATTCCGTATTCACCCTCAGTGTCCCATGAAAAAGTGTTCCATAATCCTTAGTCACCTCGCCGAGGATTGTTCCAAATCCCGCACCACGAGCGAAATCGCCAAACGGGATATTGGCGGATGAACAGCAGGTTGGCAGACTACAAATAGGCTACCTCGCGCACCGCCGCGACGATCTGTGCCACGCCGGGAATCGCCAGGTTCTCGAGATTCTTGGCGTAGGGCATAGGCACGTCAGCGCCTGAGACTCTGCGAACCGGAGCATCAAGGTAATCAAAGGCTCGTTCGTTAATCTCCGCGCTGATTTCGCCAGCCACGCCGCAAAACGGATGCGATTCTTCTGCCACGACCACGCGATTGGTCTTCCTTACGGACTTAATGATGGTATCTATATCGAGGGGACGAATCGTGCGTGGGTCGATCACCTCGCAGGAAACTCCTTCCTTCTCCAACTCTTCGGCGGCCTTCAAGGCCAGGGGCACCATCAGCGAACGCGCGACAATAGTGGCATCGGTTCCGGCGCGTTTTACATCGGCCACGCCCAGGGGAATGGTGAAATCCACGTCGTCCGGGACCTCTCCCTTTTGCCCGTACATCCTCTCCTGCTCAATGAAGATTACGGGATCATCATCCCGAACTGCCGACTTCAAGAGTCCCTTTGCGTCGGCCGCTGTCGAGGGCATGACCACCTTCAGACCCGGGAAGTAGGCATACCACGATTCCAGCGCCTGGGAGTGCTGTGATGAAACCTGAAAGGCAGAACCTCCGGGACCGCGAAAGACCATCGGAATCTTGAACTGTCCGCCAGACATGTAAAGCATTTTCGCAGCAGAGTTAATTATTTGATCGGTTGCGAGGATAGAGAAATTCCAGGTCATGAATTCTACAATCGGACGCAGCCCAACCATCGCGGCACCAACGCCAAGCCCGGCAAACCCGAGTTCGGTAATTGGGGTATCGATAACTCGCTGGGCACCAAACTCCTCAAGCAACCCTTTGGTTACTTTGTAGGCTCCCTGGTAGGCTGCCACCTCCTCGCCCATAAGAAAGACATTCTTGTCGCGCTGTAGTTCTTCGCGCAGAGCCTGATTGAGCGCCTCGCGAATTGTTATTACTGCCATCTAAACTTTTTTCCTTTGCTTTGCCGGCTTGAAGCTATTCGGCCGATTCGGTTGGCGGAATGGGATTGGCATAAATATCTGTGTAGAGTTCCCTGGGATCAGGTTCAGGACTCTCGTCGGCAAAGCGCAACGCGTTTGCTACCTCTTCGCGCACTCGCGTATCGAGATCTTTCAACTCCGTTTCAGAAATGGTTCCGGTTTCCCTGAGTGTCGCGGCAAACAATTTCAGTGGATCCCTTTCCTGATGTTGCTCGATTTCCGCACGCGTACGGTAGTTCCCCGGGTCTGACATTGAGTGGCCCATAAAACGGTATGTGCGCACCTCGAGCAGAGTTGGCAGGGAATACTTTCGCGCCCTTTCTACCGCCCGTCTGGTCGCCTCGCGCACTGCCAGAACGTCCATGCCGTCCACTATTTCTCCGACGATTTCGTAGGCATGAGCCTTTAGCGAAATATCCTGAAACGACATTGCTCGCTCGACTGAAGTACCCATGCCATACTGATTGTTTTCGCAGATATAAATGCAGGGTAGCTTCCATAACTGAGCGAGGTTTAGAGACTCATGGAAAGCTCCTTGATTCACCGCCGCCTCGCCAAAGAAGCAGAGAGTAACCTGGTCGGTCCCCAGGTATTTGCTGGCAAAGGCTACCCCGGTAGCCAGGGGGATCTGGCCACCCACGATGGCGTGCCCACCAAGAAATCCCACGCTTTTGTCGAACATGTGCATCGAGCCGCCTTTGCCTTTTGAGCAGCCGGTGGCTTTGCCGTAGAGTTCAGCCATAACGCTTTCCGGTGTCATTCCTTTCGCCAGGGCATGGGCGTGCTCGCGGTAACTGGTTATGACATAGTCGTCACGCCGGACCGCAGAAATTGCTCCGATAGCCACTGCCTCCTGCCCTATATAAAGATGGCAGAAACCACCAATCTTCCCCATGCTGTATGACTCAGCAGACTTCTCCTCAAAGCGCCGCACGAGCAGCATTTGGTAATAGAGTTCGACCAGCGTTTTGCGATCGAGTCCCTTGAGTCGAGCTTTTTGCTCAGCTTTCCTGGCCTCAACCGACTGTTCAAGCTCCGGTGCCTCTGCTTCCATGACAGCACTTCCGGCGCGATTCTTGGCTTCAGAGGCGGCGGGTGAATTGGGTGTTTGCCTACTCATCTTGGATACATGCGGACGATTAAGACTTGTTTTCCCTGAGCCCGTCGGGCGGACTTGTTTCGGACAAAAATTAAGTAATGGGTGCTCGCGAACGGCGGGATTATACGCGAGATGCTCAACCCTGCGCAAAAGAGAGGCCCTTCACAAAAAAAGCGCGCTGCCGGAGACAACGCGCTCGAGGTTCGGAATGACGCCGCGCTTAGCCCAGAGCGTCTATGGCGAGGGCAGCGGGAGTGGCCGAGATAGTGGCGATAGTCTTCCGCGCATGTTTGTTTCGCTGCATATTTCGTGCGGCCGCCGACAGCAGTTCCTCTGTGGTCTCGCCATCTGCGGGGAAACACGCAATTCCCAAACTGACGCCAACTTCCTGCGTTCGTCCTTTGCGGACGGTGAATTTGGTGGATTCGACTGCTTCGCGAATTCTCTCGCCCACCTGAGTCGCCATTTCAGTCGAAGCCATCGGCATGATGGCCACGAATTCGTCACCAGCGTAGCGGGTGAGTATGTCCATGGCCCTCAATTCCTTGCGCATTACCCCGGCGATACTGGCAAGCAAGCGGTCGCCCAGGGCATGGCCGTTGGAATCATTTATTTCCTTAAAATCGTCGACGTCCATGCAGATTAGCGCCAGTGACTCGCGGTCCATTCGCTGGCATTCGGCAATCCGTTGCTCCAGGATCATGTAAAAGCCGCGCGCATTCGGTAGTTCCGTCAAAGGATCTGTCAGCGCGCTTTCTTTTGTCTTTTCAAAGGTCAGAGCGTTGTTCAGGGCACTGGAGGCATGCTGGGCCACCGATTCAAGCAGCCGCACATGTTCCGTTGTGTAGGAAGTACGGCTCTTTGAATAGAGCGTAATGGTTCCGAACGCACCGTCCTCACGCAGCAATGGTGAAACCAGTACGCCGCGGAACTGGCGCGCAACCTCTTCGGGGATTCCCACCAAGTCAAGATCCGGAGAGGCATTACACATTGATCTGGCATTGGCAATTACCCAGCCGGTGATGCCATCACCAACACTCATACGGCGAAGCATGAAAACTTCCTTGTCTTCACCAGCAACATGGATGGCCACTGCCTTACCCGATCTCTCGTCGACGGTGAAGATAATGCAGGTGTCGAAGGGAACGATGGCGCGCAGCTTGTTGGTGATCAACGCAACCGTATCGTTCAGGTTCAGGGAAGAGCCAATGGTCTGCGCAATCTCGTGCAAGGCAAAGACCTCGCGTTGTGCCTCGGTTATTGACCGGAACCCTGATTTGTCGTCCGGCGTACCCAGGATATCTGAAGCCAGGCCGGCGTCTGGTCTGGTAGCAGTAAGATAATCGAGTTGCTCGGACGCGACCTGCTCCTGAATGTCTTCGGCGCCGATCAGCATGTCGAACTCTTCCACATGCTCGATGAAAATTTCCACGACGCGCGGGTCAAAAGCACTGCCGGCCATGTTCCTTAAGAGGGCCAGCGAATCCTCGCGCTTCATTCCTTTGCGATAAGGGCGATCGCAGCGCGTGGCGTCGTAGAAGTCAACCACCGAAATGATGCGCGCAACCAGCGGAATACTTTCTCCTCGCAAGCCCTTGGGATATCCCGTACCGTCCCATTTTTCATGGTGATAGCGCACGATATCTTCCACCGGGTAAGGAAATTGCACTCGCCTCAGAATGTCCCCCCCGACAGTCGGGTGGATTTTCATCTTGGCGAACTCCGCCTCAGTGAGCTTTCCTGGCTTGTTCAGAATATATTCCGGAACCGCCAGCTTTCCGATGTCATGCAATAAAGCTCCTGCGAACAGTGCCTGTACTTCGGCGGGTGTGACGGCAAAGAGCTTGCCCATCTCGCTGGCGTAGATTTGCGTCCGGCGTACGTGTCCATGGGTGGTTTGATCCTTGGCGTCAATGGCAATGGCCAACGACTCGATTGTGTTCATATGAATGTCGGCCATCTTCTGCAGATATTCATGTTTTTCATTATCTGCATTCCGCACTTCATTCAATCGATTTTCGTTGAAACGATAGAGCAGGTGGATCAGGCCGGTAAGTAGTAACCCGAGAAAAATGAATGGCCATCCGCCGGTGAACAGGGCTGAGTAGAACAAGACGGCCGAGGAAGCACCCGCCACCTCAGTGATTGAAGTCCAGACCAGACTCTCCTTGGACGGGAACATAATGCTGGTGCCGGAGCTTATTCCCAGGAACACTGTCGTCGCCACCGTACAGAGGAGATATTGCAGCAGGGCCAGGATACAAATTGGCACCAATAGCGCACTTAAGGGAACGCTCTGGTCTGCCTGATAGCTGCCGGTTGAATAGAAGAGAGAAGCGAGTAGTTTGTATGAAGAGGCCGCGATAAAAGTCGAGATTACTGCGATGCCGGTAGTGAAGATCAGCGAACGCTTGGTTTGATAGGAATAAGACGAAGCAAAGCCAACTACTGCGGCAAGGATCACCGCCGGGCCCGCCGTGTTAACCGGGGGTATGGCGTAGAGCATGACGGCGAGAAAGACAAACGTGTCGGCAATGGACTTCCGACTCTGGCTGGTGTTGTCGACACTGGTGACGGTCACAGTGAAGCGGCTGGCCCCGAGGGTCAGAAGCAGTAAGGCCATCATCGGCCCCAGCCCTTGCCAGCCGGCAAGCGGCAGCCGTGCGGTGGAAATAAACGCCGCTGCCAGTACTGCGATAGCTAGTACGGTAATTGAGACCAAAAGAGCAAGACTCTTCCAGTTTCGTTGTTTCATGTGGGCTTGACTCCGCCGGACCAAACCGGATTGAAATAACTTCATGGCAGTGATGGTGGACGCGTCGACCCGCGCCGGGGGGCTGGCAACGCCGGACTGCTGGCGGGAGCCAACAGTGTTTATCGCGGATTAAATATAGCCTTCTGAGAGCTTTGCCGTCAAGAGAATCTGCGTTAAGCGGTCAAATTTAGTGTAGATCGGTCGTTATGAATGAGCTTCCAGTGCTGTTCCTCGGTTGGCGGCTGCCAGTTGTAGGGCCAGAGCGGCGGGATGGTTGACCGGATGTTGGCAGGTGTAATGCTCACAAACAAAAGCAGTAGATTGGTTATCGACGAGGGTTCGCCCCTGGAGGAGTGGCATGTTTTGATATTTGGTCGCTGCGGCAGGAGATGTCTGAACCACTATTTTCCGGGGCTGGAAGTTCTGCCAAACCTCATGTTTCAGGGCCTTGGTCAAGCTTGCGGCAGGGTCTCCAATGATTACAATCTCTATCGGAGAGGATAAGTGAAAATCCAACGCCGACAGTGCCCGGCCAAAAGCTGGGGGATAGCGCTGCATAGCCGCCGTCGTCAGTCTAAAGATGCCGGCGGCGCGGCGGGTGTAGTCCTGGTCACCGGTAAATACGCCAAGGCGAAGCAGGACCTCCGCTGCTACTGAATTCCCTGACGGGGTGGCATTGTCGAAATAATCCTTCGCGCGGACTATCAATTCTTCATGACTACTGCCCGTGAAAAAGAAGCCGCCTTCGGCCTCGTCCCAGAACTCATCAATCATCTTTCTGGCGAGGAGGACGGCTGCGTCGAACCATTCAAACTCTCCCGTGGTTTCGAAGAGGACCAACAGGCCATCGATAAAGAAGGCATAGTCCTCCAGATAACCATTTAGTCTTGCTCTTCCGTCTTTGTATGAACGCAGCAGGAGGCCGTCCTGCAATAGATTCTGCAGCACAAAGCGAGCATTCCGGCGCGCGACTTCCGCATAGTCTTCGCGATCCAGAACTGCGCCTGCCTCGGCAAAGCTTGCCAACATCAGACCATTCCAGGCAGTCAGGATCTTTTCGTCGCGAGCCGGCTTAATGCGGGTTTCGCGCAGTTCGAACAGCGTCCTGATACCGCGGGCGATCGCGATCTCCAAATGCTCTTCCGTCACGTTCGCTGCTTGCGCAACCTCGGAGGCTGATTGAGTGACGTTCAGAATATTCCGGCCCTCGAAGTTTCCCTCCCTGGTCACGTTGAAGTAGCGGCAGAACAGAGTCGCATCCGCCTGGCCCAGCGCCGCTTCTATTTCTTCGCGCGTCCAAACAAAAAACTTTCCTTCGTACCCCTCTGAGTCGGCGTCCTGGGTGGAATAGAATCCTCCCGCCGGATCGGTCATCTCACGCACTACGTAGTCAAGCGTCCCTTCCGCAATGCGGCGAGCGGATTGCTCATGGGTCAGCTGGTAGAGGTGAAGGTATTGCCGGGACAACAGGGCATTATCGTAGAGCATTTTTTCGAAATGCGGCACCAGCCATTTCGCATCCGTTGAATAACGGTGAAAGCCGCCCCCCAGCTGATCGTAAATACCGCCTCGCGCCATTTGCTCGCTGGTATGCACTACGATGCGCAGCGCTTCCGGTTCGCCGGTGCGCTGGAATACGCGCATGAGGAATTCGAGCGTCATCGCCGGAGGAAATTTTGGCGCGCCGCCGAAACCGCCATGGAGTGAATCATAATTGCGAATGAGGCCGCGGTAGGCAGCATCAAGCAGAACCGGCGAGAGGACCTCGGTTGCTCCGGTAGTCGACTGTGTGCGTCTTAGTTCCGTCAGCAAAGCGACCGCATTGCGAGTGACCTCGTCCGGCTTCTTTTGATAGGCCTCTGCCACATTCAGCAAGACCCTGGGGAAACCTGGCATGTTGTAGCGATCTTCAGGCGGAAAGTAAGTGCCACCGTAAAAAGGCACCGCTTCCGGCGTAAGGAAAACCGTCATCGGCCAGCCGCCATGTTGTGTCATCATCTGCACTGCGTTCATGTATATCTGGTCGAGATCCGGTCGTTCTTCGCGATCTACCTTGATGCTCACGAAGTGTTCGTTCATCAGCCGCGCAATTGCTTCGTTCTCAAACGACTCGTGCTCCATGACGTGGCACCAGTGGCATGCCGAGTATCCGATACTGAGCAGCACAGGCTTGTTCTCACTCTTTGCTTTAGTGAAAGCCTCGTCACCCCAGGCATACCAGTCGACTGGATTGTGGGCGTGCTGCAGCAGGTACGGACTGGTTTCGTTGATCAGCCGGTTGGTGTGTTTGTGTTCAGCCATGTCTAATCTCTCTGGGTTCAGTTACTAATCCTTAAACCAATATGGGGTCTTTTTTGTCCAGGGATTGCCCGGAAATCTCTTGTGCAGGACATCGTAGGCGGCCTTGGACCATTTGCGCGTGGCGCCGTCCGTGCAGCCATATCTGGTTGTTTTAACAGCCAGATGCAGCGCTTCCGGGGCGCGCGGATCAGCGGGATGTTTTTCGACCCAGGCGATGACGAAACGGCAAAGATAATTAGGGGCGGGACCCAGGGCAATGAGCCTGGCCTGCTGGTTTCGCGCCGCTTCCTTTTGCGCCTCGCTGAGGAAAGAAGGAAAGGAAGGACTTGTTATTGCCAGGGCCGCTGCAGAAGTTTTTTCCGGTAGCGTTTGCTCGTCTCCCTGTGCCGCCGCCGGCGCAGGGATCGTCCCGGCGCACCACCAGTTGTCGCGGTAGGAGTCCTGGGTGTCCAGCGGTGAGCGCCGCCCAATACCCGAGTGGACTGCCGGCTGGAGACCGGGCAGCTTTAACCAGGCGAAAATCCCGGAGAATTTTCGGGCGTCCTCTGGCTGTGGCGCCAGGTAGGCGTCAAGCAGAGGCCTGGCCGACGGCTCCAGTGTCCTGAGGATTGGGGCCAACTCCGTCGCGACTTTGGAATCGTCCTGTAACACCGCGCGTAGCCAGGTTGCCTGAGCCACGTCACGCCGTAGATGTTCGGGCAAAAACCTTCCTGTGGCCGCCTGCTGCATAACGCTTAACGGCAATTTTTCGTTCAACAAGAGCGCGCCGTCAGCGTCGAACAGCGGTTGCCCCGCCAGCGATTTGAGATCCGAATCTTCAGCGACGTCAGCGGGCAATTCACGCCCATCCTCGTTCCAACTAAAACCGGCTGGAATACGTTGCGCGTATTGCAACACCTCCTCCAGGTTAGTTGCCAAACGCATGCGCTGACCAAGGAAGAAGTTTAGCGAGGAAACAGGCAGCGGGGGCTTTTGTCTGCGCAGGAGTTCATCGAGTCTTGCGCGCGCCTGATCCACCTTTCCAGATTCAACTTGCAGCCGAATTTGATGAAAGGCAGCCGTGGCAAACGCCGGCGATTGCGGGTCTATCTTCTCCGCGCTCGCCAGCAAAGCCGGCGCCTCAGGATCGCTCGCTCCCACCTTGCCGAGCGCGGCGATCAACCAGCGAGGCGATGTCGTAGCATGCCAACGATCCACAGCATGATTAAGCGCTTGCCGGCCGCGGGTTTCGACCGTGACGATCCAATCGCTGAGGTCGTCCTGGCGCAGCGCTTCCGGAAACTCCTTCGTCTGGTCCGAGTCTTCATCACCGACGAAACTGTCGAACAGGATCGTGTAATCCAGCAGGTCCTGCTTCAGCGTTTCATTGTTCTGCTTTACCAATGACTGGGCCAGCTCGCGCAATCTCAGGTCGGGGTGCAGCCGCAGGCGCACCAGTTTAAGCAACCTGGTTGCGGACGGGTGTACTTTGGCAAGAGTACGGTCGCTCAGCACTTTCTTGAAAGCACTCTCGGCCTGGAGCAGCGATTCCTCTTTCTTTTCCGGCTGGCCAAGACTGGCCTTGCGCAAGAACACGCGTCCAGCCAGGTAAGCGGAGAGCTCGCGCCACTCTGAGTCTGAGTCATGGGCGATGGCCTCAAATTGCTTCTGAGCTTCCTCGAAGTTTCCCGCATAGAAATTCGCAGCAGCCATTTGATAAGCGCGGTCAGCACGAATAACTGGAGCTGCTCCGGCCGGCGGTGGAGGTGGGAGGTGCTGGCCCTCCGAGCAATTGGCAAAAACGGAGTCCTGAGCAGCAACCCATTCTCTTATCACCTCGCTGCCGGCGCCAAACGTTTTGATCCGTTCGCTAAGAGTGTGCGCCGCAGTCTCGAAAGCGTCTTTTTGACAATTGACATACGTCTCGAATTGGTTGGGTTTTTCGCGGTGCCGGTAGATTTCAAGTTGCCCCGCAGGACTCACGCCCGGGACTGTCTGCCGCACGGTCACCCAAGCGCTGGGCCATGAGTTGTCCCCCTCGCTCGGGCTGAGATCCAGGCGCTCTTTCCAGAGCGAGAGCAGATCTTCCCGCTCCCGGGCGCTGAATCTGGCTGTGCCAAGCAGGCGATAGGCAACAACCAAATACGAACGCGCCAGCGTGGGTTGGAGCACGCCCAGTTCACCACCGGCAAATTTTTCCAGAGGGAATTCGGGGTGGACAGTGAAAGCAAAGATAGCTTCAAGCGAAAAGGGACCACAGGCGAAGGTTGGCTGCGCCGACGACAATAAGGCGATGGTCAAGATCACAGCGGACAGGGGACGATAGAATCTCATCGGTGATATTTCTCCATAACCATGTTGACAGACTCGGGTGTCCATGAATCAGGGTTAAAAACGTACAAGCGTTCACTGGCCGGTGAGTAAGGAAGGACTTCATCAACAGAGAGGCCGGCGCTTTGGCCGCACAGTGGCGCAGAAAAGCCATCACCAGAGGCGAGGCCATTGAGAATTTGCGTGCGATCGATGCCCATGCGAAACAGCATAGGGACTGCTTCGTCAACCGGCAGCGCGTCGAGCCAGTTATCGCCTTTGCACCACGAAGCGAGAGCCGTGATGGTAAGCGGGGTGTCGGGCGGCAAGGATTTGCGAACCGAAGCAAGCAGATCGGAATAAAAGGTCCGTTCTGAAACCCTGGCATCAAAGTCGATCTGGATACCCGCGACGCCGGATTGCCGAGCCATTTCAGAGATTTCTTGAGAAACAGTTTCGATTTGACCTGGGGTAAGCGAAGCAAGGCCATGCCGCTCCGACTCGATCCGCGCCACCGCAATCAATACTGTCCCCGGAGGGACAGAGAGGGGTTGCAGCCGTGGGCGGGTGACGACTTTCTCGGCTCGCAGGTAGATGCTTTTTGCCAGGAAAGCGACGCCGGTGTTTTCAGTGTTGATGAAATCAAGCCTCTCCGGACGTTCCCACGCCCAAAGGATAACAGGCGGCAACGATGCCAGCCGGTGGCGGGCCTCAGCGGCGGCGCCGGATCGTTTGCCGGGAAACATGAGCCGTCCGTCAGACTGTATTACGGCGACGGATACGATCAGACCAAGGACGAGGGAAAGCCGGACAATCTTGCTTTTGGTATTGGATCTTGGCATCTGTTGGTTCGGCGGCGACGGCTGAGTTTACCCCAAAAATCGTTTTTTCAGCATCACTCGTTTAGACGCAGTACTTTTGCTATACTCGGCCGACTGAATGGCCATTCATTTTTGTCGAGAATCCGGCAAACCCTGAGTTGAGAGGCGACGTCGTGCGGTTTTAGGCAACTCGCCAGATGAATACTTGCCGGGCGTGAGGATTGCGAATGGAAAGAGAAACCCTGGATTTCGATGTGGTGTTTGTCGGTGCAGGTCCCGCAAACCTAAGCGGCGCGCTGCATTTGGCGCGGCTCGTGAAAGCTCATAATGAAGCCGTAAGCAAAGGTGAGCGCACCGGTAAGCCGCTGGGCGAAATTGAAATCGCAGTGATTGAAAAAGGCGCCGCGGTGGGTGCCCACATTCTCTCGGGCGCGGTAATGGATCCCAAAGGGCTCAGCGAGTTGATGCCGGACTTTCTGGAGCAGGGTGCGCCGCTGGAATCACCTGTGAACGAAGACCATTTCCTGTATCTCACTCCAAAACGCGCCATCCGCTCGCCGCTGACCCCGCCGCCGTTAATGAATCATGGTTACTATATCGTTTCGCTGAACCGTCTGACCGCCTGGTTGGGCGAAAAGTGTGAGGAAGCGGGCGTGAATGTTTTTCCGGAGTTCCCGGGCGCTGACGTGCTCTACGATGAGAGCGATCGCGTTATTGGCGTCCGCACCGGCGACAAGGGCATCGACAAGGAAGGGAAGCGCAAGCCGAACTATGAGCCGGGAGTCGACCTCCACGCAAAGGTC
>Ga0209683_10000361_pt1 | contig 18056 bp, 10 predicted proteins | sample DOMMetBare2Fresh_FD_187474 | JGI IMG/M metagenome (GOLD analysis project Ga0209683, IMG submission 187474) | Wetland sediment microbial communities from St. Louis River estuary, USA, under dissolved organic matter induced mercury methylation -... | ecosystem: Environmental > Aquatic >... | reverse complement strand
CGCCAACACCGCGACCGCACCCGCTTCGAGTGCCTCGATGGCCAAAGCGCTGCCCTGTCGCGTCAGGGAGGACACGACCACGACCGGCATGGGGTGGTGCTTCATGAGCTTGCGCAGAAACGTGATGCCGTCCATCCGAGGCATCTCGATGTCCAGGGTGATGACATCGGGCTCGAGCTCCACGATCCGGTCTCTTGCCGAATACGGGTCCGGCGCCGTTCCCACGACCTCGATGTCGGCCGCCGCATCCAGCTCGCGCTCGAGGATCCTGCGCACCAGCGCGGAGTCATCGACGACGAGCACGCGGATCGCGCGCCCTGAATGGAGGAAGCCCAGCGCCATCGTCAGGCCTGGCTGGCGGACTTGCGCAGGCCGACTGTCACGACCACGGGCCGGTCCTCGACCAGATAGCAGCGTGAGGCGGAGGACTCCACCGCGCGCATCCACTCGGCCTCATCGATACGCGATACCACCGGTGGGTGCAGGTTCGTCTTGGCGGTGGGGTCGACCGCCGTCGCCAGGTGCCCGGCGGCGATGTTGACGACCTCACCCAACGTGTCGGCCCCCTTCATCACCGCGTCCACGTCATCCTCGTCGATGCCAAGGATGTTCGCCGCGAGTTCGACGCACAGCGCCGCTGGCGCACAGACGCTCATGGTGCCGCTCGCCGCACCGGAGAAGTTGATAGCCGCCGACATCAGCTCGCCACTCACCGCGGGGACGTCCGGCACATCGATGAGATCGGGGACCACGAACGCGAACGTTTCCAGGACGCTGGCCAGAACTTGATCGATCGCACCTACTTCAAGGGGCGGTGCCCACGACGCGATGACGTCGAGTATCGTGCGCCGAATCTCCTCCGGCGTGAACGGCTTGCGAACCCACGCGGCCACGCCCAGCGCCATGAGCTCGTCCACCCGCTCCGTGGCACCTTCGGTTGACACGACGATGATGGGCACGTCGCGCATGTCGGCGTTCCGGTGCATGCGCTCGATCATCTCCGCACCCGTCATGACAGGCATGTTGATGTCAGCGAGGACGAGGTCGACCCACTCCTCGGCCAGCACATCGAGCGCCTCGCGGCCGTGTGCCGCCTCGTACACCGTGCCCACGTCGACTCCCGAGAGCGACAGGGTGCGGCGGATCATCGCGCGAATCACATCTGAATCGTCGACGACCAGGATGTTCAGTGACATCATTCTTGCCTCCGTGGTTGCCTGCTAGAGTTCCCTGACCGATCCTTGCGCCTTGACCAGGGTCTTGCCGCTGGCCATCTCAAGGTAGACCGTTCTCGAAACGACTCCGCCCACGTCTTCGGCGGAGATCAGAATGCCGTTCTTCCACAGCACCCTTCGGGTCACTGCGTAGTTGCGCTCGCCGATGCGGAACAGCTGGCCCTGGTCGAGCGGGGACGCCGCCCCCACCACGTTCGCCACCAGATTCGCGCGCGTGGCACCGGCTGCGAACATCTCTGTGAGCATCGCGAGCGCACCGGTGTCCACGTACATCGCGGGACGTTCGGCGGCCTTGTCGGGGTTGGTCTTCGACGCCGGCATCATGGCGTGCAGGAGCCCGCCCACCCGCGCAACGGGATCGTACAGTGACAGCCCCACACAACTCCCCAGCGAGTAGGTGACCAGCGTCATCTCGGGGTCGGTCGTGACCACGTATTCGGAGATTCCTATGACCTTCTCGGGCATCCCCATCACATCCGGCGATAGACCGAGGGCTTGACGTACTTCATCCCGCTGATGATGCCTGCCAGCGACTCCGCGTGGCCGACGAACAGCAACCCGCCGGGCTTGAGCAGCCTCTCGATCTCCTGGAGGAGACGGATTCGGACAGGGTCGTCGAAGTAGATCATCACGTTTCGGCAGAAGACCGCGTCAAGCGGTCCGCGCATCGCGAACGGAGGCTGGGACAGGTTGATCCGCCGATACACGACCAGGTCGCTGAGCTGGCGCTTGGCCGTCCAACCGTTGCCGGAACCACGGCGGTCGGGCGTGAACCACCGGTTGCGCATCGACTGCGGGATGGGGTCCATCTTGCGGTCCTCATACCGGGCCGAAGCGCACTGCGCCAGCGTCTCCGTCGAGATGTCCGTGGCCAGAATCCGCAGGTCGACGTCGGGATAGGGCAGGGCTTCCTTCAGCGTCATGGCCAGCGACAACGGCTCCTCGCCGCTGGAGCAGGCTGCGCTCCAGAAACGGAAGCGTCGCTGCCCCGCTGCATACCAGCCGTCGGCCTGTTCGGCGATGAAGTCGAAGTGATGCGGCTCCCTGAAGAAGCTCGTGACGTTGGTCGAGACCGCGTCGAGCAGCCCTACGACCTCATCGTCACGATGCTCCTCCAGGTAGGCGACGTACGCCTCGAAATCGTCCATCCCGAGCGCCCGCATCCGCTTTCCGACGCGGGCGCTCACCAGCGCTTCCTTCTTCGGAGTCAGCGCGATACCACTCGTCTCATAGACGACCTCGCGGATCCTGTTGAACGAGCGCTTCTTCATGTTCGCGGCGCACATAGCCGTCGTCTCTTCGTCCGTGGCCTAGAAGTCCGCGAGGTCCTCGTCGTCGAGCGGGATGGCCTGCTCGGGGTTCACCACGGGCCGGGTGGCCGCGTAGCGCGTGGCCTCCACCGCACGATGTGCCAAGGCCGCACGTCGGGTGGCCACCGTCGCCATCGCCGCGCGCTGCATCGCCGTACCGGTCTCCGCGTTCGCCCCACGCACGACCTTGATGAGCTGCACGATCATCTCGTTGAGCTCACGCGCCTGCGCTGAAAGCTCCTCGCTCGCGCTCGCCGACTCCTCCGCATTGGCGGCGTTGGACTGCGTGACGCGGTCCATCTGCGCGACGGCGGTGTTCACCTGGTCGATGCCCTGCGCCTGCTCTTCGCTCGCCGCCGCGATCTCGCCCACGAGCTGCGTGACGCGGTTGACACCGGTCGAGATCTGGTCGAGCGCCTCACGGACCTCCGTGGACACGAGCACTCCGCGGTCCGCGCGAGCCTGCGACTGCTCGATGAGCGCCGCGGTGTTCTTCGCGGCCTCCGCTGAACGCTGTGCGAGCGAGCGGACCTCCTCGGCGACGACGGCGAAGCCCTTGCCGGCCTCTCCCGCACGTGCCGCCTCGACGGCGGCGTTCAGCGCAAGCAGGTTCGTCTGGAAGGCGATGTCGTCGATGGTCTTGATGATCTTGGCGGTCGCATCAGAGCTCTCTTTGATCTCCTGGATCGCCGTTCCCATCTCAGCGACCGCGGATGCGCCACGAGTCGCGGCGGCCTGTGCCTCACGAGCCATCGCGTCCGCCTGGCGTGAGTTGTCCGCGTTCTGCCGGGTCATGCCGCTCATCTCCTCGAGCGACGACGACGTCTCCTCGAGACTGGCAGCCTGCTCGGAGGCGCCTTCGGCAAGCTGCTGACTCGAGCTCGCGACCTGGCCGGATGCGCTCGAGACCTGCTCCGCGCCCGCCGTGAGGCCGGCAACGACACGATCGACGGGCCCGACGACCGAACGGGTGACGACCACCCAGACAGCGAAGCAGAGCGCCAGCCCGATCGCCACAGCGACGACGAGTGCCAGCTGCGCGTTGCGCTGGGCGGCGTCGGCACCCTGCATGAGCTCTGCGGCATGCCCGGTCTCTTCATCGATCATGCCGGACAGGATCTCGATCGACTTGTTGTACGCATCGTTCTCGGTGCCGGCCGCGAACGCCTTGGCCTCTTTCAGGTACTTCTCGTCACCGGTGGACACGAACTTGTCGTACAGGGCGACGACCTTGTCGTCGGCCACCTGAAGCTCCTGCCACGCAGCCCTGAGATCCCCCAGTACCGCCTTGCCGTTGGTTGTGGCATCTCCGTACCGGTCCAGCGCATCGGATGCGTCCTTGTTGTTCTGGATGCGCGCCGCCTTGTACTCCTCCGCCACGTCCGCCGAAGGCTCCAGCAGCAGTCCCTGGCTGTACGTGAACATCGACTCCTGCATGGCCTGGAACGTGCGCAGCGCGTCAATGGCGGGCAGCGACTCCTCTGCGATCACATCGCTCGCCTTCATGATCGACTGCATGCCCACGAGTCCGATGGCGTTGACGACCACTGCCAGGGCGGCGAGCATCGCGATTCCCACCGCAAGCCGCCCGCCGATGCCCATCCTGCTGTACCACTTCATCTTCTGTCCCTCCGTGTGAAGCGCGTGTCGGCATCCGGCCGTCCCACGCGCGACCGACTCATCTACTCCGCTGCGTCCTGGTCACCGTCGACGACATGCCGCGCCGCGTTCACCGCGGCGGCCAGCTCACCGCTGGTCAACACGGTGTCGATGTCGAGCAGCAGGACCACGTGCTCCGCGAACCTGCCCACTCCCTTGATGAATGAGGTGTCGACATCACTGCCGAACACCGGCGTCTCCTCGATGAAGTCATCGGTGAGGTCGACGACCTCGGAGACACCGTCAACGATGATCCCGATCACCGTGTTCCCGACGCCCTCGCGCACAATCGAGACGACGATGATGCACGTACGGTCCGTGATAGGTGCTTCGGCAAGGCCGAAGGTCCGCCGAAGGTCCAGCAGCGGGATGATGCGCCCGCGCAGGTTCACGACCCCGGCGACGTAATCCGGCAACCGCGGCACGCGCGTCACCGGCATCATGCCGACGATTTCTTGCACCCTGAGTATCTCGAGGCCGTAGAACTCATCGGCCAACGAGAACGTGAGGTACTTGCCGGCTGTCGCGACTTCCGTCACTGACATCTCACGCCCCCTCCTTTCCTGCCGCGTGCCCAGCGGACACACGCTCACGAGCGAGTCTCACAAGCCCGGCGGCATCAAGGATCAATCCCACCCGCCCATCTGACATGATCGCTCCGCCTGTAATGCCCCGCTGCGGCGGAATACCGTCGCCCAGCGGCTTGATAACGGTCTGCTGCTGGCCCAACAGCTCACACACGAGCAGAGCCGCCCGCGACCCGGAATCGCCTGCGATCACCAGAACGGCATCCTCCGCGCGCTCGCAGGCACCCGGTGTCGAGAAGAGCCGATGCAGCCGAACGATGGGGATGAGTCCGTCTTCGGTCACCAGCATCTCGCCCGATCCCTTGACCGACTTCACCTGAGACGCCTCGGGCCTGACAGACCGCTCGATCGACAGCACCGGGATGATGTAGCGCTCCTCGCCGATGCGGGCGACCATGCCGTCGATGATGGCCAACGTGATGGGGAGCTGTATGGACAGCGTCGTGCCACGTCCCGGAGCGGTGTCGATCTCCACACGCCCGCGCAGTCCGTCGACGGTCCTGCGAACGACATCCATACCCACGCCGCGTCCGGACACGTCCGTGACCGTTTTCGCTGTCGAGAGCCCGGGCTCGAAGATCAGCTCACGGATATCGGCGTCTGTCCGCACCTCTTCGGCGTCCATGAGGCCGAACTCGCGTGCACGTTGAACGATCGCGGCGGAGTCGAGTCCGCGCCCGTCATCGGTGACCTCGATATGGATGACGCCGCCTGCGTGAAATGCCCGCAGCTCGATCAATCCGGTCTCCGGCTTGCCCGCGGCCACACGTTCAGCAGCGCTCTCGATGCCATGGTCCACCGCGTTGCGCAGCGCGTGGATGAGAGGATCGGAGATACGGTCCACAACCTCTTTGTCGAGTTCGGTGTCTTCGCCTATGAGCACGAACTCGACCGACTTGCCGGCTTTGAGCGCCGTGTCCCGAACCAGCCTGCCCATGCGCCGGAAGGTGGTGCGCAACGGCACCATGCGCAGCGACGTGGCCATCTGCTGCATCTCGCGGGTGATCTTGTCCAACCGGTCCAGCTGCACCGACATCGATGCGATATCGGCTCCACCGCGCAATGCCGCGGAGACCGTCGACTCGGCGATGACCATCTCACCGATCACGTCGAGCAGACGGTCCAGCCGCTGCTCCTCGACGCGGATCGAACCCTCTCGGCTGTTCGCGGCCATGCCGGCCGCATCCGCACCCTCCGGCGAGAAACGGACGGTCGCCGCACCGGCCGAGACGGCTTCGGCAGGACGCCGGTTCGTGGCGCCGGCATCTGAGGCCGCCGCGGCTTCGGGGATGCGCCCGATGCCGGTGGATGCGAAGACGAGTCCCCGCAACCGGTCCACGGCGGTGAATGTCGCCTGGATGCTCTCGGCTTCCACCGCGTGTCCGGCATCATGCGCTTCGGACAGGATCGACTCCGCGTCGTGGGCCTGCTGTGAGATGTCGTCGAGCGCCAGGAAACCGGCCATCCCCTTGATCGTGTGGAAGGCGCGCAGGATCGCGTCGATCGCTTCCGTCGACCCCGGATCCGCCTCGAGCGCCAGCAGTCGGTCGTCGGCATCGTCGAGATGTTCGTTGGTGCGGATGGCGAAGTCGCGGAGCAGGTCCTCGTCGCCGGCAAGCGGCATCAGCCGCTCGGCTTCGGCGTTGGCGCTGGCGCTGGCCTTCGCATCGGTCTTCGCCGCCCGCTCCTTCGGCGGTGCCTTCTTCGCGGGCTTCTTCGGCTTCGCAGCGCTGTCGGCTAGCGCCCGTGCGGACGCGAATGCGCGCTCCAGGTCCGCCACCACGCCCGTATCGCCCTGCACTAGACGCTCGGCGAGGGCCAGCAGGACCTGCGCGGGGTGTTCGGCATCCGTCGTGCCGAAGTGATCGCGGATCGCGCTGATCCGGTCCACCAGGTCACGCAGGCTGTCGGGATGGGATGTGTCCAGCATGATCAGCGCCTCGGCAGCGGCGTCGAAGAGCGCATCGTGAGGAACCGCCGTCATCGGGGTGACCTCCGTCCGCCGTCGTCATACACGTGATTGGCTCGCATGAGTGCTCCGTTTCCTGGAGCGGCCACCCGATGCCTCGAGCCGGAAGACCGCATATTCCACCGTGAAGCGTGCGCCCTCGACTCGTCTGCCGGAATCGGGCGACGCCGCCGAAACCATCAGGAATACCCTGACAGGGCCTCGGGAATTGGTGGGTTTGCGGGTGGGTGACGCGTCGCAGCTCACTCGTCGAGTGTCGTGAGACCTTCCCTGAGGGCGTACTTGATGAGCCCTGCGATGTTGTAGACGCCCAGTTTGTCCATGATCTGGCGACGGTGGCTCTCCACCGTCTTGACGCTCACGTGCAACCGCGCGGCTATCTCCTTGGTCGAGGCGCCTTCGGACACCAACTGGAGGACCTCGCGTTCCCGCGGCGAGAGCCCGCGCCCCGCTGCAGGTGCGCCGACCTCCGCCGTCGGACAGGACAGCCGGGACACGTAGTCCTCGATCACCGCGCCTGAGATTCCTTGCGACAGGTAGACCCGACCGTCGACCACCGTCTTGATCGCATCGACCAGCTCGCCGAACGCTCCCTCCTTGAGAAGGTACCCGCGTGCGCCGGCACCCAGCATCTCGGAGATGTAGCGCTTGTCCGCATGCATCGACAGCGCGATCACCCGTGCGTTCGGGAATTCGGCGAGCAGGAGTCGGGTGCCCTCGATGCCGTTCAACTCGCGCATCCCGATATCCATCACGACCACGTCGGGGTTGCACTCGCGCGCGACCTGCAGCGCCTCGCGACCGTTGGAGGCCTCGCCGACGACCTCGATGACGCTCTGGCGCCCCAGGAGTTCGCTGATCCCGTCGCGGACGATCTGGTGGTCATCCACCAACATGACCCTGATACTCATGTGGCTCTCCGCTTCATTCCCACGCCGGTTGGAGCCCGGCCCGTGCTCGCGCACATGCTACGCGCGACCACATCCTCGCGCAGTAGGGCATTCCCTAGCGCGCAATCAGGATTTGCCCGATACTGCCGCTTTCGGACCATGCCGATGATAGGTATGCGAAATGGGAGCAGCGAACACCACGTTTCGCTGCGGAGAGTGGAGACGGAATGGACCAGGGCGCGACCAATACGATCATCCTCGTGGACGACGAACCGTTCATCCTGAGCGCGACCGCGAAGCTGCTGCGCAGTGCCGGACACACCGTGCACACGTGTGAGCAGTGGACCGGCGTCGCAGCGACCATCCGTGAAGCGGATCCGGACCTGATCCTCATGGACTACAACATGCCGGCGATCAAGGGCGACGAGCTCTGCCGCATCGTCAAGCGCAACTCGACCAACAACGCGATGCGGGTCATCATCTTCTCGTCCGAGCCCGAATCCGACCTCATCGACATCGTGCAGCGCTCCGGCGCAGACGGCTACATCCCGAAGCACACCGCCGGCCACCAGCTGTTGAAGTCGATTCGCGAGTTCACCAGCTGCCCGCACCCGGCGTAACGCCGCTCGCACAACCCCGCACCATCACGACGTGCCGAAGAGCCCCGCACCGGGGCTCTTCTCGTTGCGAGGGCTACGACCGCACGATCACCTTGCGCCACGCCGATACCGCGCCACCATTCGTCGGGTCCGCGATGTGCCGGGCGCGCACTCGCCACGTACCGCGATACGGCAGGGTGACCGTCACGCGGTAGCCGTGCGCCTCAGGAGTCCCGTAGGCGCGCGCGGTGAACTTGCGACGCGTCACCCAGCGCCCGGACTCCCACCGCTGCGCGTCGACGACGAGCGCCGATGCGCCCGCGACATGTGCCGGCTCCAAGACGCCGGTCGCCGTGTAGCTTCGGCGGACCCTCTCGTAACGCGGCACCCGGGGAGCCCCGACCAGCGCCGCCGGCCGAATGCTCGTCGCAGCACTCATCGCCTGGGGAAACGTCTCATCGCCGCCGAAGACCGCGCGCACGTACGTCCGGGTGATGGGCGCGAGGGTGGCGCATGCCGAACCGCTCTCACCGGTCACGCCTTCGGCGAACGTGGCCCACGTCGCGCCGTCATGAGAGCTCTCGAACCGCACGAGCCTGCCCGTGAGTGTGGTGTCGTCGGCGGCACGCAGCGTCGCGGTCACGGTCGTGACCGAGGAGTAGTCGCACGAACCAGGCGCCTCGAGCGTGACCGACACGGCACCATCACCGCCGCCGATGGACCAGGCGTAGACGCTACCGTTCACGGTGAGGGACACGTCGTAGCGCGCGCCCTCGATCAGCGGCGCCTTCGGGATGAGCACGACCGCGTCGCGTGTTCCCAGCACACTGCGGCCCAGGCTCTGGTGTGAGGCGTTCGCATTGGTGTAGGTCGCTTCCGTGTAGACCGCGTGCTCCAGCGCGGCCCCGTCCCTCGAGAAGCTCGATGCCGTCACGACGGGCGTGCCGGCGCCGGAGCCGAACTGCACGATGATGGGGGGACCGGACGGCACGGAGAACCCGGTGCCCGTGAGCGGGTCTGGCGATTCGCCGCCCGCGTAGGACAGCAAGCCCGTGGTCTTGCCCGGACCCGGCCACAGGATGGGGAAGGTGGTGCCGGCGGGCAGCGTTGAGGAACGCCCACCCAGGATGTTCAGCGCGGCGGCAGACCATCCGCCCGGGTTCGCGTACGTGCCGAATCCCGCCGTCACCAGTCGCGGGTCGATCAGCCCCAGCGCGTGGAAGGGGCCCCGTGCCCACAGGTCGACAGCGGCCACGCCGCCCGCGCCCAGCGCCACGTTGCTCTGGCCGGCGGCCGCATTCCCCGCCGCCGAGTAGTACGGCAGTGCCGGGTCCTCGTCGTGGCCTATCACGCCGTTCATCGCCATGTAGCGCGCGTGCAGGTAGCAGCCTGCGCTGAGCGTGGCGCTCTCGGCAACCGAGGGCAGCGATGCGGCGGCGCGCAGCTCATTGACCCGCACGAGCCAATCGGGCTCTGCGGCGCGCGCGACGACCGGCGCGGCACTCAGCGCGAACGCCAGCGCACATACGAGGACTCTTGAGATGGTTCGGCTCACTGGTATCACTCCCACATCATGCATCGGCAGCCACCAGTGCGAACTACATGCCGAAGCGGACTCCGGCATCGATCCGCGTGACGGGCATCACCGCACGCCATCCGCAAAGAACAGGGCGGGACCGGTATCCCGCGGCCCCGCCCGTGCTATTCTTTCGTTCGCTGTCGACTCTCGCGGAGGGGTGGCAGAGTGGTTGAATGCCCTGGTCTTGAAAACCAGTAGGCCCGCAAGGGTCTCGTGGGTTCGAATCCCACCCCCTCCGCCATCACTCCCCATCACGTCGTGATCGTCACCGCATCCGCGTAGACCAGACGTTCCGCGTATCCGACCGTCCCGTTCGTGTACTTCTTGTACTGCTCGTACTCGCGGATCACCGCACGATACGTGGTCCCGTCGACGTTCTCGGTCAACTTGGTGGTCGCTGCCCACGTGCGGCGCGTGTCTCCGGTCAGGACCTGTTGCGTCGTGCGCGCCAGCATGGCCATGGCGGTCTCGCTGATCAGCGGCGTCCACCCAATGGTGGCGTCGTCGTCGGCGAGCCGCTTCTCCAGCTGCACTGTCACGCGCGCGCTCTTCTTGGCGAAGCTGTCGCTGTAGGTGTTGCCCGTCAGCGTCGCGCGCAGCGTGTAGCCGTCCGATGACAGCGTGACCGACGCGTACCGGTCAGGCGTCAGCTGCACGAAGTCAGCCACGCGTACCGCCGAAAGCTCGTAGTTCGTCAGCGAATACTGCTGGTAGCGCGCGAGTGCGAGCTTCACAAACGGCCAGTACGCCTTCCCCTGGTTGATGACGATGTCGGCGAACCACATGTCGAGTTCCGGATCGTAGTCGACGTCGTAGGCCGCGATCATCACGGACGAGCCGCTGTACTCCCGCAGCTTGAGCCCGGTCTTGTTGGTGGCCTCGCCGATGAAGTCGGACAGCGCCGGCCGCGGCGTCGGTAGCGAGCCCAGGCTCTTCCACAGCGGGTCGTTGCCCCACTGAGTCACCAGCGGCTGCAACTGCGTCCATCCCGCGCTGTACGGGCGCGGCTGGTACAGCACGACCGCCAGTCGCTCGCTCTCCCCTGACGAGAACCACGGGCGCTCGAGATAGACCCGGAGCCCGCCGCCCTTGCGGGTCTTCGCCGCCACGTTGCCCACCGTGCTCGTAGACCAGCCGAACGTCGGGATGATGTAGGCGATCGACGGCGCCGCCGGTCGTGCTGAGCTGGGAACGTGCAGGCTCTTCTCGGCGGACTCGAAGTCAAACGTCAGACCGTCGATGTCCGGGAAGAACGTGTCGTACCGGCTGGCGTACTTCGCGCGATACCTGATGAGGTGGTGCTTGGTGTCTCCCAGATGGAAACGCTGCGGCTTCGTGTCGACGCCACTGGTATTGACCAGCATCCCCGTCTTCGGCACGACACCCCAGGCGCTGGAGACCATCGCGGGCAGCGCGCGTCCACAGTTCAGGATGGTCGTCTGGCCGCGCGGGATGGTCAGGCCGAACACGGCCGCCTTCTTGGGGACGGCGGTCGCGCCCCACAGCGGCATGCCCTTCGCCGGATCATCGACGTTCTGGTTCCAGGCGGCGGTGACATCGAGCTTGGCCGTGCTCTTGCCGTGGATGGGCATCCAGTCGACCAGTGTCGCGTGCGTCTCACCGGGCTTGCGCTCCATGTGTGCTCGGCTGGTGAAGGCCGGCTTGATCATGGGCTGGTCGACGGCGTGCACCAACTTCACGTCCTGGGCAGGTGTGAGCATCCAGTTCTGGCCGATAGTCGAGACGTTGATCATCGCGTTGGCATTGGTAGGTAGCGATGCGCTGGTCGCGGTGGGCGCCAGGTTCGTCGCCGGCGCGGAAGCAAGTGCCGTGAGTCCTGCGACCGCAGGCGTCTTGACCGTCGCCAGCGACGGCACGAACTTCTCCATGCTCCACTGGTGGATGCCCATGACCTTCAGGTCGGCCGCGTTGAGGTAGGAGCTCACCTTGACCGTGTACTCGTCGGCCTTCGGCAGCTGCAGGCTCAACAGGCGGTCCGTCTCGTTCCACGCCGGAAGCTTCGGCGAGGCGTGCACGGGGAGCCTGGCGTCGGTCGCCTCGATGCCCTTCACGAACACCTTGAGCGGCAGCCGCTGATACCACGGCAGCCCCGCCTTCTCGAACGAGACGCGCATCGCCGAAACGGTGGTGGTCTTCGTCGCGGACAGCGGCACCTTCACGCCGCTGACGCGCGCCGACGTGCCCAGCGTCGTGAGCGTCGTGGCCGACGCGACTCCGGGCAGCCCCTTCAGCGCCACACCGCGCGCGTACCGGTCCGGCAGATACGGGGCCGGCGTGGGGACGCTCGCCTGTGGAGCCGCGCTGCCGTCCGCCAGCTGCGGCGGATTGTAGGCATCGCGCGTCTTCAACTCGACCCACATGGCCGGGTCCAGCGGCCTGCCCGGGGTCGCCCCGTCATCCAGGCCACCTTCGGCCTCGGCCATCGTCACGGGGATGCGCGGTGGCGTGATATGCCTCGCCGAGTCCTCGGTGATGACCGCATGCGTGATGGGGTCGTGATAGCTGCGCACGACCACCACGTGTGCGGTCTCGCTGGGCTTGGGCCCGTCGACCGGCACAATGGTGGGAGGCTTCACCGGGTCGTAGCGCTTGTGCACGAGCGCGCGCGTGACCGTCGGGTCGGAGTCGCCCGTGCCGCCCGGGTCCTTCGCGACGTCGCCCTCGGAGAACGCGACGCTGTTGCCCGCGAGGTCGACCATGCGTGCCCGGAAGCGATACGTCGTGCCGAAACGCAGCCGCGGCAGATCCCCCGGCGGAACAGTGAACCGCACGTCGAGCGGAAGGTCCGGATGCAGGAAGTGCCCCGACTCCGTCGTCACGCCGTCCGGGTCCTGGAAGGTCTTCGAGGGTGTGGACATACCGCTGGCGTCCGGCTCGGACAGCGGTACCCCCGGGCGCGGAACCGCGAGGCTCCAGCCACTCCAGTCGAAGACGGACTCATGGATGCGCATCTCGCTGGGCGGCTCTTCGGTCAGAACGTCGCCCGGCGCTGACACACCCGCCATCTGCACCCATCCCTCATCGGCATACGTGGCCGCCGCGCCGTCCCATGTGATGGGCGTGTCGCCGATGGCGTACTCCCCCACGCGACCGCACAGCCGATGCCACTGCCGGGTGGCGCTGTCCCACGCGTCGATCCGGTAGCCGCGCACGAGGTCCTCGGCGTAGAGCGGCTGAGTCTCCTCGAGTTCAGCCAGGAGCGCGGTGTTGATCGCCTTGGACCGCTGGAACCGCTTCTCCAACCGCGCGGCCATGCCCGCAACCGACATCCTGATGACCGGCTGCCCCAGACTGGGTAGCCCCATCTGCTGTGTCTGAGCCGAAGAGGTCACCGCCGAAGCGGCCACCCCCTCCTCGCCCTCGCCCAGCGACTGGTTGACCACCGGGTTCGACACCTCGTTGATCAGGTTGGCCGCGGTGAATGACGTGCCGATGAAGACCGACGCAGCGGTGTCGACATCGAAGTTGAACAGTCTCGTCGCGTCAGCAGCCGGATTCGTGATGGAACGCGCCACCAGGTACCCGTTCTTCACGTGCCCGTCTTGCGACTTCGGCCGGAACGACAGGATCCGCGTGGGCAGGTAGCTGGTCACCGCGAACTCAAGCTCCGTCCACTGGCATGAGTTCTTGCGCGTGAGCGTGTCCCCGTTGGTGGGGTTGGCGACGACGCTGGTGAGGAGCCGGCCGTCGGTGTACTTCGGGATGACGCGGATGCGCCTGGCGCCGGCCATCTTCGAGGTGAACGTCACCTCGAGGTCCACCACCAACCCAAGCCGCCGAAGAAGCGCCGGGTAGTTGCCCATCGCCGAGACTCCCTTGTGGAAGTCGATCGCCGGGATGGGCGGCGCAACGAAGTCGGCAGGCACCGTGTAGGGCTGGTGGAACTCCTCGAACGCCGAATAGCTCGCGTTACGCGCGGGCGCCGCCGCCAGCGCGGACATGCCGCTCATCTGCTGGATCGATGTGGGTAGCACGTTGACCATGGGCAGCGTGGTGAGCGCGGGGACCGAGACCAACTTCGCGACCGTGGGGAGCTTGTAGGCGGCCCAAGGCGTCGCAGCGACGGCCTGGTACTGACGCTTGATGGGAGCCACGACTGAGGACAACGAGAACGACTTGACCTTGGTGACGGAGAAGTCGCGGAACTTGAACGTCTTGTAGGGCATCTCCGGTCCGAAGCACTGCTCCCACAGGGCCGAATCCGCAGCGGGCGTCATCTTGGTCGCGGCGTAGCGGGTCTTGGTCGCCGGCGACGTGGCGTGGTAGGTCTCGACGTCGAACTGCATCCCGTTGATGATGTCGGTCCAGTTCGCGCTTGCGCCGCCCACGACCACTGACTCGAAGTCCGGGAAGTCCGAGAGGTTGAACGCCCCGGTCAGCGCGGTCGATTCCAGCCGTGGCGTGAGAAACGCGGACAGCTTCAGCGTCTGCGATCCGTCGCGGTTCCTGATGAATCCGTTCGGCAGAGCCGTCCACATGAGTGTCTGGGTTCTGGCCACTTCGATCACGCCCCCAACTGCGCCAGCGCGAACGCGGCACAGAACTCGTCATAGTCGGACTGCGTGGGCATCAGCTCGCCGAATCTGGGGTCCTCGCCCGCCAGCGTCTTGGTGACTGAGAGCTCGACCGGGAAGCTGAAGCACAGAATCTCGACTTCGATGGTGAGCGTCGCCGTTCCGGTGAGCTCGTCGGCCTTGTGGCCCGGATCGTCGGGCAGGGCCTTGGACCACGAGCGGTATCTCAGTTCCAGGTAGAACGTCAGAGTCACGGAGATGAGGCCCAGGATGTCGAGTTCGCCATGGATCCGGATGAACACGACGAAGCTGAGGTTCTCGCTCGTTCCCACCTTCTCGTAGCGGATGGTGAGGCCGCCCTTGATCTCGACCATGCCGCTTGCGATGCCACCGATCCCGAACGAGACACCTGCGCCGAACTCGAGGCTGACCTCGAGCGCGCGCATGCCTTCGGCATCGAACGTCATCATCACGTATCCGCCGCCGCCGAAGCCCATCACCATGATCGCGAACGGGGCCTCTCGTGAGCAGAACGCGAAGTCCAGCGTGACCGGCTCACCGGTGAACGGCAGGTGCAGCGCCGCGTAGAACGACATGTTCGTCAGCGAGAACACGCCAATGGACAGGTCCGGGATCGCGATGGTCAGCGAGGCCATGATCTCCTGGGCCGTGACGTCGATCTTCAGCGGCCCGGCGTCGACCACCGTCTCAAGCGCGTTGACCCCGCCCAGCGCACGTCGTTCAGCCAGCGCGGCCGAAGTCGCCGAACCGGTGAGCGTACCCAGGTACTCCGCGAGCTTCGCTAGGTACTTCAGGTCCCCGCCGAACTCCACGTTGGTGATGTCCGGACTCACCGTCGGCGACGCACCGTTGAGCGACTCGAACGTGAACGTGCCGAAGGTCAGGTGGATTGCGTCGAACACGCCCTCGACCAGGTTGAGCTTGAACGGACCCAGCGTGCCCCGGACCAGGCTGGAGACGTCGCCGGCGTCAGCATTGAGGCCCTTCGACATCTCGGCGACCAGCGTCAGTGGACAGGTGAGTGATCCTGAGGGTCCGGAGGTGACCAGCGGCTCGAAGATCAGGTACTGCTCGGTGACTTCGGTGGTCCACGTGTAGCGGACTATCAGGCGGTTGGCGTCCAGCGGGTCGGTGATCTTCTCGAACACCGGCATCTCGGTCAGGTCGAGGACCGCGCCCAGGACGTCCTTGAGTGTGATGCCGCCAATCAGCTTGGCGTTGGCGATGTCGAAGAAGTCCGTGGGAGAGAACTGTCCGCCGCCAACCAGCGCGGCAGCACCGCCGAAAGCGCCCTTGACGGCGCTGATGCCCGTGAGCATCGGGACGGGAGTGGACAGCGCACCCGACATAGCCGCCGGAAACCCCACGGGACCCGTCGTCAGGATGTCGGCGAACACCTTGCCCACATCGTTGCCGGGACCGTAGCCGTTGTCGCGGTAGATGTCGGCGATCTTGATGTCGACACCGGCGTTCTGGCCGGTCATCTCCTCGATCGCGTCCATGCGTACGTTCGCACGCCACATCAGGGGCTGGAACCTGACCTCGCCGAATTCGGCGGGCGACACCACCGCGGCGGTGAACTTGATCCAGTTGGTGGGGAGCACGCGGTTGGAGTCCTCGCCGCCGGACGATTCGGCGAACGCGACCTTCTGGCCCTTGAGCTCGGCGCCCTGGTAGGGCATCTCGCTGGCACACAGCCCCAGCGTGACCGCGGGGCTGATCGAGGGGACGGTGGGGCCCACCGTCGCGATGGTGTCGCGCACCCAGATCAGTGGCATCTCGAAGCGGTGTGTGACGCCATCCCAGTCCGTCGCCTCCATTAGGAAGCGGAAGTAGCCCGACGGGGTGACCGTCATCACCCAGTACGCATCGCCGTCGACCGTGCCCACGACCTTCTTGGCGTCGATCTGCGGCGTCTTCTTCGTCTTGATCTCGACGCGCTTGAAGGGGTGGCGCCGGTTGATGGGATCGCTGTCCTGCGCGTAGGTGCGCACGGGTTCCAGCACGACGATGAACGACTTCTGCGCCAGAAACGCCTGCTTGGTTCCCGCGTCGACGCGGCGCTCGGTGACGGTGACCTCGACCGCCGTATGGCCGAAGGGGAACAACCGGCCCAGAAGCACGATCTTCACGTACTGGTCGCGGCCCATCGTCGCCCGATGCTGCCACTCGATCAGATCGCCCATGACGGGGAATCCCAGGTCGTTCTTCAGATGCCTGAGGTCCCAGCTGCCGCGCACGTCGAGCCATGCGCCCAGCGGTGTGAGCATGAGGTTGTCGACATCCACGGGATCGGCGTGGAAACGTCCCGAGAGGTCGACCACACTCCAGCGGTTCTTCAGCCCGCCGTAGTCGGCCGGGATGGGAGAGTCCGCGAGCGTGCCGCGCGTGAAGCTGTTTCGGAAGAGGTTCGCCGTGGGGGCGGTGGCTTCCACGGCGTCACTCTGCAGTCGCAGGTCGTAGTGTTCGGCCCAAACCGCGCGCACTGTGGGCGGGTACTCATACGAGCCGGTCGCGATCGATGCACTCACGCCCGGTGTGCCCTCGGCCGCGCCGTTCACTCCCACGCGGATGGGGCCATGCAGCCGGGTGTGCCACAACTCGGTCCGACGGTTCCTGGTGAATGACTCGGAACGATGGCTCCACCATTCCGACTCGTACGGGGAGAGCCACAGTCCCCACGGCACCGCGAGCGACGTCTCCGGCACCACGGAGCCCACGATCGAGCCGGCCAGCGGCTTGCGCATGTTGGCCGCCCCGATGTCGTGCGGCTGAGTCCCCGCCTCGAGGCTCGCCGCGTCCACGACACGGTGCCGGAATCCGCTCCAGTCCAACAGCCCGTCCAGCGTGTATGGAATCCCCGTGTCCGCGCGGCTGTCCGGAACCAGGAAGACCAGCCGTGAGGTCTCTGCGAGATAGGACTTCAGCGGAGGCTTCAGCTGACCGGATATCGCCGTGGAGTTGTCCTTGATGGCCTGCTCGAGCACATGCTGCGAGGGGAAGCGCACGGCGATGTAGGCGTCCGCCTGCGGATTGGTCCGCTGCAGGATCGTGCCCGTGTCGCCGGTCACCAGCGAGAGGTTGTAGAACGTGAATCGCAGCGAGAGCATGTCGGCCGGCCGGAACACGTCCAGGTAGGTGTCGAAGGGCAACGGATACGGCACCAGACTGGGCGTGTAGTTGATGATCTGCCCGATAGGGTCGAACATGCCGAAGCCGTTCGACGCGACAGGAGCCACCACCGGCACCCTGTCACCCAGGTTCAAGGTGACCCTGGCGCCGTCAGCGAACGAGAGCGGCGTCGCGACACCGCCCTCGAAGGGAGCGACGACCTGCGATGCCGCAGGCCGAGCGACGACCCGCGTCTTACCCGTCGAATCGCCGAACTCGAAGGGCGCCGTCCATTCGGCGGCCCCCACGAGAAACGCCTTGCCGCCCGCAACGACCCATTCGGGCTGGGCGGTGTAGTCGGCAGCGACATGGAACGCCCCGCCATCGGTCAGCAGCCTGCCGAAGCGGACGTTGGAAAGCGCCAGTGGCGACACCCGCGCACCGGAGCGTGCGTTGGGCGTGAACGAGGCCCGGCCGCCGTTGCTCGTACTGGCGACGAAGGCGTGATACCTCGCTCCGGATCGTGCTTCGGCAGCCTCGAGCGTCAGCGCGTCGAACGTA
>Ga0209683_10000359_pt1 | contig 18099 bp, 15 predicted proteins | sample DOMMetBare2Fresh_FD_187474 | JGI IMG/M metagenome (GOLD analysis project Ga0209683, IMG submission 187474) | Wetland sediment microbial communities from St. Louis River estuary, USA, under dissolved organic matter induced mercury methylation -... | ecosystem: Environmental > Aquatic >... | reverse complement strand
ATGCCGTGTTCGAGTTCAATTTGGATAACTAAGAATTATCGTTGACCTGTCCTCCTCATTCGCTGATGCAACTACTCCCGAACCACGTGCTAGAGGCATTTAAGAAGAATGGCTATTTGCGGGTTCAGCTAACTCTTGCAGCTTCCGAAGCTGTTGCCGCAGCCTTTGAGGCTGCATATCCGTTTTTTCGGTCTCCACTTGAGGAAAAACTCAGAAATATCCTTCCAAAGGACGGGGGATATCGCCCCCTGGGACTCGAATACTCACGCTCGCCAGATATGCCTGATCAAATCGAATCCTTTACCACTAATGCTTGGACCGGTTCCCACGCCAAGGGACTACCAACCATCAGTGCGCGGTTACTTCATGCCAAGCTGATTGCGGTAAGCAACATCTTGGAATCCGTGGCTGAGGCTCTTACTCGCCATTTGGAAGAACGCATTCGCGGATCCTCCTCTGAGAAGTTGAAGGGCGGATTCCGGAGATGGTCAAGGCTGCAGTTGAACTATTCACGTCCGACCACCGTGACAACACCCTTTATCAATGAGCTACACGAAGACGGTGTCTTTCTTACTCTCACATGTGTCACGGCGCCAGGACTTGAGGTCCAAACGGGAGGCGGATCGATGATGCCGGTCATCACAGGCCCAACTGAGGCTCTCGCGATGACAGGTGAAATAGCGTACTTGCTGTCCGGTGGCTTACTCCGGGCGCTCAACCATCAAGTCCGCCCAGTGGCGAATTGTTCCGAGCGAATGGCACTCGTTTTCCTAGGCGATCTCGATCCCCTGCTTTGTGATCCGTGGATAGAGAACCAGACCAACAAGGGAGTCAACATTGGCGATCGGGTAAGGACGAGCGCGACCCGTTACGGTTTACATGGTTTTACGCCTGATTAGCTGGAGGAGAACACGACTTTGCCGAAAATAATGTTGGGTCTAGGCGGCTCGGACCATGATTTCTCTGCTGCTTTGATGGTGGACAACGACATCCGGGTTGCGGTTGAGCAGGAACGCCTGTCCCGTCGTAAGCATGGTGCTTGGCTCTGGTACGAGAGTCCAGTAAGGAAGGCAATCGACTACTGTATCGCGGCCGAAGGTAAATCGATGGCTCAAGTGGACGTGATTGTTTCGAGCGACATCCTACCGCGCAGGGTTACTCATGATCTGAGAGACTATCAAGTGCGACTGCACTCGCATCACTTATGCCATGCCGCTTCCGCATACATGATGCTTCCGTCCGACGTGAAAGCGGGTATATTGGTATACGACGGATTCGGCTCGCCGAGGGGCCGCGACCCCACGCACCCAGACCGCAATTGCCGCGAGACTTTCTCTTTCTTCCTTTTTGGGCCAAAAGGATTCGATTGTATTGGCCAAAATCTCGGACTTGGCTTTGTCGAAGATGACTTTCCGACGAGCATTACAAATTCAGTTGGAATGCTTTACGAGCTTGTTACTTCATTGCTCGGATACTATCCCACGGATTGCGGGAAGACGATGGGCCTGTCATCACATGGTGTACCGCGATTCTTGGACGACCTCGAGAACTTCATAACATACGGCGATGAAATATCAGCGTGTTTTCAATGCGCAACTGACGACCCTGCCTTAGTAGAGATGATCGAAGGCGTCATCCACGCTGAACGAGGTAGCTTTTCAGTGAGAGCTGATCTGGCGGCCAGTCTTCAAGCAATTACAAACAAAGCACTCTTGCACTGCACCAGGTTCTTCAGCGATTACGCAATCGACTTTTTTTGCCTCTCAGGAGGCTGTGCCCTCAATACTGTTGCGAATTCATTTCTGATCGAAAATTCAACTCTGGACGTTCCCATTGTGATTCCACCCCATTGTGGCGATTCCGGCATAGCCTTCGGCGCGCTTTGGCTTGAACAGTTTCAACGGCTCGGCAAGGCACCGCAATTCACCTTTCGTGGCCACGCCTTAAGTCCGGCAGTTTCCCGCCCTGGAAGGTGTTACTCGATCGAGGAACGCCGCGAGGCCGTTCATCAGTTCTATCCTCGCATAGCCGTTGACGCGTCAATCACCTCCCCAACCGACCTTGCGCGCATAGTTGCCGACGGAGCAATCGTCGGTCTTTTCAACAACGGATCTGAGATTGGGCCTAGGGCACTTGGTGGTCGCAGCATTATTGGTGACCCACGCTCGGCGATGACTAGAGAAAAGATTAATCGCTCCATCAAGAGCCGCGAACCCTATCGGCCACTTGCTCCACTTGTACTGGAGTCCAAATACGATGAGTATTTCCTCGACAAGCGAAACGCAGATCCCTTCATGCTGAAAATTGCACGTGTGCGTGAGCGTTGCCGTAAGGTGGCTCCCGCAGTGGTTCATGTAGATGGCACTGCGAGGGTTCAAGTCGTACCTAACGATGGTGATCCATTTCTCATAGAACTCTTGGAATCGTTCGAACAACTGACGGGGGTCGGGATACTAATCAACACGTCGTTCAACAGGAGAGGAGAACCAATTGTCGAATCGCCGTTAGATGCAATCGATGCTTTCCTGGGCATGGGGCTTGACGGATTATACCTCGACGGAGAATTCTATCGATCTGCTTGATCAACAAACCCCAATAACAAAAGGACGCCTGAGACCGCATCATGAAGGGTCGGCGCCCTCAGGAGCATTCGGACGCAGTCGCCGAACAATCGGCGACCACCGGGACGGCTCAGGAGGCAGTGTCCGATTCTCGCCCACTCTCTTTCGTCGACCTGCCGACGCCCAATTCTTGCATCTTGCCTAATCTTGATTTCGATCAGCTCCTCGTCGCTCACAGCAGCACCGCTTGTCTTCAGGAATTGCATCGTCTCTTCAGGATGACGGTTGAACGCTTCAGCGAGAATTCTGATTGTCGCCCTTCGGATTCGTGGATCTGAATGACCAACTACACCACGTAGCGTTAGCAAACCCTCCACCGGCCATGCCACTATCACCCCGGCAAGTGCTTGCAGAATTTGCAAGGCTTCTTCAATCCGTTCATCGCGAAGAAACTGCTCAAGGTACTTCGTGTACATCGGTAACTGAGTTGATGTCTCGCCAGCAAGCTCTCGGCGATAATCGGCGAAGAAGGACCGCCGACGGCGCAATGACGGAAGGAGCACTCCGTAGGGAAACACGACGCTAAATCCGTCCTCGAACACCCGATCAAAAACGTCAAGGAAGCCGCGACGTCCGCCCCTTTCTAGGCCTGGTTGGTATAAAAGTATTTTCGGCCAATCTCGGAGGACAACTTCCTCCCACCAACTGAACCTAGCTTCGTCGTAAGGCACGTTATGTAAGATGTGAAGATAAACCAACAGGGAGTAATAGAAATCAATCTCGTTGGGCGAGGTGTCATTGGAGAATGTGTGGAAGCGGGCTTCCATCAATTGCAACGTAGCCTCAAGATTGTTAAGGCTAGACAAGACTCCAAGCGCATGCGATAGGTGATACTCGACATCGAAACTGAGCGATACTGTGTAAGGCGTGATTTCATTAAGATCGTCTTCAGTTAAGGTCGCTCCGGCTTCAATCCTGTCAAGAATCGTTTCAAGTTCTCTGCGCCTCGGATTGATGAAGAATGCGGAGATACCACTCGTCGTCGCGTTGAAAAGGAGTCGGTCGGAATTACCGATGAAGAAATCGGTAAAGCCCCTTACGTCGGATTCGCTCCATCTCGGCTCAGAAATGATTTCAGTTAGTGCTTTGTCAAGGACTTGAAGAACGCTCCTGTATTCATATGGGTGGGTATTATCTGGACCTAGCTGTGACGCAAAAGCGAGCAGTCGGCCTAACCTCTGCCAAGATGCTATGGACGCATCGCCAAAGAAAACGGAGTAAGGTTCGTCATGCAAGAGGCTGATCGAGGGACATTGGCTACCGAGGTACTGTTTTACGAGCTTATCGGTCGCGAAGATGTTCGCTTCAATCTCAGCCTGAGAGGAAACAGAATGGCTAACCCTAGTCAACAATGGAACAGCGCTCTCAACCGGTAAGTTTGCTGCTGACTGCACGATGGTTCGCAACTGTACGGATCCGATCCCTCCCGCGCGCGCTGCTTCGATTACATCACTTAGATAGTTCCAAACGAGTGGCTCGCGTTGTTCTGTCATTTGGACCAGAACGTCTCGAGCGAAGCCGAAGAGAATCTCGCGATCTGACGTCTGGTATCGATCATTCGAAGCATCAAGAAGACGCAAAGACGCCGAAATCAGGCCAAAGCGTTCTTTCGGGTTCAATTGAAAATAAAGGCGGGCGGCGGCAATCGGTTTGCTCTGCGTCTTGAACGATTGGAGAAAGCGAAGGAGATCGTCCATCGTTTCCAGGCTTGGTTCCGCCCCCGAGGAAAACGCCAAAGCGAGAAAATATTCAAATGTGCGGTCATGATCGAATTGAAGGAAACCCTGACCAGCATCGACGAACACGTTCAGATCTTTCATTGTTCGTACGATCTCACCTCGGAGTTCGATCGGATGAATCTCGACTTCTCGAAATCGATCCTGCTGGGAAGCGAGACACTTCAACGCCAACGATGCAAGTATCTCCTTCAGACTCCCTTTGTCGATCAGAGAATTGCGCCGTTGCAGCTTCGCTTCTAAAGCGTTGCCATAAACGCTTGCGCTGGGTAGGGGCGGCATTCCTGCTTTTGCGGCATCCGCCACCGCCCCTAAAAGGTAAGGATCGCGCAGTTGGTTAATGACAGAAACGGAGAGTTCGTCAGGGTTGATTGAAGCGTACCCATGGTCATGGAGCCTACTAATAGCGTCTTCAAGCTCCTCATCTGTTAGCTCAGTGCACGCGACAGTGCTGAAGGAACCCTGAGGATCGCCATCACTCCACACCGTTTTTTGAAGTTGCCCGCTGTCTATATGAGGCAGCATCGCATTCCATGTTTCCTGTCTGATGGTGACAATGACGCGAATGGCGCTATCGATCTCCGGTAGGAAATAGCATAGACGCACAATATTCCGGAGAAACTGTATACAGCGACTCAGCTCGGGGCTAAATTCGTTAACGCCATCCACGTAAAGCACGAGGCGCAATCCGTTATTTCTGACCCAACGTTCGAGCTGGAACAGGGAAAAAGGAGACTTGGATCCTAAGCCGCCAAGCAGTTCGACAATGTGTTGCTCGATGTCACCGTTGTCCCGAAGTGAGCGTGATCGGATCAGCATCAGTTTCGTGGTCGCGCTGCTCCCCCATGTCTTGTGCAACCGTATTCCCAACGTTGTCTTTCCGAACCCTGACGCGCCGGTGACTATTGCGAGGGGACGATTTGGTAGCAGAAACGACTGCAAACGTTTCTCGAGCAGCCGCCGTCGAGCAAAGACGTCCACCATCGAGACCCCAGCCCGTTCTCCATATGCTTGTACGTATTCCCTGTTGCAGTAGTCGACTCGCCAATCAAATAAGCAGCGAAGATAGGTAGGCTCAGTAGTGGCAAGCGAGGGGCGCTCTAGTACTGGTCGGGCCACTTCCATCATCAGGTTGTCGAAACCTAGGCGAACGACACGTACTCGGCCGGCGATCTTTGAGTAGAGAGGCGATTCTGACGAAGGAGAACGTGGATTGCACCAGAATACCCGATTCTTGTTCGCTAATACGGCGTCGGCAATAATCGGAGCGAGGGCGTTATCAAATCCGCTGTACCCGATCAAGAGCAGATCGTGAGTTGATAGAATGGACCGTAAGAGTTCGAGCATCGACGGATCGTACTTGGCCGTTTCAAGATCCGCCGACGTAAGCAGCGTGACCGAGCGGGATGCGATGTCGCCGTGCAGCTTCAAATAGGGTTTCTTGGACAATTCGAACCGCGGTTGGGACAACATGTAAGGCTTCGCAACTCCCGGCGCGAAAACTTGAAATGTGTCGCGACCCATTTGAGACTGGGCAGTCTCAAGCATCAGGTCAAAATTCGTTGTTACAACTGCATCAATGGCACCGACCTCGGCCATGAGAACGAGCAGTTTGTACGCATCTGACGGTTGAAGTGGCCTCATTCGGTGGAAGATCCAATCCACCAGGAGCGCTCGCTCGTCAGGCTCCAATCTGATGAATAGCTCTTCGAATCGAGCCTCAATTTGTTCCGGTAGTGTGATATCAAAGAGCGGCCTCTTTGTGTATTCCTCGACAGCCTGTCGCTTAAGCTCGGCGAATGTCAGGCCACCTGAGCTAAGGTCGGAGCCTGCCCCTAGTAAGAAGCAGATTTTTGCTCGGTGTCCGACGGAGTCCGCCGCTCGGTCAGCAACGAGCCGAACTAAAGAGGCGAGGGCTTCCGGTCCATTGCTGTTTTTCAGAGGCTGATTCTCTGGACCCATAACGGCGATTGAGGACTGGAACAAGCTCGTGGTTGGAATAATTCTTAGTTATCCAAATTGAACTCGAACACGGCATGCCAAGTTCAGGCTGGGACAGTATCTCGCCAAAACCTGCGGTTGACAACAGCTTCCGGTCGATAGCAAAGAACCTTTACTTACGAAGTGGTCGGATTAGGGTTCAGCAGAGGCTTTCGGAGTCAGATAGTCAAACTCTCCTGGGAGTCTGAGACTGGAGCTTAGCCACATCGTTATTTTTGACGGTGTTCTCATCGGTGACCTGTTCAGACTCCCATGTGATCTTGGCTTCTGATCCAGGTGCGCTCAGCAGCGCAATTCCCCTGAGAAGCGCTCCATGTCGAAGGAAAAGCCGCGCAAGCTTCGGATTGGAATATATTCTCTTGGCAACCATGTGTCTCCGGCGCATCATGGAACCAAGGGAAGTGGAGCGAATTCGCTTTTCATAGTTGGAGAAGGAAAAGTCATGCTTAAGAAGTGCCTCAAAAGCAATTTGCGCTGCTAAGGTGCCTAGTCCAAGAGCGGAGGCTATGCCCTCGCCGAAGAGCGGCTCAAGGCCGGCAGCGTCACCAACAAACAGAACTCTTTGCTGGCTGCAAGACGCTCTTGGTTCGTAGCGCAAAGCTGGGTGTGTTTTTAGATCGAACGCTCTTAGGTCCAATCCTAGCCTAGTGAGCCAGTGGGCAAAGACATCCTTCACCGACGAGACTTGACCATTGCCAAACGGTGCCGCCAAGATTCCCAAGCTGACTACTGTCGGACCTTCGTTCACTGTTGGAAATACCCAGCAGTATCCTGGTAGGTCCTGACTCAGAGGTTCAAAATCCAAGAGAATAGTGTTATCAACAAAGCCCGGTATTGACGCATCAGCAAGTGGAACATGTATCTCTATACCGACCATAATACGTCCTGCCCGGCTCAAACCTAGTCTTCCGCGTACGGTGCTGTTTGCTCCGTCTGCAGCAATCAGAATCTTCGCTCGGTATTCGTCCTTGGATGTTTGAACGATCACCTCGTCTGCCGTACGCACAACGTCCTCAACGGCTTCTCCATCTCGTGTCACAACCCCGCGGCTATGCACTGCTTGAAAGAGATGGTGATCGAACTGTTCTCTGCTGACGACACGAAAATGATTGGGTTGTTGAAACGTCAGGCACCCTGTCGGAAGAACCATCTTGGTAACGTGAACTGGTATGGCAGGTACGTCAAACTCGACCCCGAGCCGTTCCAAAGCTAAGGATCCGTCGGCGCTCACACCGCCCGCGCAAAGCTTCGGCCGCGGAAAAACGGCCTTGTCGAGTAACAAAACCCTGCCCGCCAGATCGGAATCCAGGTTGGAGAGTTGTAACGCCGCAGCGCAACCTGAGGGACCGGCGCCAGCTATGATGATCTCATAGTTATGCATTCGACGGATGAATCCCTGATGCTCACATTCGAGTCAACATTGACTGACTTGATGGAACGGCATAGCTCGTCAAGAGAGATTTTGAACCAGTATGTATAATCCTTGGGATGTTTTTCGATATCGAGCTTGATTGTCACTAGATCCACCCACTTCCACTCAGCTACTTCATCTCGGTTCGGCTCGGGATTGCCATCGAACGTACCGACCACGACATGATCATATTCGTGTTCGGACAGCCCATTCTCGAGCTTCGCGTGGTAGATAAACTCGAAGACCCCTCTGACCTCGCAATCGAATCCCATTTCTTCGCTCAGCCTTCTTCGCGAAGCTTCTTCGATAGACTCGCCTAGCCGTGGATGCCCGCAGCATGTATTGGACCAGAGGCCCCGGGAATGGTATTTGGTACTGCTCCTCTTTTGCAGCAGCAATTGACCAGCCGAATTAAAGATGTATACGGAGAATGCCCGATGCAGTGCTCCGATCAAATGAGTATGGAGTTTTTCTCCAATTCCGATCACTTGATCATCTTCATTCACTAGTATGAGTTCTTCCTTCACGCTTCTTATTTCCTTTGGTTAGATAGAGACATACTGCTCATAATGACGCTATCTCGCTTCTTTAGTTCAGTTTCCGTCCGGAGAGGGCGGGTTCTTCCGACCACCTTCCACACCGGCAGAGACTACCTTCCGTCCCCCCACGAGTTCCAGAACGGCGGTCCGGCTAAGTTTGGACTCCCCGCGAGCCAGGGCATCTAGCGTTGCGTAAGCCAAAGCCTGTGGGCCATGACAAAACGTCCGGGCAGGTCCAGGAGGAAATCCCTCGACATAAGCATCACCCAGCGAAAGATTTCTTTTGGCATAGAACCGAAAGTCATCCTCGATCCAACCATCTGGAAAGAAATCGACGCCCCGATCCAGGTCTTCGCAACGATTTCGAAGAATATTCACTGCCTGCAAGCCTCGGCCGAATCCGATGGCATCCGCTCTACGGCTCGGTGTTCCGTCATACCAAGTCCACAAATCAGAAAGCAGTACACCAACAGCGCCAGCGACGCTAAACGTATAGCGATCGAGATCACTCTTCGTGCGAATCCGCCAGTCGTTGCCAACCCAGTACGACATACGCTGTGCCATTGCAGAAGTCGCATCCCAGATGCAAGGGGCAATCGGTGTGGGAGCCAAGTGTGTCCATTCGTCAAGGCGATTTGTTACCTCGGGAAGCTCGTCGCGGTACGCCCGAAGCACCGTGGAAAGACGATTCGCTAGAAATCCATCTTGCACTTGAAGTTCATTGCTGATCCCGCACAGCAGGCTCATTTTAGTGAGCTTATCAAAGCGCGCGTGATCCTCTATCTCATCAATGGCTCGGAGCGAGAGGTACGAGGACATCACCGCCTCCTTGATCCGCGGGGGTAGGCGGACAATTGAGAGGTAAAAAGTGCGACTCGTCTCTTTGAGCACTTCCGTCGCATCAAGTTCGAAAGGCATTTGAGCTTCCTTCCACGCCGGATTCAAGAGGCGCATGGATCTCCCAGTGATTGGAGCGTGCGGTCAGGTGTCTAAGAAGGGTCAGACAATCAATGCCGAGCCCGCTGAGAGTTTTGCGACCGTGATTGTATAGATAATTAGGAATTATCCAAACCAAAACTCACCGGCGATTCCTCTCGCTCCGCCTGAACGACCACCAACTCGTTTTTGGTAAGCTGAAGAGGAACGGACAGCGAACTGTGGAGAAACTTCCTACTGAGATCGCCATTGTGTTAGCGAATTTTGTCGCCTCTGTCAAGGTGAAAGCATTCGCAGGTGAAAGCATTCGCTCGCCTTCAGGCATCTCCCTGTCTAGTCAGAGCGGAGGTTGCCCGCGGCCCACTGGTCGCAGGTTCCTTGAAACCTGAATCCTCCACGATTAAACTCAGCGCAGTTTTCCCTACCCACCGAGACGAATCGAAAAGCTCTTCAATTTTACGAAGGGTCCGCCCCCGGACTCGTTTGCGGGAGTGCCTACTATGCAACTAGATCAAGCAATAACGGAGTTTTTTAATGGCTACTTTTCCACCCATAACAGAAGCAAGAAGACCGAGGTCGCATACAAATCAGATTTGGAGCAACTTGCGGCGTACGTGCCCAAGGACTGTTCTCTCTCTTCGCTTGACGCAGGGCTGATAGAGAAGTGGGCCGCTGAGCTGCGGACGAAGTCCTATGCTCCCGCATCAATGCGGCGGAAAATGGTTGTGCTCAAGGTGTTCTGTTCCTATTGGGTTCGGAAAGGCGTCCTTTCGGAATCGCCTTTCTGGAGAGTCAAGCTCAGCTTCGGACGAATAGTGCAGCTCCCGCGGGCGCTAACTGAGACCGAAATACGCGATCTCCTGGCTCAAGCTCGACAGAATCATTGCGCTGCAGAGGTTCCGCGCAAAGGTTGCGCGTTGGCTAAGAGTAAAGTCCCGGGAGCTTCGGCCCGGTCATATCGTGCCCTTCGCAATCTAGCGCTTGTAGATTTGCTCTTCGCTACAGGCATGCGCGTAGGAGAGGTTTCTGCCCTCAACCTTCCGGACTTTGCCGTAGCCGAATCCGTTTTCAAAGTTAAGGGCAAGGGAGGCCGAGATCGGCTGGCATTTGTTGTTGACGAACAAACGGTCCGGATACAACGACAGCACATTGAAGTGCGTTCACGACTGACTTCGGCAAGCCCGGCCCTGTTCCTAAATGCTTCGGGTGAACGCCTCTCTACTCAAGGAATCGCAAACATCATTGCACAGTTTCGCAAGGATGCGGGGATAGAGCGGCACATTACTCCTCATATGCTTCGTCACACGGTAGCTACGCTACTACTGCGAAACGGTGTGGACATACGAATTGTGCAGGAGTTCCTGGGCCATGCTTCGATCGCCACGACCCAACGGTACACACACGTTACCAAGGATCATCTCATCCGGGTTCTACGAGAGCGCCATCCATCGCTGGCACTCAGAACCGCTTCGTAAGCGGAAAGCCTTTCGGTTTTTGCGGTGGGAGAACCTACGCGTGGGACGCCGAAGCACTACCCACTTGTTCTGTGACTTATCGGTAGAAGGCAGTCGTGTCTCCGTCTGACACACGGATAAAACAACTTGGCGCGAAGTATTCTGTTGACTCGAAAACCGATATCTTGGTTTGAGCGCACGCTCGATCAGATTTGACGAATTGTCATGAGTTGAGTTCGAACTCAATTTCTTCTCCAGCAGCTCGCTCATCACTATTCCTTTCTTCACCGCCTCTGGTCAAATGCCCTTGATCAAAGCTCTCAGCGCGGGTTTGTCCATTGGGCAGACTTACCAAGCGTTCCCATTCGTCGCGAGAGAGAGTGTCTCTTGCACTGCTTTGGCGTAACGCGTCAACTGCCATCTCCTTATCAACACTTCTGTCCAAGGCAGCCCTGAGTTGATCTGCAGAATTGGTAAAAATGATCGCATCCTCGCGAGCGCGAGAGACTGCCACATAGCCCATCTGCTGGTTAAGCAGGAGATCGGATTCGTTGGCATTGGCATTAACGAGCACGCGATCTACAGTCTGGCTTTGCGATGAATAACTGGTCACGGCATAGCCGTGATCGAGATGCCGAAACTTGTCAGGCTCAAAGCTAACTTCTCGTCCGCTGTCGAGCACAATCGTGAACTCTTCATCTTTGATTTGTCTTATCTCCCCAAGCTCTCCGTTAGCGACACGATGCTCAGTAAACGGCGCGCGAAACTGGATGCGATCTCCCTCTGCGAACATACGATTTGATTCGCGATAAACATTCACTCCGGAGAGACGGGCCGGGTTGTAAGTAATCTCCCGTCCGTCAGCGCTCTGCACAGTAATTTCGTTCTTCTCATGGTTAGTCGCGGTGACTCTCGCGTAGTCTCCGACGCTGAAGCCGTAAACCTTGCTCGCCCGGTTGTATCGGATAATGTCTTCGTCCGGCACATACGCGTTAGCGAAAGTCCTTTCTGTGGAGGTCATGTCCTGGCGATTGATATAGACCATCATCTGCTGGTCCGCGAGGCTCACTTTGCCGTCGCGCTGCAGTTGCCGGTGGATTAGCGCATTGATCCTGCCCCTTTCCTTATTCGCAGGCGAAATCACGAGCGTGTTTTCCGGTCTCTGGCAATAAGCATCAGCGATCCCAAGCAAGCGTTTGCCCTCGTCTGCGATTTCAACTATCCGCCCTTGCTTGTGCAAGCTATCGATCGCTTCCTTTACCTGGCTGGCTGAGAGCTTTTTGACCACTTGACGGAGTTGTACGTTTCGTTGCCTAACGATCTTGCTGAGCTTCGCCGTTTCCATTCCGTGCTTTTGAAACTGCTCGAATGGACTGCCAGCCTCAACTGCTTGGTGTTGTTTGATGTCGCCGACCAAAAGCACCTTGTCCTGTGCTTCAAGGCGTGCGAAGAAGGTATGGAGGTTTTTGGTGCTGGCGAGTGAGCTTTCGTCCAGCACGAAGAGCCTGTTATGGTGCTGAGGTGCTTCTTCTCGCCGGCGCAAGAACTTTTGGGGGGTTTCTGTCTGAATGCCGCTCTCTGAAAGCTGTTTTGCGGCGCGAGTCGTGGGCGCGAAGCCCCGCACTTCGTAGCCTTCGCCCTCGGCAACTTGTCTCAATACTGTTAAGGCGGTGGTCTTACCCGTGCCGGCACCGCCCTGCAACCCGATGACCTGATCTCGACTCGCCAGGAGTTGCTCGACTGCTGCCTGCTGGTTGCCATTCAATTTCATTTCTTGTTGCGATGAAACGCGCTCGACGTTTTGACTCACCCGCTCGCGCCCGATGATCGGAGGATATTGGCCTTGCCCGTCAAGCATTACCTGGATATTCGACTGCTCCATCTCCAGCATGCGGCGCGTGGTGGTCTCTCGCGATCCTTGTTCGCGCACGATGCCGATGAACTCACCTTGCTGTTGTCGCCTGGCTAGTTCGGTAATAACTGCTTCATAGGTTGTCAGTCCAAGATTGCGCCTGAGAGCGTCAATCTTCACTCTGCGCATTTCAACGACGGCTTCTCTCTCCATTGCGTTGTCGCGGGCAAAGGTGACCGCTTCCTGTGCGCGCTTGGCGATTTCATCCGCGGAACGTCTGACCGGGCCAATCTCCAGCGCGCGCTCAACGGAGCGTTGGGCCTGGTTGTCGTATCGTGCGTCCATTTCCATGGCCCGTTCTTTCATCTCGTCATGATCATAGTGTTTGCTTGCTCGGTCAGTGCGCGCCGCCGCTTGGTTCAATCCTGCGCCCTCTTTCACGGTAACGCCCTGGCTTTCGAGACGCTCTTTCATTTCTTGGGCTTCCTTGCGTACTTCTTCGCGACGGGGACTGCTTTCGCGCAGGTACTCTTTGCTGAAGCCCTTGATTTCAGGTGCGCCGGTCCGAGCATCGATTTCAATCTCATACCCAAAAGCCTGCAGTTTCTCTGCAAGGTTCGTTCGGTAGATAGCCGTTGCGTATTGCTGGCTTCGGTAAAGTTCCAGCGGCTGAACAGATCTGACTTTTCCTTCAGCCGTTTCAGTCATGTTGAATATGACTACGTGAGTATGAAGCTGTGGCGCGGCATAGCCGGTTTCATGATCGGGGCGGGCGGCCGTGTGTTCGAATTGTGTGGCGACCATCTTCCCAGTGGTGATCGCGGGCTTGTTTCCGCCGCCGCGCGCTTGCATGTACTGCTCCAACTCTTTCAGCGCTTCGTCCACACTCTCACGATGCGCCGTCCTGATTCGCTCATCGTTGCCGACGAGCGCCGCCAACGAAACCGATTTCGGCGCGCTGAAAGTGGCATCCCACCCAGCACGGTGCTCGTTGACCGTGATTTCTTCACCATACTTGTTGACCTGTTCTTTCGTCCTGGCGCCGCGAATTAGTTGCTCGCCGGTGTGTGGATGTTGTCCGGCCACGAGGCGCTCGTATTGCTCGCTCTGAACCTCGCCCTCAAGTTTCCACTCTTCGGCCAAACGGCCACTCCACCGGCCGTTTACTTCGCCGCGCTCGCTGTAATAGTTCTCTCTGGCGCTCGTGTATTCTTTTTGGTAGTAGTCTTTGGCCTGCCCGGAGGAAAGCGCTTTGCTCATCGTCATCATTGCCGAATTCTTCCTCAGTAGTTGAAATCCGGGCCCGCTTGTATTTCAGAGGCGACTTCCTCAGAGGTGAGTTCATCTTCCAGATCGTTCGAGAAGGTTGGCCGGGTAAGCTCGCCCATCGGCAGTTCTAGTTGTCGTTCGGCGGTCTGCTCGACCTGCGGCAGCTCGGGTTCTTCCGGCCGCGTGACGGACTGCGCTGTGTGAGGTAAGAAGGCTAGTGCCACTCTTGGCCGATCGACGGGCTTGATTCGAAAGCGCACCACCGCATCCGAATACTTCCAATAGCCGCGAAGATTTGGTAAGGCCATGATCTGTTCCTTACTGACTACAAAGCGGCGCTCTGTGAAGGTTGAGTAGTTAATCGAATCACGACCGTTGGATTGAACAGTTGCGGTTGTGCCAATCCTGGGTCTTTCCTTTTCCTCTTCACCAATCATCTCCGCTACCCAACGCGCAGATTCCGGCTCATTGCAGCGAAAGAGAACTTTCACGTGGGGAGCGGAAAGCATCGTCGCGGCTCCGCGTCCGTAGTGCTCCTCGAACTGCGCTTTGTTCTGTGTTCCCAAGACGGTCTTCAGACCAAACTTTCGGCCTTCAACCATTGTGGTTGAGAGGGCCGGCAGGCGCTTCAGCGAGTGAACTTCGTCAACCACGACCCAGCAGGGATTCTTTCTCCCCCATTGAGGCGCTACCGCTAGCAGTCGCTTCATCAGGATGTTTATCCATGCTGCATGAAGCGTTCGGAGGGCATCTCTCGTGTCTTGAGTAGAAGTGATGAAGATCCAGCCGCGCCGTCGTCTGGACCATTCGGTTATGCTCAACTCACCGGCGCACTCGTCTGGCGACGGCAAGAGCTTCAACGCCTCACCGATCTCCGAAAGCGTAGCCAACACCCCACCTCTCTGTCCCTTTGCTCCTTCGTTTATCAGGTGCGCGTGTTCAGTACCGGCTACAATTTCGTCGATCAGCTTCTCTTCTTTTAAGCAGTCCACGATGCGCTCGGCGGTCGGTTTCAGTTCAAGCATTCGGGCGAAGATGCTGCGCGCGGCTTTGACGAAGAATTGGGTGGTGGTTGCGCCATGCTCGCGATCCGGGAAAAAGCTTTCAGCCACCAGATGGCGATCCGTGGCGCTAATCGCCGCACTCTCGTAGTTCACTTCCATCGTCGGCGACCAATACGCCGATCGAGCGTCCAGAGGGTTGAGCACAATGTCAGAGGAAGGATCAAAATGACTCTCAATTAACTCTCCAGCGGGGTCGTAACACACGACGGCTTCTGGCGGCCTGCGCTGAGCAATTTGTTCCAGCAGCTGGTGAATAACTTGACTCTTTCCCGTGCCAGGATCGCCGAGCAATAGCAATCCCTCGTTCTCTTCAGCGCGTGGAACTCTCAGCATGTAGGAGCGAGCCTCAAACCCAATGAGTCGCCTCAACCTGTCAATCATCTGTGCCTCCGTCCACGTAGACTCTGATTCCGTAGCTATTCTCTCTCTGGTGTTCGCGTGCGTATTGCTTGGGCGACAGCTCGCGTGTTCCCCTGATCGCTTCGCCTTTGAGATAACGCCGCTGGGCGAACGTATCGAGTGTCGTCAGGCCGATTGTTCCCGCGAAAAAGATGAGGAGGCCGCCAAGCCAGGCGGGACGCCAGATAATAGGAATGCTTTGTCCTTCGTAGATAGTGTCGCGGAACCACTGATAAGCCACGGCATCCGGCGTCGTGGTCTCCAGCCATGAGAATTGTTTGTGCTCAGTGCCGGACTTGAGTGCGATTAGTGGATAGTGCTTTTTGTCGAACCTGATCCGTCCGTACTCATCGAGCTGCGGCTCAATCTCATCGTCTCGGACCGCCAGCGAAACGTCTTTTTTCGTGCGCGGGTCGGTGACGAATCTCGCCAAAGTCGTGTAGTGAGATCGGGAATGTGGAAGGTAGCTGCGATAGCTGCTTTTCAGATATTGCTTGAAATAGACTCGCTGAAGCGTTGTCAGACTGCCCGCAACCCAATACCTGTGGATCGCGTAGCTGGCAGCTCCTGCAAAAAGGAACATCACCGCGGCGTAAGCGCTGACCCGGCGCGCGGCGTTCTTTGAGCGCGTCCGGCCTTCCTCGGTGAGAAAGCCCAAAGCAGTTTTCATGTTCTTCTCAACTCTCCTGCCTGTGTCATCACCACCAACTGCGAATCATCCTTCTTTCAGTCGGTAGAGCACTTGATGTGCCAGGAGTGTCGGTAGGACTAGGCTGGTCCAGCGCAATCTCGTTCAGATTGAAAAGATGGCGAGAAGTTTCGTCGATAAGCTACACGGAGGGGGAATCTGCGGACCGGTAAGCTATTCCTAGGAAATCTTGTCCACGAAGCCGCGAGCGGCATTTGTAGGGTTTTACATACACGTCTTGACTTTCGGCCACTCTTGTACCGAACCCGCTCTTGCCCATGCTGCCTAGCTACACTGCCCCGGGATTCAGGCGAAAGAAAAAGGGGAGCGAGTAGCTTCCCTTTTTCCCAGTTATCTAACTAGCTTGATTTACGCTGCTCTAGCCAACCGCCGAAGCACTGCTCCTACAATTCCCATCAAGGCCGTTATGGCACCTATCTTAGATACTTGGGAGGCGCTGGCTAAGGCCAGCATCACTCCAGACATCGAGGCGCACAACAGCCCAAGCAAGCTGAAGAAAAGTATCTTTTCCCTCTTAAACTCCCATTCCGCTCGGCGGCGCAGAAGCTTTCGGTCGGAGAAAACAGGCCCCCTATGAAGTACACCTTCGGCGTTTGAGAAAGGACTCCGGTTCTGTAGGTCGCCATCATCAGTGTTCGTCCGAGGCAGAGGTGCCATAACAGCAAATGCGCCACGCCACACTGACGAACGTTCGACGCCTTCGATCGCTAGCTTCCCGATATTCGCCGGATCGAAGTATTGCGGTTCGGGCGCGAGTGAATGGCCCGCCGGGTGCGGGATACCCTGATCCAACGGTAATATCAAACGGTTTGACGTGCACCAGTGTCGTCCACGGGCGAGTAGCGATTGCAGCGAAGGCAGGACTGGCGTTGAGCGTTCCGATTGCGCCCAGACGCGGTCGATAAAGTCCGGACCGGGTTCCTCCAGGCGCCCCAACATTGTTTCCGACCTCTTTAATCCGGTAGCCATTGTGTCTTCTCCCAAATGTGCGTTACCTGTTTCCTCAGCTAGTACGGTTACGCCCCAATTCTGCGTACACTATATCTTCCCGTTCTCGCCCGGTAAAGGTACTAAATTAGGACACTACCCTCGGTCAGTCTGCTTGATGAGATCGGCCTGAATGGTCACGCCGAGGTGATTAGCCTGACCCGTAAGATCGGCCGACGAGGGCATGTCGCCCCCCGGGGTTTTGAATTTCGAATTGCGCAGATAGCACCAGTAGATGCAAGCCATGCCGAGTTCGTGTGCGTGGGCAAAAGCCTCGCTGACTTCGGTTAGCTGCCGTGTCGACTCGTCGGAACCAAAATAAACTGTCGCGCCCACCGCCACATACCCTTGTTGCGCGCTTTCCTGACGGCGCCAAACAGCACCTGATCGAACTTATTCGGCAGCGTCAACCTTTCGTTGTGATTGATCTTGACGATGAAAGGAATCTTGTGGGCGTATTTGCGCGCGACACTGCCGAGCACTCCATACGTTCGAAGCCATAACGTTGCAGCTGCTTTCGAGTGCCGGTTTCACGAGCCGCCCCGGAGCGGGCTGCCGCTTTACTGCTACTGTCTTCGCGACAACAAGTCGTCCGCGATGATCCCTGAACTCCGGTCGATGTCTGATGTGATCTTTTTCCAGGCTGCGGCTGTGGGCTCCTTTGAAGCAAACAGTAGTCTAAATCCGTGTCCTAAGAGGTAGCGAGCACGGGCGATCTCCTCGTAAATTAGCCGCTCGGTCTTAGTTAATCCAGAGCCTTCCCGAGCTTCTGCGACGGTAATATTCCGGCACCAGTTGTTCGGATCTTCGCCGAGGGCCAGGGTGATTCTCTCGATGTCCGCGTACTCCTCGTCTGTAACCCGAAAGGCGATGAGCTTCTTCTTTTTGGTCTCTCGAACTTCACTCATTTTCGTCTCCTCTTGAGCTCAGAAGCGTGTTAACAGCCGTTAACGGACTCGTTAACGAATGTTAACGGCGCCGTCTAAATTCACCATTCACATGCGTTAACAAAACGCATGCCGCGTTTACAAACGTAAACGCCGTCAGCCCCGAATTCAGGGGGTGGCGTGTACGGAGCCCTTGGGAGGGTGTACCCAGAAGTGTCCGATTCGGCTCGGGCT
>Ga0209683_10000357_pt1 | contig 18257 bp, 20 predicted proteins | sample DOMMetBare2Fresh_FD_187474 | JGI IMG/M metagenome (GOLD analysis project Ga0209683, IMG submission 187474) | Wetland sediment microbial communities from St. Louis River estuary, USA, under dissolved organic matter induced mercury methylation -... | ecosystem: Environmental > Aquatic >... | reverse complement strand
TGACGCCCGGCCGGCGCGGCGTACAAAGGCCGTAGCAGAGATGCTTCTGGAGGCTTTTATGACAAAGGTCCAGGTGCTCGGCAGCGGCTGCTCGAAGTGCCAGATCACCGCGCGCCAGGTGCAGGAAGTCGCGCAACAACTCGGCCGGCAGATCGAACTGGAAAAGGTCGAACAGCCGGCCGCGATCGTCGCCATGGGCGTGCTTGCCACGCCCGCGGTCGCGATCGATGGCAAGGTGGTGCACTCCGGCAGCGTGCCGTCGCGCGAGAAGATCGAGTCTTGGCTGCGCGCAGCCGCGTAGCCGGGTTTCGATCATGAGCACGTCCGCGCTGCCTGTGCCAGCGCCGGCAAGCCGGCGCGCGATCGCGATCACGCTGGCGGCGATTGTGCTGTGGGCCGTTGCGTACGCGAACCTCACGCCTTTCGCCGATTTTGTGTTCGGGCTGACGCCGCTGGAGCGCGCTACGCATTTGGGCGATGCGGTGCACTTCTTCATCTACGACACGCCCAAGGTGCTGCTGCTGTTGAGCGGGGTCGTGTTCGCGATGGGCGTGGTGCGCAGCTTCTTCTCGCCCGAGCGCACGCGTGCGCTGCTCGCCGGGCGGCGCGAAGGTGTGGGCAACGTGCTGGCCGCTTCGCTCGGCGTCGTCACGCCTTTCTGCTCCTGCTCCGCCGTGCCGCTGTTCATCGGCTTCGTGTCGGCCGGCGTGCCGCTCGGCGTCACGCTGTCGTTCCTGATCGCGGCACCCATGGTCAACGAAATCGCGCTCGCGCTGCTGTTCTCGCTGTTCGGCTGGAAGATCGCCGCGATGTATCTCTCACTGGGACTTGCCGTGGCGATTGCCGCCGGCTGGATCATCGGCCGGCTGCGGATGGAGCGCGATCTCGAAGACTGGGTGCTCGCGATTCCCGCCACGCAGGCCAACGCCACGAGCGAACGCCGGACCTGGGCCGAGCGCATCGACGCCGGCCGCGCCGCGCTCACCGACATCGTCGGCCGCGTGTGGCCGTACATCGTCGCCGGCATCGCGGTCGGCGCCGGAATTCACGGCTACGTGCCGGAAGATCTGCTGGCGAGCGTGATGGGCCGCGACGCGTGGTGGTCGGTCCCGCTGGCGGTCGTGATCGGCGTGCCGATGTATTCGAATGCGGCCGGAATCATCCCGGTCGTGGAAGCGCTGCTCGGCAAGGGCGCCGCGCTCGGCACCGTGCTCGCGTTCATGATGAGTGTGATCGCGCTGTCGTTGCCCGAGGCAATCATCCTGCGCAAGGTGCTGAAGCCGCGCTTGATCGCGGTGTTCTTCGCGATCGTTGCGACGGGCATCCTGCTGGTGGGCTACGTGTTCAATCTTGTGGTTGCGTAGCGATAGACCTCGCTCCCGGCTGCGTATCGCAATCGCGCTGGGCGCAAAGCCAAGTTCTCGCCGAAAGCCCGACCGATTTGGTCCAGCATCGGTGGCGGACTCGTCGATCCTTGACGACTGGCAATGTGACCTAGATCACAGTCAGCGATGCTGCCGCAAACCTCAACCACCAATTACAACTGCCACGGACCGTGGCGATGAACCGAGCAACACGAAGGCTCTCCAATCAGACCCACGCTGCAGCGTATGCAGCGGCGGATGAAGCCTCGATGCGATCGCGCACCCGGCCAGCCGGGTCAGTCATTCCAGCGCGGATCGAGCACAAGTTCCCGACTTCAATAGTGACAGAGGAGACTCACCAATGAGACTCACGCGACGGAATTTCATCCAGGCATCGGCCACGTCGGCCGGTCTGCTGGCGGCAGGCTGCGCCACCCAGGCACCGGTCACCAGCGCCATGGCGGAGCGCAAGGCCAAGGGCGCCAGCCCGGCGGAGGGCGATTGGATCGCCAGCACCTGCCAGGGTTGCACTCAATGGTGCGCGATCCAGATCTTCGTGCAGGACGGGCGCGCGGTGCGCGTGCGCGGCAATCCGCTGTCGAAGACCAACCACGGCTACGTCTGCCCGCGCGGCCACCTGATTCCGCAGCAGGTCTACGACCCGGACCGAGTCAAGGTGCCGATGAAACGCACCAATGCGCAGAAGGGCCGCGGCGTCGATCCGAAATTCGTGCCGATCACCTGGGACGAAGCGCTCGACACCGTCGCCGACAAGCTGATCGAACTGCGCAAGGGCAACGAGCCGAACAAGTTCTGCTACATGCGCGGCCGCTATTCGCCGACGTCGACCGAGCTGCTGTATGGCACGCTGCCGAAGGTGTTCGGCACCACCAACTACTTCTCGCACAGCGCGATCTGCGCCGAAGCCGAGAAGATGGGACCGGGCCTGACGCAGGGCTTCTTCGGCTACCGCGACTACGACCTCGAGAAGGTGCAATGCCTGGTGCTGTGGGGCACCGACCCGCTCGCATCGAACCGCGAAGTGCCGAACACGATCCACCGCTTCGGCGAGATCCTGGCGCGCGGCACGGTGATCGCGGTCGATCCGCGCCTGTCCAACGTCGCCGCAAAAGCACACGAATGGTTGCCCGTTCTGCCGGGCACCGACGGCGCGCTCGCCGGTGCGATCGCGCACGTGCTGCTGACGGAAGGAATGTGGAATCGCGAATTCGTCGGCGACTTCAAGGACGGCAAGAACCTGTTCGCAGCCGGCAAGACGGTCGACGAAGGAGCCTTCGAAGAGAAGGAGACCTTCGGCCTTGTCAAGTGGTGGAACCTCGAACTGAAGGACCGCACGCCCGCGTGGGCGGAAAAAGAAACGGGGATCCCGGCCGCGCAGATCGTGCGCGTCGCACGCGCGATGGGCAAGGCCGCGCCGAAGACCGCGGTCTGGATGGGCCCGGGCGTGGCGATGAACCCGCGCGGCACGTACGCCGCGATGGCAGTGCATGCGCTCAACGGGTTGCTGGGTTCAATCGACGTCGAAGGCGGCGTGTGGCAGTCGAGCAGCGTGCCGATCGCCGCGTTCCCGAAGGCCGACGCGTATGTCGACGACCTGGCAAAAGCCGCGGGCAAGGGCAAGAAACTCGACGGGCGCGGCGCCAAGGACATGCCGGCGATGATGAATGCGCGCCCCGGCAGCGGCGTGGTCACCAACAACGTTGCCAACGGCATGCTGAAGGATCCGGGCGCGGTCAAGGTGTTCATGGCCTCGTGGGCGAACTTCAACTTCTCGTGCACCGGTGCGCAGCGCTGGGACCAGGCGATGGCCAAGGTGCCGTTCTTCGTGCACATGGTCACGAATCCATCGGAAATGACGCAGTTCGCCGACATCGTGCTGCCGGCCACGTTCAACTCGGCCGAGGGCTGGTCGATCGTCACCAACATGGGCAACGGTTACGGCTACGCGTCGATCCAGCAGGGCGCGGTCAAGCGGCTGTGGGACGTGAAGCAGGAAGAAACCGAGGTGATGTGGCTGCTCGCCGCGAAGCTGAAAGCCAAGGGCTTCCCGAACCTCGCCGACTACTACACGAAGGAATTCAAGGATCCGGAGACCGGCAAGCTTGCGACCAACGAGCGTGACTTCGCCGAGATCGCGGCCAAGATTTCCAGTTCGTCGATCTGGATGCCGAAGGAGCCATTGAAGGGCGACAAGATCGAAGGTTGGGCCGACTTCCGCAAGAGGGGCATGTATGCGGGGTCGCGGTACGCGATGAAGAAAGGCTGGGGCGGCAAGTTCGCGACCGAAACCAGGAAATTCGAGTTCTACAGCGAGACCGCGAAGAAGGGCCTTGCCGAACACGCCAAGAAGTACGAGACCACGATCGACGACATCCTCGCGGTATCGGGTTACGTCGCGAAAGGCGAACTGGCGTTCGTGCCGCACTACGAGCCGCCGAAGCGCCATGGCAGCTTCGAGCAGTACCCGTTCACGTTCATCGACTACAAGTCGCGGCTGAACCGCGAGGGCCGGTCGCAGAACCTGACCTGGTATCAGGAGTTCAAGAAGGTCGATCCCGGCGATGTGTCGTGGGACGACGTGCTGAAGATGAACCCGGCCGACGGCGCGAAGCTCAGCCTCAAGACCGGCGATACGGTGCGCGTGACCTCGCCCTCGGGATCCATGGTCACGAAGCTGAAGCTGTGGGAGGGCGTGCGGCCCGGCACGGTCGCGAAGTGCTACGGACAGGGCCACTGGGCCTACGGGCGCGTTGCCGCGAAGGACTACGCGAAGGCGATTCCGCTCGGCGGCAACAACAACGACATCCTGGTCGACGACTATGACCGCCTGAGCGGCTCCACCGCGCGCAATGGCGGCTTCACGGGCGTGCGGATCCAGAAGGCCTGACCCCAACCTGCGAGCTGAAGGAGATCGAGATGAGATACGGAATGGTCATCGACCTGCAGCGCTGCGTGGGTTGCGGAGCCTGCGCTTTCGCCTGCAAGGCGGAGAACAACACGCGCGACCGCGCGGACGGCCAGAGCTACAACTGGGCCGACTTCATGATGAAAACGGAGGGCACGTTCCCCAACGTCACGCAGTGGGTGATGCCGGTGCTGTGCAATCACTGCTCGGAGGCCGAGTGCGTGAAGGCCTGCCCGGTCACGCCGAAGGCGATGTACAAGACCCCCGAAGGCATCACGCTGCACGATCCGGCGCTGTGCATCGGCTGCCGCGCGTGCCAGGGCGCCTGCCCGTACAGCGAGGCGGAACTTGACGAGACGAGCCTCGACGGTGCGGGTTACAGCGTGATCAGCTTCAACTTCAAGGACAAGGACACACAGCCGAAGTGGACCGACAAGACGGCGATCATCCCGGGTGCGACGTCCTCCGGCGCCGAGGTCGCGAAGCGAGCCGGCGCCGCGGCCCCGGCGATGAACCAGTTCGCCGCGAAAGACGTGCAGCCGATCCGCCGCGCCGGCGTGGTGGAGAAATGCACGTTCTGCTATCACCGCACGCTGAACGGTTTGCAGCCGGCGTGTGTGGAGGTGTGCCCGGCCAAGGCGCGCATCTTTGGCGACCAGGACGATCCGAAATCGCAGATCGCGCTGATCCTGAAGACGCAGAAGACCACCGTTTTGAAACCGGAGGCGGGGACGAAGCCGAACGTGCACTATGTCGGCAAGTACAACGTGCGGGCGTAACCCGCGCGCTTTCTAGTCCGGGGCGGGCGCGACCCGCCCCTTTTTTTGAGATTCAGGATGCCGCAGTTCGACCACGGCGCGGCCCGCGCCGATCTTTGCCGACTGTTGTCCGCCTGCTATTACCAGCCGGCGCCGGAGTTCGCGGAGGAGAAGGTCTTCGACTCGATACTGCAGGCAGCGTCAGCGATTGATGCCGACCTCGCCGAACGCGCGCACCGCCTCCGTGACGCGTTCATGGCCGACGATCTGCAGAATCTGTTGATCGATTACACGCGGCTTTTTCTCGGCCCGGTGCAGGCGCTCGCCAAGCCCTATGGCTCGGTCTGGCTGAACGGGCAATCGACCCTGATGCAGGAGTCGACCGTCGCCGTGCTGGCGCTGTACGCCGAGGGCGGCTTCGAAATCGACGACGACTTCTGCGACCTGCCCGATCACATCGCCGCCGAACTGGAGTTCCTGTACCTGCTGCTGTTCCGCGAGGCGCAGGCCCGGCTGCAGGGTGATGCAGATGCCGTAAAGTCGAATGCCGTTCTGCGCCGGCGTCTCCTTGACGACCACCTTGGACGCTGGGTCGTGCCCTTCGCGGCCGCGGTCAGATCGGGGGCCGAATGCGCCTTCTACCGCGAATTGGCGGAACTCACCGAGCGCTTCATCGCGAAGGAAGCGGCGGACTACGCCGGCGTCAGCGCGCGGCCGTAAAGCCGCTCCAGCACCGAATCGTCGACCGCGTCGCTCGCGTGCGCGCCAGCGATGCGGCCGTCGATCAATCCGATCATGCGGTCGGCATACTGCTGCGCCAGTTGCGGCTGATGCAGGCTGCACAGCACCGCCAGCCCGTCGCCGGCAAGCGCGCGCAACGTGTCCAGCACGAGCGCGGCGTTGGCCGGATCGAGACTCGATACCGGTTCGTCGGCCAGCAGCACGCGCGGCTGCTGCGCGAGTGCGCGTGCGATCGCGATGCGCTGCTGCTCGCCGCCGCTCATTCGATCGGTGCGCTCGCCGGCGCGGTCGAGCAGGCCAACCCGATCGAGCGCAGCAAACGCAATGCGCCAGTCGCGCGCATGAAGACGCCGGGTGAGCCCGCGCAGCCGCGACACATGGCCGAGCCGTCCGCCCAGCACGTTGTCGATCGCAGACAAGCGGCCGACGAGGCGCGGCCGCTGGAAGATCAGCGCGACCGACGTGTCGCCGCGATGCCGGCGCACGCCGCCGCCCGGACGTTCAATGCGACCGCGGTCCGGCGCATCGAGCCCGGCGAGCAACCTCAGCAGCGTGGTCTTGCCGGCGCCGCTGGCACCGAGCAGCGCGACGAACTCGCCCGCATGCAATGCGAGATCGATGTCGAAAACACCTCGGGCGTGCTCGACGCCAAAGCCGCGCGTCAGGCCGTGCGCCGACAGCACGTTGCCCGCGCTCACGACAGCCGCCTCCGGATCCAGCCGCTCAGTGTGTCGATCAGCGTGACCGCCACCAGGATCACGGCGATGATGGTCGCCAGCCGCGCAAAGTCGAGCAGGTCCATGCTCGCCTTCAGTTCCTGGCCGATGCCGCCGGCGCCGACCACACCGAGCACGGTCGATGCGCGCACGTTGAACTCGAACAGGTACAGCGCCTGCGACGCCCATGCCGGCAGCAACTCGGGCAGCAGCGCGTAGCGGAATGCGACCACGCGGCCGGCGCCGCCGGCTTCGAGCGCCTCGGTGGTTTCGAGCGGCATGGTTTCGATCTGCTCCGAAAAGAGCTTGGCCGCGCTGCCCCAGGTATGCAGCGCGACGCCGAGCAGCCCGGCAAACGGCCCGAGACCAACCGCCGCGACGAAGATCAGTGCAAACACAAACGAATCGACACCGCGGAACGCATTGAGCACCCAGCGCAGCGGCACGCGCAAGCTGCCGAGCGGCGAGATACCGCGTGCTGCAAGAAACGCGGCCGGCACCGCGGCGAGCACCGCGGCGAGCGTGCCGAGGAAGGCGATCGCGACCGTCTCTCCTGTGCGCAGCAGGAAGATCGGCAGCTCGTGCAGCGTGGGCGGCCACGCCTGCGCGAGCCAGTGGCCGAGCTTCGGCAGGCCGGTCGCGAGGCGCGTGAGATCAACCTGTGCCAGTTGCCACGAGGCGATGACCAGCACGACGAACAGCAGACCCAGGCCCCACCGCTGCGTGCGCGCCATGTCCCAGCGCGCGCTGCCCCGCGCGTAGGCGGCGACGGCGGCGTCGATGCGCGACTTGCTGTGACTCTGCCGCAAGGTCAACCCTTCTTCAGCCGGCCGAGCAGAACTCCCGCGCGCTCGATCATCGCGTAGCTCGCGTGCGTAGCGGAGACGAAACCCGTATAGCGCGGCGGCATCAGCGTCGTTGCCATCGACGGCGTGATGGCGCGTATCGCCTTCTGCGCACGCTCGGCCAGATCAGCGGGAAAGTCGCGCGCCACGGCGAGCGCGTCGTTGGGCAACGGGTCCGATGTCCACACCACGCTTGAACTCTCCGCCTTGATGCGGCCCGCGCTGATCATTGCGTTGCGGTTGCGGTCATAGTCGGTGGAAAGATCGACCTGCGCCGAGGCGACTGCAATCTCGTTGGCCGGATGCGATGCGCCCTCGGTGTACTTCCAGAACGTGCGCGGATCGATCTTCCACGCCTCCTTCGCGTAGTAGTGCGGGATCAGCCAGCCCGAGGTCGACCCGCTGTCAGCAAACGAAATCGACAGGCCGCGCGTGTCATCCGGGAACTTCGCGATTTTCAGTTCGGGCCGCGCAATGACGATCGCCTGATACGTCGGCTTGTCGTCGTACTTGACGGTCGCGATCGCGCGGCAGTCCGATGCCGCATTGGCCAGCACGTAACCCCATGGCCCCATCCACGCCATGTCGAGATGGCCCGACCCCATCGCAATCGCGAGGCCGGCCCAGTCGGTGGTCACAGCGAGTTCGTAGTCCGATGCGCCAAGCTCCTTCGCCAGGTACGCAAAGAACGGCGTGTAGGTCCTGCGCGTGTCTTCGGGAGTCGGCAGGAAAGGGCCAACGCCGAAGCGCAGCTTGCGGGTCTGCGCGCGCACAAGCGCGGGTGCCACAGATACAAGCGCCAGCCCGGCGGCGGCGCGCAACAGAGATCGACGGGACATCTCGGACTCCTCGCGAGGGAAGGCGATGACGATGTGATGGATTGCGCGACGCACAGCGCGCCGAACGTGCGCGGCGTCAGCCAGTCGTTGTCGGCGAGGTAATCGAGAACTTACAAAAGCGGCCTGTCGGCTGTTGTTCGAACCATGCCGCCATCACGGGATGTTGCGGTCGCCGAGACCCGCAGATCAACGCAAGCCAACCCTCACCGGTTTGCCGTCTCGGCGCAGCAAGAAGACGGCCGGCCGATGCGTCATTGCCGCAATTGCCCGCATGCGGCGCAGCGCGCGCACCAGCAGTCGACCAAGTTCGGTACCGGTCGCACCAGCAGCGACGACGACAAACGCCAGCACGCCCGCCTCAGTCAACGCGCGCAGTTCAATAGCTCGGTACCGAATGTGCTGGTCCTGCGTCAGCACGATCCAGCCGTGGCGGCCAGCTTCGGCGAGCCAGACCTCGTCGGGTTTATCGGCATCGAAATGCTCGTCATGAGTGACGACCATTGCGCCTGCAGCTCGCAGCGCCGAGGGAACGGTGACCCGCCCCAGTGAGCGATCGACGAAGAAGACGGGCTCAGGCAGCCTGGAGGGCGAGCTCGCAGCGGATCGCTTCTTCGATCTCGTCACGCGAAGCTCCGAAATCTTGCGCCAGCGCGTCGATGGAATCACCAGCCTTGTATCGGTCGGCCAGCACAGCCGTCGGCACGCCGGTGTGCACAAGAATTGGACGACCGAAGGAGACACGCGGATCGATGACGATCGAGCGCATCTCCCGACCAGCCTCCGGCGCCCGCGTGAACGGATACAACTTGATCGGAACGCCTTTCGGGTCGCGCTCGATGCGTTCCAGGTGCGCACGCAGCTCTTTCGCCATCGCAAGCTGCCCGCTGCGCGACACGTTGATCGTGCTGCCCAGCTTTTCGACGAACAGATCGACACCATTGGTCTCGAACTGCTGATGCGCCAGCGGCCGCTCGACCCCGAGCCTGGTGCGCGTGTAATCGAGCGCCCGGCGAACGCTCTGCAGCGCAACCCCATGTTTGCGGCGGATCGCGGCCAGCACGTGCGCCTCTACGAGGTTCACGAACGAAAGCGTCTTTGTCCGCGGGTCGGCGATCGCAATCACCGGCTTGAATCCGCGCTGCGCCACCGTCCATGCGCGCACCGTCGAGGGCGACAGCGCGAGGTAGTGCGCGGCTTCGCTCAGCCGGTAGGCGGGGGCTTCACGCAGATCGAATTTGGCGTCTCGCTTCATCGCGGCGGAGTTTAGTCCCGCACTCGCGGGCTGCGCGAGCGCTTCTTTGGTCGGTCCGTTGGCAGAAGAGACGTGTACTTCTGATAAAGCTCGAACAGAAACGCAACACGTTCGGCGTCGCTCTTGAACCCTTTCTTGCCGTAGGCGGTGTCGACCGCGGCGTCGAGCACTTGATGCGCTTTCAGCAATGCCGGCGGCATCGTCAGCGGGTCGTACAGGTCGGCGAGCGAGGAGTTTGGAAACGCCGCCCGCGCGTCGAGCACGCTCTGCGCGGCGGCTTCGATCTTTGCGCGTTGCGCGTCAGTCAGCGACACGGGCCAGGGAAAGTTGTTGTAGACGATGTCCTTCGAGTAGCGGAAGTCGCTTTTGAGCCGGCCGCAGGTGTAGCGGACCCAGGCGTTGTGCATCGTCGATAAAAGCACGCCGAAGTGAAACCGCGTGACGTTGGGAACCATCAGCACCTGATCGTTGCCGATGACTTCTTTGCTGACAAACCCCATCGGCACGAACTGCCGGCGCTCCGACGAGACTCGCGGTACCAATGGTAGTCAGTATCGGGCTGCGCAATCTGGCAAAAGAGCGTTGGAGTCGCCGCAAATCCGCGTGTCGACTCCGCCTTGCTGGCCTGACGGAACTCGCGAACGGCCTCGATGCGCTTCATGAGGTGCGGCATCGAACGCAGATCGGTCGGCGAGGCGCCAACGAGCCAAAGGCAATATCGTGACTCCCCATTCAGGAACTCCTGCGCGCCGGTGTAGGGACGGATCCAACCCGCTGCCGCCGGCTCTGCCCGCAGCAATTGCTGGCGCTCTGTGGGATCAAGGATCAAATGACCGCCGTCGCGCGGCATGCTGCCGAAACGCATCGATGGCACCGGGCAGATCGGTGAAGGCCTGTTGATGAGAAATACTTCAGGCGCATCGACCAGATAGGCGTTGATATTGGTCGCTGCAACCTCGTGCGGCTCACCATTGATAACGTCGTACTCGAAAAGGCGTCGCTTCGGTGGCGCATCGTGCTTGAAGCCGACAATCACGCAGTGGACGGCTGCGACGCCACGCGCCTCATTCGACCACTGGAAAGTACGGTGGGCGAACATGATGTGCAGGCCGAATTTCTGCATCAGAGGCGCCCAGAGAAGGCCCACCTGCTCGCCCTGGGTGATTGAATTGGTAGAGAAGAACGCACCAGCGATCGGCAATCTTTGCACGTACTTTGCGGCCTTCCAATACCAGCAGCTCACGTAGTCGAGTACGCCGTAACCCTTCAGGTCCGCAAACACCCACGCCATGTCTTCGCGCTGCGCATCACTCATCACCATCGCGCCGACGAATGGCGGATTCCCAAGCAGGTAGCTGCACCGCTCGGCTGGCAACACGTCGTTCCATTCGATTCGCAGTGCATTGGCGTTGTGAATATGCGGCGACGTCTTGAGCGGTATCCGCGCGAAGTACAGCCCGAACTCCTCCGCCACCTTCTGGTTCATCTGGTGATCTATCAGCCACAACGCGACCTGCGCGATCTGCGCCGGGAACTCCTCGATCTCGATGCCGTAGAACTGGTCGACATCGAAGCTGACCTGCCGATGGAGGTTTGTATCGAACAGGTGCTGGGTGCGCGTGTCGGCAAGCGAGCGCGAAGCGCGCAGGATTTCGAGTTCCAGCAGCCGCAGTTCACGGTAGGTGATGACGAGGAAGTTGCCGCAGCCGCAGGCCGGATCGAGAAAGTTCAACCGCCGCAGCCGCTTGTGGAATTCGAGCAGCCGTGCGCGGTTGCCCCTGATGCGCTCGAACTCGGTCCGCAAATTGTCAAGGAAAAGCGGTTTGATCAGTTTGAGGATGTTCCGTTCGCTGTTGTAGTGAGCGCCCAGGTTGCGCCGCGCCTTCGGGTCCATGATCGACTGGAACAGCGCGCCGAAGATCGCGGGGCTGATCGCGCCCCAGTTCAGGGCGCAGCAGTCGAGCAGCGACTGCCGCATTGCCCCGTCGAACGCGGCGATCGGCAGCGTTTCCTGAAACAGCTTGCCGTTGATGTATTCGAACGCGCCGAGCTGTTCGTCCAGATTGCGCTGGCGCCGGTCACGCGGCGTGTTCAGGACCTGAAACAGTTCCGCCAGCCGCGGGCCGAGATCGGAGCCGTCCTCGGCGGTGCGCTGCTCCAGCCACCCGCGAAAACTCTGCAACTCGAAGATGCCGGTGTCGTCCGCGAAGAGGCAAAACAGCAGCCGCACCAGCAGCACTTCGAGCGCGTGACCGCCGAAGCCCGCCGCCTTGAGCTGGTCGTGCAGCCGGCCCATCTTTTCGGCCGCCTTGATGTTGACCGGGTCCTGCTCGCGAATCGTCTGCGGCGTATAGCCGGCGATGAATGCGAAATGTTTGATGCGCTTGGGCAGCTCAGCGAGCATGAATTCGAGGTGTGGTTGTGCACTCGCGTCGGCCTCAAGGTCGTACAGGCGAAAGCGCGCGAAGTCGCTCACCAGCACATAACGCGGCAGATCCCGGTCCTTCAGCCCGGGGAAGTAGTCAAGCGCCTGCTGGTGCGCGCGTTCGAGGTCCTTGCCGCGCGACTTATGCTCGACGAGCAGCATGCCCTTCCACAGCAGGTCGATGTAGCCGTCCTTGCCGTCGAGCTTCTTGACCCACTTTTCGAAACTCGCCACGCGCCGGCGCGGAACGCCAAAGACATCGAAGAACGCATCCCAGAAACTCTTGGCATCCGCGTCTTCGCTTTCGGCGTGCTTCCAGTCGCGCACAAAGGCGACGGAGCGGTCGCGGATCTCGTTCCAGGAAAGTGGCATCTCGGTTCTGAGTGCTAAGGCCGGCGCATTCTCGCGGAAACTTGCACAGATGGCGAGCGCAGCGCGAGCGACGGCTGTCATGCGGGAAGAACCGCGTGGGTCGGCCCCGCGCGCGCTTCGCTTGCTTCCGTCGTCTCACGTAGGCACACTGTCAAAATCTGAGAAGTGATCCGATGACTGCGACAAGCGAACTACTCCGAATCACGACTGATCCGACTGTGTGCGGCGGTCGCCCATGTATTCGCGGGCTGCGTGTGCGCGTCAAGGATGTTCTGGACCTGCTCGCAAGCGGCGCAACGGTCGACGAGATCGTCGCCGACTACCCCTACCTCGAACGCGAGGACATTACCGCTGCTCTTCAGTACGCCGCTGCCCAGGTCGATCACCCGGTTCTGCGCGCAGCCTGAACTGACTCACAGTGCGGTTCCTTGTCGACGCCAATCTGCCGCCCGCATTGGCGCGCTGGATAAGCGAGCACGGACATGACGGAATCCACATTTCAGAAACCGGCGGCCAGACCAGGTCCGATGGGAGCATCTGGGCTGAAGCCGTGGCCGCGGGCGCAGTAATTGTCAGCAAGGACGAAGACTTTGCGCGGAGAAGAATCGTGGCGACAACGGGGCCGCAGGTCGTATGGGTCCGATTGGGCAACACCCGGCGAGTTACATTGATGGCACACTTTGAATCGATTTGGCCACAGCTATTGAGCGCGATCGAGCACGGTGAACCTCTCGTTGAAGTCGCATGACGACTGAATCACGATAGCTTCTCCGCTCGCGACGCTCAGGATCGGCCCCAAGATCCCGCGCATTCACCGCGCGCCGTCGGATGCAACCAAAGCCGTGATCGTTGCCGCCCGAAGATGAGCGACTGCCCGTTCTGCTCCCCGGTCGACACCCTGCTCGACCATCCGCTGGCGTTCGCGGTGGCCGACCGCTATCCGGTCGCACCGGGTCACACGCTGATTGTCGTGCGCCGCCACGTGGCCGACTTCTTGGAAACCACACCTGACGAACAGCAGGCGCTGCTTGCGCTGCTGCACGAGGCCCGGCGCATCGTCCATGCGCGGCACGCACCACAGGGGTACAACATCGGCGTGAACGTCGGCGCGATCGCGGGCCAGACGATCGCGCACGTGCACGTGCACCTGATCCCGCGCTATGCGGGCGACGTGGCGGACCCGCGCGGCGGCGTGCGCGCGGTGATTCCGCATCGGCAACGCTATTAAGAGCTTGTCCGTGAATAATTCGTACGATGCGTTGCCGCCAGAAAGCCCGGATGCTAGGCGCGCGGCGCAGGAAAGTAGCCGGGCCTACGGCCAAGCCGCGCAACACCGCAGCCGGGCTTTCTGGCGGCAACCCTTCGGGACGGGGATATCCGGCTCGCATTGCGTTGTTGCTTGCCGGAGCAGTGCTCCGGCCTTATTTGGATCAACCAAACCGCGCTCCTCGCGCCTAGCACTGCAAGCCGGATATCCCCGTCGCACGCACGAATTATTTACGGACAAGCTCTAAGGGAGAACGCGATGGAAGGCTCGTTCCTGCGCTTCTACGTGACACAAAGCCATCGGCTGCATGGCAAGCCGCTGTGGGAGTGGCTGCTGTACACGGCCAACAAGATGGGCCTTCGCGGCGGCTCGGCGTTTCACGCGATGGCGGGTTTCGGCCGCCATCACGTCATGCACGAGGATCGCTTCTTCGAACTCGGCGGCAGCCTGATCGTCGAGGTCGAGTTCATCGTGAACGCCGCGGAGAAACAGAAGCTGCTCGACCTGCTGGCGCAGGAAAGCGTGGATCTGTTCTATGCCGACATCCCGGCGACGTTCGGCGTGCTGACGTCTAAGGCTAAGTCCACCTAGGAGACGGCCGCCGGCCGGCGTGCCACCACGGTACGGAACACCTTGACCGTCTCGTGCGGCGCCGGAAAACGCTCGTCGTCGCAGCGGACGATATCCCAGCCCGCGAACAGCGCGGTGAGCCGCTCCGGCTCGAACAGGCAATAGGCGTCGGGATCGAACATGTCCATGAACGTCGTGCCGCGCACCAGCACATTGACGATCATGGTGCCGCCGGGCCGCAGCGCGCCCTGCAACCGCCGCAGCAGGGCTTCGGCCGTGTCGCAGTCGATGAACATCAGCAGGCCAATGCAGACGATGGTGTCGAATTCCTGATGCGGCTGCCAGGCCGTCGCATCGGCAAGCTGCGCGTCGATCGACAACTGCTCGACGGTCGCGCGTTCGCGCAGGCTTTCGATCGCGTGCGGACTCGCATCGAGCGCCGCCACGCGGCACCCGCGGCGTGCCGCGGCGACCGCGAAGTTGCCGAGACCGCAGCCGAAGTCGAGCACGTCGCCGCGCGCGAACTCAAGCGCGAGCACTTCAAACGGATTCAGCTCGAACACATGGGCGCGCGCCTGCTGTTCGAACTGTCGATCGAAGAATTCGACGGAGGTCTTCATCGCAGCCATCGTCGCACGATGGCGCCATTAGACCCCAACCCGCAGCTGCCTGTCGCGGCCCTCGCCTGCGCCAGGTCAGCTCCCGCGCTTCTTGCCGGTGATCATCGCGCGCACCAGGTTCTCGCCGCTCGCGAGGCTCGACACGACGACTCCGGCCAGATGCAACGCAACCAGCGCGCCGAAGAGCGAGGCCGTTCCTTCATGTACCTCTTCGAGCCAGTGCGCACCCGCCATGGGCCCGTGCGCGCTGCCCCACCCGGTCGCGGCCACGAGCGTCAGCGACGCCAGCAGCGCGAGAATCGAGAGTGCGCCGGCGGGGTTGTGCCCCACGTAGCGTTGCGACCGCCCGCGCACGAGGCCAGCCAGGTAATGGATTGCGGCCGCAGGCGGTCGGACAAAGCTGGCAAAGCGCGCATGGCGCGTGCCGATCCATCCCCATAGCAGGCGCATCGTGACGATGCCGACCACCGCAAGGCCGAGCGCTTCATGCGCGGCTTCCGCCTTCTCGGCGGTGATCCAGGCCGCTGCGCACAGCAGCACCAGGCTCCAATGCAGGACCCGCACGAACGGGTCCCACACGCGGATTTCGCCCGCCTTCATCGCGCGGCCAGCCTGCTCTCACCCTTCGACATGTATCGGCTGACGAGCCGCATGTCGGTCGGGTTGAATCTCAGGTCAAAGCCCTTGCCTCTCTTGTCAGTGGCCTTTACTGCGTAGCAGCTCTCTTCGGCGTCAACGCGTGTCACCTTGTAGCCGAGCGCTTCGGTTGCGGCGCGCACATCAGCTTCAGGCTTCCATTGCTCGCGTGGCGCGGTTGGACAGTCTTCGGCGCCAATCGCGAGCCCCGCGCCCGATGCAAAGATGAGCCCGATCAGCGTAGAAACGAGAAGTCGTGGTTTCATAGGTGGTCCTTTCAGTTGAAATTGCCGCGGTGGCGATCCGGCTGCAACCTTAGGCGCCCAAGCTGAAGCGAATCTGAAGGAGTGTCTGTGCGGCTCTTGCTGGTGGAAGACGACCGTACCCTGGGCGACGCCGTGCGCGCGCACCTGGAGTCAGAGGGTCATATCGTCGATTGGGTGATCACCGCGGCGCAGGCGCGCGCTGCGGCAGGCGACGAATTCGACGCAATCCTGCTCGACTGGCAGTTGCCGGACGGATCCGGTGTCCAATGGCTGCGCGATCTGCGGGCGCAGCGCGGTCCCAATCGCACGCGGCCGGTACTGATGCTTACCGCACGCGATCTGGTGGCCGATCGTGTGCAAGGGCTCGATGCCGGCGCCGATGACTACCTGGTCAAGCCGTTCGAACTCGCGGAACTTTCGGCACGATTGCGCGCGCTCGCGCGCCGCGCCAGCGGGCCGACCGAGACCCGGTTGTGCGCCGGCAGGATCGAAGTCGATCCGGTTGCAAGGCGCGTGCTGGCCGACGGCAGGTCAGTCGACGTGACGGCGAAGGAATTCGCCCTGCTCGAAGCACTGATTCGCCGCAGCGGGCGCATCGTCTCGCGCAGCGATCTCGAAAGCCTGCTGTACGGATTCGACGCCGCCGTCGACAGCAACGCAGTCGAGGTGCATATCTCGAACCTGCGGCGCAAGCTCGGACGCGACGCGATCGAGACCGTGCGCGGCATGGGCTACCGGATCGCGACATGAATCGAAGCGACAGCGCCGGGCGTGCGCCATCGATCAATCTGCGACTGACGCGTGCCGCACTCGTCGCCGTGATCGTCGGCGCACTGCTCGCCGCGGCAGCGGCGGCGTTCGCAGTCCGCATGCAGGTCCGCGATCTGATGGCTTCATCGCTGGAAGAGACCGCGCAGGTGCTGGTGGTCCTCGCCGAAGACGAGCACGAACTGCTGGAAATCGCGCATGGTCGGGTGATGCCGGCCGCACCGCATGAAGAGCATCTCCTGTGGCAAGTGCGATCTGCCGACGGGCAACTGCTCGCGCGCTCACACCAGGCGGCGGATGCCCCGTGGCCAGCGCCGCTGGTCGAAGGCCACACGCGGATTGCCGGACTGGCGCTGTACACATTGAAGGGCGGGCACATGTGGGTGCAGGTCGCCCAGCCGCTGGTGCAGCTTTACGCGGCACAGAGAAAGGCAGCGCTGCAGACGGCAGGGGTCGTACTGGCCTGTGGCGTGGCGGCTTCACTGCTCGTCGCGTTGCGCGTACGGCGCGAACTGCGCCCCGTCTTGCAGCTGGTGCGCGATGTCGAAGCGATGGGACCCGATGTGCGCGGCACGTCGACGCCGCGCTCACCACGCCGCGAGCTGGAACCCGTTTACGCGGCGCTTGAAGGACTTCGGCAACGACTGGCGGAGAAACTCGCGGCCGAGCAGGCGTTTTCCGCCCACGCCGCGCATTCGCTGCGCACGCCGCTCGCGGGACTGACCGCGCAGCTCGAAGTCGCTTCGGCGCAGGCATCGCCCGAGGCAAAGCGGCGCATCGATCTGGCGATCGACGCCGCACGGCGCTTGAACGGCGTCATCGCGGCGCTGCTTGCGATGGGACGCGCGGCGAAGTCGGCCGCGGCGCGGCGCTTTGCGCCTCGCGAGCTGGCCGGCGTTCTCACCGGTCGGCAGATCGAAATCGACGCGCGCGCACTGGACGATGTGCCCGTGCTCGAGGGCGACATCGACTTGCTGTCGGCGGCGCTCGCCAACCTGGTCGACAACGCATCGCGGCACGGCGCGCGCATGGCGCGCGTGTCGGCAGCGGTCGAGGGTGATCTGCAGCAACTCGAAGTGATCGACGACGGTCCCGGCGTGCCGCCCGCGCAGCTGGATCGCTTGCGCGCGGCGCTCGCGCACGGCACGGGCACCGAACTCGGTTTGGGTCTGGCGCTCGCCGTCGCAGTAGCGCGCGGCCACGGCGGCGCACTGACGATCGAATCGCCACCGCGCGGAGCGGCGCATGGCTTTGCCGCGCGGCTGACTTGGCCGGCTGCGCAACGGGTCTGATCGCCGGTGCCCAGCGTTGCGCTCAGGTCGGTCCAGCCGAGTCCGTGACTGGCTCGCGTGCCGCCAGCACCTTGTCGATGCGGTGGCCGTCCATGTCGACGATCTCGAAGCGCCAACCTTCCCACTCCGCGTGATCGCCGGTGCGCGGTATACGGCCGAGCAGCAACATCATCATGCCGGACAGGGTGTTGTAGCGGCCGAGATCCTCGTCCGGCACGGCATTCAGTTCAAGCCGGTCCTTCAGTTCGGGAATCGGGATCAGTCCGTCGAGCAGCCATGAACCGTCTTTGCGCGGCACCGCCCACGCATCCTCGAGCCGCGGCGTCTTGAACTCGCCGGCGATCGCCTCAAAAACGTCCTGCGGCGTGACGATTCCCTGCACTTCCCCGTATTCGTCGACCACCAGTGCCAGGCTCGTCGGCGACGCGCGGAAGTTCTCCAGCAGTTCCATCCCGGTCAGCGATTCGGGAACAAACACGGGCGGCTTCAGCGCCGCCTGCAGGTCGATCTTCCCCGTCTGCACCGACTGCTGCAGCAAGCTGCGGGCGCTGACCACGCCGACCACGTCGCGCACGTCGCCGCGGCACACCGGAAAGCGCG
>Ga0209683_10000356_pt1 | contig 18261 bp, 21 predicted proteins | sample DOMMetBare2Fresh_FD_187474 | JGI IMG/M metagenome (GOLD analysis project Ga0209683, IMG submission 187474) | Wetland sediment microbial communities from St. Louis River estuary, USA, under dissolved organic matter induced mercury methylation -... | ecosystem: Environmental > Aquatic >... | reverse complement strand
ACTTCGCCCAGCGCGTCGTCGCGCCGCGCGCCCCGGGCGCGGATCGAAAAGTCGCCCTCACGCAGCGCCGCCAGCAGGTTCGACAGGGTTCGCAGCGGACGCACCACCGCCCCCTGGGCGCCGGTGGCGAATCCCCACCACACGCAGACGATCACCAATGTCAGCGTCCACTGCGTTTTGGACGTGAAATCGCCGAACCAGAGCAGCAGGAGGGAGACCAGCGACCCCGGAAACCCCGCCGCGAGCGCCAGCAGCAGGATGCGGCTTTCATGGCGCAGAGGGCGGACCTTGGGGAAGCCCATGGGAGATCAGAGACCGTAGCGCTGTATGCGGCGGTAGAGTGCGCTCCGGCTCAAACCCAGCGCGCCCGCGGCCTGGCTCACGTTCCCCTGGTATCGCGCCAGCGCCTTCTTGATCAGAAACGATTCCACCTCTTCGAGGCTCATGTCTTCCAGGCGCGGCGCGCCCTCGCGGCCCGCGCGCAACGCCAGATCGCTCGCGCGCACCGAGCCGCTCTGCGCCATCAGCACCGCGCGCTCAATCGCGTGATCCAGCTCGCGCACGTTCCCCGGCCAGGGATGATCCAGAATCACCTGCATCGCCGCCGATTCAAAACCCGTGAGCGGCTTGCGATACCGCTGCGCGTATATCCGCAGGAAGTGCGCCGCCAGCAGCGGAATATCCTCCCGCCGCTCGCGCAAGGGCGGCAGGCGAATCTCAATCGTGTTCAGCCGGAACAGCAGGTCCTCGCGGAACCGGCCGGCGCGCACTTCGGCGCCGAGATCGGAGTTGGTGGCTGAGAGGATCCGGACGTCCACCTTCCGCGTCTTCGACGACCCCACGCGCTCAAACTCGCCCATCTCGAGCACACGAAGCAGCTTGGCCTGCTGGGCGGGGGTGATATTGGAAATCTCATCCAGGAACAGCGTGCCGCCATCGGCCAGCTCGAAGCGGCCCACGCGGTCCGTGCGCGCATCGGTGAACGCGCCTTTCACGTGCCCGAACAACTCACTCTCGAAAACGCCCTCGGGAAGGCCGCCCGTGTTCACCGTGATCAGCGGCCGCGCGCATCGGCCCGACACCGCGTGCAGCGCCTGCGCCACGACACCCTTGCCCGTCCCGTTCTCGCCCGTAACGAGCACGTTCGCGTCCGACGGCCCAATGCGCTCGATCAGATCGAGCGCCGGCCGCATCGAAGGCGCCTCCGCGATCAGCGTCGGCCGTCCCTCGGCGCGCAGCAGACGGTTCTCCGCCTCGAGCCGCTGGCCTCGGCGCAGCGCCTGCCCCAGCTCGATCTGCGTGCGCACCACCGTCAGCAGCCGCGCGTTCTCCCACGGCTTCTGCAGAAAATCGCGCGCCCCACGCCGCATCGCCTCCACCGCCAGGTCCACGCTGCCCCACGCCGTCATCACGATCACCGGCAGCGCGCTGTCCAGCGCCTGGATCTTGCACAGCAGATCCAAGCCCTCCTGGCCCGACGTCGTGTCCCGCGCGTAGTTCAGATCCATCAGCGCGGCGTCGAAATCGCGGCTCTCCAGCGCGGTCAGCACGGCAGCCGGAGAACTGGCCGACTCGGTCTCGTAGCCCTCGCCCTTCAACAGCAGGCGCAGCGCCGCCAGCACGTCCTGCTGGTCGTCCGCAATCAGGATCCTTGGCTTCGAAATGCCCATGAAAACCCCGTCCGCCGCCAGACGGCGCCCCGCTCAGCTCTTCACGATCCAGCCGTCCATCAGGTTGACGATCCTGCTGGCGTAGGCGGCGTTCGCCTCCGAGTGCGTCACCTGCAGGATGGTGGTTCCCTCCTGGTTCAACCGCTTGAACAGCTCCATGATTTCCTTGCCCTGGCTCGAGTGCAGGTTGCCCGTCGGCTCGTCGGCCAGAATCAGCTTCGGGTTCGCCACCAGCGCCCGCGCCACCGCCACCAGTTGCTGCTGCCCGCCCGAGAGTTGACTCGGGTACAGGTCCTTCTTTCCCACAATCTGGAAGCGGTCCAGCATGTCGCACACGATGCTGGCGCGCTCAGACGACCTCACATTGCGATACGAGAGCGGAATCTCCAGGTTCTCATACACCGTCAGGTTGTCGAGCAGGTGGTAACTCTGGAACACAAACCCGATGTACTTCTTGTTCAGTTCCACGCGCTCCTTCTGCTTGAGCTTGTGCACCGGCTGCCCCAGGAAGAGAAACTCGCCGGTCCAAGCGCTGTCCAGCATGCCGATGATGCTCAGCAGCGTGGACTTCCCCGCCCCGGACGGCCCCATGATCGTCACGAAGTCGCCCTCTTTGATCTCCAGATCGATCCGGCGCAGCACAAAGGTCTTCAAATTGCCGGTCTGATAAAACTTCTCCAGGTTCCGCAGGTTGATCATCGTTTGGGCCTAAGGAATCATTCTACTCGTGCGAGAGGCGCAATACGGGTGCGCGAGCCGCCACGGTCGTGAAATCACATGCAAGCCGGATGCCGCTCCCAACGGCCCGTGTTTTCGCGGGCTCCCGGCGCCCGTGTTGTTCGGTTGTGGGATTCCACTGTACAGAAACGAACAACGCCAGGCCGGCGCCCCTACCGGCTGTACCGTTTTACCAGCGCCACACCGGCGAAGATCACCGCCATCGCGATCGCCTCCCGCACGCCAAACGGCTCGCGATACACCATCCATCCCAGCCACACAGCCACTACTGGATTAACGTACGAATACACCGAGACCACCGCGACGCGCAGCCGGGTCAGTGCGTAGATGTAGGAGCTGTACCCCACGATGGATCCGAAGACAACCAGATAGCAGAGCGCGCCCACCCCGCGCATGCTCGGCACGATCGGGTGCTCCGGAATCAGCAGGGCGGCAGGCGCAAACGCCAGGCCCGCCGCGAGCTGCTGGATCGCGCCGATGACGATCGGGTGCGTGCGGCCATGCTGCCGCCGCTGGTAGATCGAGGCGAACGCCCACGCTATGCATCCGATCTGAAGCAGGACGAAACCGGCCGCCACCGCACCGCCGGCTGTTTTCTGCGAGTCCCCTCCGGAGACCAGCAGCGCCGCACCCACTGCGCCGACCAGCAGCCCCGCCACCGTTGGGCGGTGCAGCGCCTCTCCGCCAGTCAGCGCTTCCACCCCCACCATCCAGAACGGCGAAAACGAGATGATCATCGCCGCCAGTCCGCTCGGAATCCACAACTCGGCGAACACCAGGCTGCCAGTGCCCACCCCCAAACCCAGCAGTCCGGTCAGCGCCGACACCCATAGCTCGCGCCCCTTCGGCATCCGCGCTCCGCTCACGTACGCCACCGCGAGCAGAATCGCCCCCGACGCGGAGAAGCGGAGCGCCAACAGGGCCAGCGGCGGGAACGACTCGAGCGCCATCCGAATCCCGAGGTAGGTCGTCCCCCAGAAGAAACACACCGAGGCTAACGCCGCGTAGGCAGGATAAGTGGAACGACGATGCAATGTCTCAGATTATCACCGCAGGGGACGCGTATCGAATCCAGGCTAGAATGAAGGCGTGATCGTCACCCTCACACTCAACCCAGCCATCGATCACAATGTGACTGCGGATCGCCTGGTGTTCGAGGACCGCGGATACATCCTCTCCACCTCCGAGTCGGCCGGCGGCCGCGGCATCAACGCCTCCTGCGTGATCAATTCCTTCGGCGGCAAGACGCTGGCGGTGGTCACCTGCGGCGGGGCCTCCGGCGAACGCTTCCGGGACTTTCTGTGCCACTGCGGATACCCGGTCGAGACCGTTCCCGTCGAGAACGAGATCCGCACGAATCTCACCATAACGGACCGCCAGGGACTCACCGTCAAGCTGAACCACCCCGGACCATCGCTGAGCCGCGAGGAGCTGGACCGGTTCGAAGCCGCGGTCGAGCGCAATCTGGCCGGCGCGTCCTGGCTTATGATTTGCGGCAGCGTCCCGCCCGGCGTGCCTCCCGGTTTCTACGCCAAGCTGGTGAGACTCGCCCGCGAACGAGGCGTCAAAACGCTGCTCGACACCGACGGCGAGGCGCTGATGGAAGGGGTCGAAGCCGGTCCCACCGTGGTCGCGCCGAACCAGCAGGAAGCCGAGCGGTTACTCAACGCCGCGCTGATCACGCGCGGGCATTTCCTCGACGCGGCCGCCCGCATCGGCCAAATGGGCGCCGAGTGCGTGATCCTGTCTCTGGGCAGCCGCGGCGCGGTGGGCGTCTGTAAGAACGACGTGGTGGAAGTGGTTCCGCCGCGGGTCGACGCGGTCTGCCCGATCGGATCCGGCGACGCGCTGGCCGCAGCTTTCGTCTGGGCGATGGACGCCAGCGGCGATTTCACAGACGCCCTTCGCTGGGGCGTCGCCGCCGGCACGGCCTCCGCACGTCTGCCCGGGGTGACCTTCGCCTCCCTCGCGCAAACCAAAGAACTCTACGCGCGGGTCAACGTCCGCACGGCGACGTAGAGGCGCCGGCTACAGGATTTCCCAGTCGTTGTACCGCAGCAGCACCACGGTCACGTTGTCCGGACCGCCGGCGGCCTTGGCCTGCGTGATCAATTGTTCCGCCTGATACTGCAGCGGCGCGTCGTGGTGCGCGAGGACGGAGGCAATCGCCGCTTCCGGCACCGGACCGGAGAGCCCGTCCGAGCAGAGCAGCACCTGGTCGCCAGGCTGCAATTCCTCCGCCCGCGTCCGAATCGTCAGTTCGGCTGTCGTGCCCACGGCCATGGTCAGCACGTTCTTGTGCGGAAAGTTGCTGACTTCCGCCTCCGAGAGTCCGAATCGGCTGCGCAGCTCATTCACCAGAGTGTGGTCGTAGGAAAGCTGGCTGAGCGCGCCGTCGCGCCACAGGTACGCGCGGCTGTCGCCCACGTTCGCGATCAGCAGCTTCGGCAGCTCCCAAAACGCCACCACCACGGTCGAACCCATCCCGCTGCAGCTCTCTTCCGCGTGCGCTTTCTCGTAGACGCGCCGGTTGGCGTCCCGAATGGCTTCCTCAATCACCCGCTCCGCGTCGACGACGGGACTCTGGTGCAGATACTGGAGCACCGACTCCACCGTCATTGCCGAAGCGATCTCGCCGCAAGACGCCCCGCCCATCCCGTCCGCGACAATCGCGACGCAGAGGGCCGGGTCGATCGACCAGCTGTCTTCGTTGTTCTGTCGGATCAAGCCGGGGTCGGTCGTCCCCCATGTCTCGAGCGTCGGCATGCAATCACCGGTTGGGTTCAGTCGGATACTTTGTAAATAGTATCATGCCCGCGCCCCGCGGGCGCCGGCGGGACGCGCGCAGCCTATTTCTTCTGCGCCGCGGGCGGACGCCTGTAGATTGTTTCGAAGTCCGGTTTCGAGCGCACCACCAGCCCGCTCGACGTCGAAGTCGAGGACGGGTCGGTCTGGGAAGTCGTCGTCTTGCTCTCCTTAACGAAGCGGCCGCCGGCCTGTTCCGGCCTGTACTCGACGCGGTCGATGTCTTCCTTCGCGATGGCGGTTTGCTCGTTCTTCACGATCACGACCAGGTTCTCGTCGCTGGCTTCGCCCATCTTCGCCAGAATCGGTTGCGCCGATCCCCGCTTGTAGATCCGGAGTTCCACTCCGCTCTCCAGCTTGGTCACACGGGACCATGGGTCCTCCGCGCCAAAGACGATCATCACGCCAAACAGTAAGAGCAGCAGTTTGCGCATACGAACACCGACGCGAGTCTAACAGAAAAGCGCCTCTTGACACCGGCCGCGGATCCGGGCTACAGTCTTACTGTGCTAGTTCACTAGCACAGTCGGCGCGATGCTTTTCAAACCCAATCCGGCGTCGGGCGTTCCGATCTACCTGCAACTCATGGAGCAGGTGAAGCACGCGGTGGAGACGGGCGCGCTGCGCGCGGGCGAGCAATTGCCGGGCATCCGGAAGGCCGCCGAAGAGTTGGTGGTGAACCCGAACACGATCGCCAAGGTATATCGCGAACTCGAGCACGAAGGCGTCATCGAACTGCGCCAGGGCGCTGGGGCCTTCGTCGCCCGCAGCGGACGGAACCGGGCGGCCGAGAAGCACCGCCGGGCGCAGCCGGCGCTGGCGGCGGCGGTGGAAAGTGCGCGGGAAATTGGGCTGAGCGACGAGGAGATACGGCGGCTGTTCGAGGCCGAATTGGCCCGGCACGGCGCCGAGCCGGAGAAGAGATAGCTATGGCTGTCATTGAAGCGGTGAATCTGCGTAGAAATTACGGCGCCGTGAAGGCGGTCGACGGGATCGATCTGGATGTGCCGGCCGGAGCCATCTTCGGCTTTCTCGGCCGGAACGGCGCGGGCAAGACGACGACGATGAAAATGCTGCTGGGCATGGCGCGCCCGAGCGGGGGCGAGGCCCGAGTGCTCGGTTACTCCGCCGCCTCGCTGAACGGCAGCGTGCAGATCCGCGGGCGCACGGCATTCGTCAGCGAGGAGAAAGCCCTGTACAACTACATGAGGGTCGGGCAACTCATTCGCTTCACGCGCGCTTTCTATCCCCGCTGGCGCGCGGACCTCGAACAGAAATACCTCAGGCTGTTCGAGCTGCCGTCCGACCGTAAAGTCAAGGCGCTCTCAAAAGGAACGCGCACCAAGCTCGCACTGCTGCTGGCGCTCTCGCAGGGCGCGGACCTGCTCATTCTGGATGAACCCACCTCCGGGCTGGACCCGGCGATGACCGAGCAGGTTCTGGAAGCGCTGGTCAGCCACGTCGCCGGCGAGGAAATGACGATCTTCTTCTCGTCTCACCAGATCGTCGAGGTCGAGCAAATCGCCGACCGCGTAGGCATCATCGAGCGCGGGCGCATGGCGCGGACGGGCGCTCTCGACGATCTTCGGGCGAGCTGCCGCCGCGTGGTCGCCGTGTTCGACGGAGACGCTCCGGGCGACTTCCAGGCCGCCGGCGCCGGCTGCGTGCGCCGCGAGGGCCGCACCCTCTCCGTGCTGGCCTGGGGCAACGCCGAGGAGATCGCCGCCGAGGCGCGCAAGCGGAACGCTGTCTCGGTAGAGATCGCGCCGGTCACTCTGAAAGAGATCTTCTTGGAAACGGTGAACGACGCGGAGGCGGGCGGGAGGTGAATATGCTCTGGTACAAATCCTGGCTGGAAACGCGCTGGTGGTTTCTCGTTGGCCTATCGATCCTGATTGCGGCCGCGGCGGGGGTCGTGCTTCTGCATCCTTGGGTAATGAGGATGGAACCCAATCTCGAGACGTTGGGCGGGCCGATGGGAGAGAAGATCCGCGCCGCTTTTAACCTGATGAGGGACTACCGCACCTACGTCTGGACGCAGTGGTGGTCGAAAAACCTCGTTGAGATCTGGACGCTTCTCGCGATCCGCACGGCCGCGGGCGGTCTGCTCGCGGAGAGCTCCCACGGCAGCGCGCTATTCACCCTGGCGCTGCCCGTGAGCCGGCGCAGACTGTTCGGCGTACGGTGTGCGCTCGGTCTTTCCGAGATAGCAATGCTCGCATTGATTCCGTCACTGGCGGTTCGCATCCTCTCCCCGTGGATCAACCAGACCTATCGGCTCTCCGATGTGCTGGTTCACTCCGCCCTGCTGCTGGTCGCCGGCCTGGTGTTCTTCAGCTTCACGGTACTGCTCTCGAGCGTTTTCACGGATCAATGGAAGCCCATCCTGATTAGCCTCGGCGCGGCGATTCTGATCGGGCTGACCTGGACTCTGGCCCCGGATTTCCCTTTGTTCAATCTGGTCGCGGTGATGATCGGAAGAGACTATCATTTCTACGGCCGAATTCCCTGGCAAGGCGTACTGACCGCGCTGGCGCTCTCCGCGGGAATGTTGTACGGCGCGCTCCGCCTCGTCGAGCGGCGTGACTTCTAGGAGAACACCTATGATACGAACTGCACTCTTGACCGCTGCGTGCGCCTTCCTGGCCGCAGCCCAGCCCGCGCCCGTCGGCGGCGTCAAAGACAGCGCTACGTTCTCCCTCTACAAGAACGAAGAGCGCATCGCCACTATCACAAACCAGTGGCGCCCCGACGATTCTCTGGAGATCGAGGGCGCGGTTGCGATGGCCGGCCAGCGCATCGTCCTGCGCACTGTGATCGATTTCGACAAAGCCGGCCTCTGGACTCGAATCGTGCAAACCAGCCCCGCTGGCGTCACCACCACCGTTCGCGACGGCGACACCGCCCGGCGCACGCTCAAGGACAAAACCGAGATTGTCTCCGTAAAGCCCGGCGCCCTGCTGTTCGACAACTTCGGACCGACACTGATGGGCCAGGCAATTCGCCACTACGACCGCGCCAAGGGCGGCAAGCAGGCGTTTCCGGTGATCATCTGCCCTGGTGTCGCTTACGACGGCTCCCTGGAATTCAAAGACCAAGTCGAGCGCAGCGTGGCGGGTAAGGATATCGCCTTCGACCGTTTCATCTACGCCCTTCCCCCCGGTGTGGAGGGGACGGTCTGGGCGGATCGAGATCGGAGCGTCTACTACGCCGAGGTCCCCATACAGCACGCCGCGTACGTGCGCGACGGCTACGAGTCCCTGCGTCAGGCGGTCCAGGAAGATCCTCTCCTTTCCAAGCCCGCCTTCGGAGTCAAGATCGAGAGCGGCGCATGGGTTCCCATGCGCGATGGCGTGAAACTCTCCACCGACCTTTACCTCCCGCAGGGCGCCGGTAGATTCCCCGTTATCCTCGTCCGCACGCCGTACAAAAAGGAAATGCTCGAGTTGCAGGGCCGCTATTATGCGAGGCGCGGTTACGTGGTCGCGGTCCAGGACTGCCGCGGGCGCTTCGGCTCGCAAGGCGCCTGGGAACCGTTCGTCAACGAGCCGAAGGACGGCCACGACACGATCGAGTGGCTCGCCGCGCAGCCGTGGTCGACCGGTAAAGTCGGCATGATCGGCGGATCCTACGTCGGTTGGGTCCAGTGGTGGGCCGCCAGCGAGCGTCCCCCGCACCTGGCAACGATCATCCCGAACGTCGCCCCGCCCGACCCATTCCTCAACATCCCGTACGAGCACGGCGCATTCTTTCTCACCGGCGCCATCTGGTGGGCAAATGTGCTCGAGACCAAGGCCACCGCCGATCTGAGCGGCGCGGCGATGAGCCAGGTCAACGAAAAGAAGTACGGCACGTTGCTCCGGGCGCTGCCGGTGATCGATCTCGACAAGACGGTCCTGGGCAAGGAGAATCCGTACTGGCGCAAATGGATCGAGCACCCGGTCGAAGACGCCTGGTGGGCGCAATCGAGCTTCCTCGACCGCCTCAAGGACGTCAACATCCCCGTCTTCCACCAATCCGGCTGGTTCGACGGCGACGGGATCGGCAGCAAGCTGAATTACCTGCGCATGAAGGAGCATGGCCACCCCTGGCAGAAACTCACGCTCGGGCCGTGGGGCCACACAGATACCGCCACACGCGGCATCGGCGACCGCGACTTCGGCCCGGAAGCGGTCATTGACCTCCAGCGCGACTATCTGCGCTGGTTCGACTATTGGCTGAAGGGCGTCGATAACGGCGTCACCAAGGAACCGCTCGTCAGCCTGTTCGTGATGAGGACGAACAAGTGGGTGCACGGCGACGTTTACCCGCTGCCGAACACGCGATTCGAGAAATGGTATCTGGCCAGCGGCGGCAGCGCTAACACCTCGAAAGGCGACGGCCGCCTGACGACCGAGCTGCCGTCCGCGGATTCGCCCACCGACCGCTACACCTACGACCCCGGCGACCCCACGCCCGATCCTGCGTTCCGCGAGTCGACCGAAGAGCAGGACAAAGAAGTGAAGACCGCCGATCAGAAGAAGAAGGAAGCCGAGGCGTACCACAATCAAGTTACCGGCGCGCGCCGCGACATCCTCGTCTACGTCACCGAGCCCTTCCAGAAATCGCTCACGTTCGCCGGGCCGGTCTCCGCCGTTCTCTACGCGTCTTCCTCGGCGCGCGATACAGACTGGTTCGTCAGACTTCTGGAAGTCGACAAGGAAGGCAAGCTGATGCGGCTCGGATCGGGCGTGGTCCGCGCGAGATTCCGCAACTCAACGCACAAGCCTCAGTTGCTCCAACCGGGAAAGGTCTACGAATACCAGCTCGACTTGTGGCAGACCGGAATCTCCATCCAACCCGGCCATCGCCTGCGTATCGAGGTCGCTTCGGCGTCCTTCCCGATGTTCTCGCGGAATCTGAACACCGGCGGGCACAACGAGACCGAGACCAAGTACCTCACCGCCCAACAGACCATCCACCATTCGAAGCAATACCCGTCGCACGTTCTGCTGCCGGTCGTCCCGTAGAGCGCTGCGCCCATCTCAATCGCTCCGCAGCGCCGTCGCAAAGCCGATCCGGGTGGCGCGGAGCGCCGGCGCCAGGCACGCTGCGAGCGCCGCAACCAGCAGCAGCGACGCCAGCGCGAACGTGGACGGATCTGTGGAGTTGATCCCGTGAAGCTGGCTGGCAAGCAGCCGCCTCTGCAACAACGTGCAACCGATCAGGAGCACTCTCTGAGCGTATTCCGCCTGGACGTTCAGGACGACCCTGCGAGGAGACTGCCGTACTCCGTCAACCCCGCGGCGCCGCGGCGAAGGCCTCGAATAGCGCGCGGTCGTACTCGCCGGCGTCCAGCCGCTCCTCAGGATGCCACTGCACGGCGACGACAAAACGCTTGCCCGGGTGCTCCAGCCCCTCCACCACGCCGTCCGGTGCAATGGCCGAGACCACCAAGCCCCGCCCGATCCGGTCGGCCGCCTGGTGGTGGCGGGAGTTCACGATCTTGCCGCCCAGCCCCATGATCGCCGCCAGCTTGGTTCCCGGTTTCGCTTCCACGATGTGGGCGCCGGTGAGCAGTGGCACGCTGTGCTTGTTCGCCGTCAAGTGCTGGATCAGTGTTCCCCCGCACACCACGTTCAGAACCTGCAAGCCCCGGCAGATGCCGAACACCGGTTGGTTCGCCGCCAGCGCCTGGCGAATCAGGTCCGCCTCCATGTCGTCGCGCTCGCGGTCGACATCGCTCACTTCGGCCCGTTGCTGCTGGCCGTACAACGCCGGATCGACGTCGCCGCCGCCCGACACAAGCAGCCCGTCGAGTCCCTTCATCGCCCGCGGCCGCGCCGGCGAAATCAGAACCGGCTCCACGCCCACCCGCCGCAGCGCGTCCGCGTACGTTTCGGCCCTCCTCGGAATACGGTAAGTCAGCCCTGCAGTCATGCTTACTAGCTTAGATCTGCTTCGGAGCAAGAACGTAACCGTACAGCAGAAGGGCCAGCCCAACCGCCAGCGGCACAAGTCCCACCAGATAGGCCTCGCCATGTTCCTGCGCCCGCAGGAAGATCGTGAATGAGAAGCCCACCGCGGCACAAATCAAACCGCCCAGCCGGATGCCCTCACGCTGGCGCAGACTGGTCAGCCGCTGCTGCTCGCGTAGATACTCAATCGCGGAAACCCCGCCAGCCCCCTGCGCCTCGGCGATCTTCTTGATCGCCTCGCTCTTGTAGAACGCCTCTCGCTCTTTCCGCCGGTTGTCGACCCAGACCGCCACCGATAAGAATGAAAAAACCGCCACGGTCCCAAAGTTCAAGAACACGAACTCCGGAAGACCCCCGCCAAGCATCTCCATCGTTTCCATTGTTTCCTCCTATGATGTTGCACTTGGTAAGACCCGGGACAGCGGCTGGCGGTTGCGTTTTCTGAGTCGCTATTGCCGGGAAAGAAAATGCAACCCCTGGCGCGGCGGGCTGGTCGTACCATCGAGGGAGTGCCGGTGAGCGCTGGCGAAGACCGGAGCGATGTCGGGCGGGTCATGGCGGGGGACGTCTCGGCGTTCGAGGGCGTCGTTCGCCGCTGGCAGGGGCCGCTCATCCATCTCGCCTACCGCTTCTGCCGCGACCGCGGCCGCGCCGAAGAAATGGTCCAAGCAGCCTTTCTACGGGCCTTCCGCGCTCTCGCCCAGTGGAGGGGCAACTCGGCGTTCTCCACCTGGCTCTTCGCCCTTGCGACAAACCTCTATCGTTCCGAGCTCCGCCGCATTCCCGCCAATACCCTATCGCTCGACGATATTCCCGAGGCGAGCGACTCACGAACCACCGACGACGCGCTCCAAAAAGAGGACCGCTGCCGCGCCGTTCGCCGCGCCGTCCACGCACTCCCGCCGAAGTATCGCGATGCGCTGATCCTTTTCTGTTTCCACGATATGGACGTTGCGGCGGCGGCGCGCAGCCTTGGCTTGCCCGAGGGAACCGTCAAAGCGCGGCTATCTCGCGGGCGAGACATCCTGCGCGGCAAACTCACTCCGTTGATGGGCGCGCCGCGCCTGAAGGAGGCCTGATGAGAGACGACGATCTGGACCGTATCCTGTCCAACGAGGACGACCTTTCGCCGTCCTCGGGCTTTACCGCGTCGGTCATGGAAGCCGCACGCCAGGAGGCCTCGACGCCCGCGCCGATTCCCTTCCCCTGGAAACGCGCCATACCCGGTTTCGTCGCCATGGCCGTCGCGTTCGCGGCGGCGTTCGTTAGCGCACTCTCTTATCTCAGCGAGCCGGCGGCAAGCCCACTGACTTACGAGAGCGTTCGCGCCGCGCTCGCGCCCATCCTCGAGTTGGTGTTGCGCAACGGCGTGGGTTGGGCGCTCGTGGCGCTCGTCCTGAGCCTGGTCTTAGTGCTCCTCTCCCGGCGTCTGGCGGGTGCGAGAGCGTGATCAGCGGGTAGGGCTGGAAGACGAACGGAACCGCGGGCCGGCGGGAGCCGGTGCGTCGTTTAGCGGGGCTTGCGGGCGGATTTCTTGGCGGGAGAGGCCGAAAGGCCCAGGTTTGCGAGCTGGGCCTTCGCCTTGGTAGCCAGTTCTGAATTGGGGCTGCGGCGGATGACCGCGCGAAACTCCTCCGCGCCTTTTGTCTTCTCGCCCATCAGCACGAGCGTACGGCCTTTCATGAACATCGCGTCGAGCGTCTTGTTGTTTTCCGGGAACCGCTCGAGCACCGCGTCAAACGCCTGGAGCGCCGCATCGTATTGCCGGCGGTTGTAGCTGATCTCGCCGATGTAGTACTGCGCGTTCGGGGCGCTGCTCGTGTCCGCATAGCACTTCAGGTAGTCGGCGAATTCCTGAAGCGCCATATCGTCGTTGCCGCCGCTCTTGTCGCGCCACGCATTGGCGTATAGCGCTTCGGCCGTGAGTCCCTGCGGAGGGCAAGCCGCGGCCGATCCTCCAGGACCGGTTGGAGGCGCGCTCGCCGGCGCCTGCATCACCTTCATGGTGTTGCCCAGGTCCACCAGTCCGCGCTCGAGTTTGCCCAGGCGCCCATTCATGTCCTCGATCGTCACCCGCAGCGCCTGAAACTCCGACGTCATCTGGTCCACTTTTGTCCCAGCGGTCGTGATCGGCGCCGCCAGGTTCTTCTCCCGGTCGCGCAGCGCCGAATCCAGCACCGCCATCGACGTACTCAGCTTGTTGATGCTGTCGATATTCTGCTGGATCAGCGTCGTCAGGCTGCCCATCCTCTCGCTGAACGAACGCTCCAGGCTGCGCACCTGATCCTGAAGCATCGCCACGTCTCGTTGCAGCTCCCGGATCTCCTGCTTCTGCCCAAAGCAAAGGATCGGCGAGACCAAGACTGCCATGAAAACAAGCCGCAACCCCTTCATTCCCTTCTCCTCGAATTACAGGAGCGGCGCGTGGATGTCTCACGCGCCGCATCCGTCTTGTACTGTGCTAGTGGCGGACTTCTCTGCGCCTCCGCGCACGCAGAACTGCGATCCGCCAGTGAGCCGACGCCCGGTCTACTGGGCCGCCGAGAAATGCACGTGCCGGTTCTTTTGCCAGCAGTCCTCGTTCGACTCGGTGCACACCGGCCGCTCCTTGCCGTAGCTGATCGTCTTCAGCTTGTCGCCCGGAACTCCCAACTGCACCAGGAAGTCCTTCGCGGCGGTGGCGCGCCGGTCGCCCAGAGCCAGGTTGTACTCAGCCGAGCCGCGCTCGTCGCAGTGGCCTTCCATCACGACGGCGGCCTCGGGCATGTCCGCGAGAATCCGCTTGAGCGAGTCCGCGTCGCGCGTCAGTGCGGCGCGAGCGTCCTCACGGAGGTCGCTCTTATCGTAGTCGAAGTACGCGTCCTGCACGTCGCTCTGCAACAGCTCGCTCAGCGACTTCTTCGGCGGCGGCGGCGGCGGAGGCGGCGGAGGCGGCGGAACGGTGACGTTGACTGTCGCTGTCGCCGTCTCGCTTCCACCCGGGCCCTTCGCTGTCAGAGTGTAGGTCGTCGTATCGGTCGGGAACACCTGCCGGCTTCCGCGCGCCGAGACCGCTCCAACGCTCGGTGCAATCGAGATATCCGTGGCGTCGCTCACCGTCCAGTTGAGGGTGGCCGCGCTGCCTCGCTCGATCGTGCTCGGATCAGCCGAGAACTGGATCGCGGGCTTGGCCGCCGGCGGCGCTTCGACCTTCGGTGGCGGTGGTGGGGGGGGCGGCGGCGGCGGAGTTTTCTTCGCGCATCCGGCCGCGACCAGTATCAGAGACACTGCTAACAACAGAGAGCCAATCGTTCGCTTATTCATCCTGAACCTCGCCTCCTAAGCAATTCCAGTTGTTCGAGTACTCTACTTGCTCCACACTGGCATCGAGTTCTGGCCTTGTGTGGTGAGCTGATGGAGTTGCGTGCCGTCGGCCAGCATCGTCCAGAGCTGCGTCGAGCCGGTGCGGTTCGACGAGAAGACTATGTGGCGGCCGTCCGGCGCCCAACTCGGATTCTCGTTGCGTCCCGAGCCGTGCGTCAGCTGGCTGACTTCTCGCGTCGCAACGTCCATGAGAAATATGTTGTAACTGCCCGGCGCAAAACCCCTCGTCCAGGAGAACGCAATGTGCTGCCCGTTGGGGTGCCATGCCGGATTCACCGCGTCTCCCTCGCCCGTGGTGAGCCGCTGCACGTCTGCGCCTTCCATGCTCATCCGGTAGACCTGCGGCGTCCCCGAGCGCCCGGAGACGAACACCACTTCCGAGCCGGTCTTCGGGTTCACTTTCGGCTCCACATCCACCGAAGAGGAGTAGCTCAACCGGCGCATGCCGCTGCCGTCGAGGTTGGCGATGTAAATCTGGGCCCATCCGCCGATCGAAGACGCGAACAGGATTTGCTTCCCATCCGGCGTGAACTCCGGTGTTGTCACCAGCGAGGACGCCGGACTGTAGAATGGCAAGCGCCTGCCTGTCTCCAAAGAGAATACAAATATAGCAGGATTGCCCCCGTGAAAGGTAGTAAAAGCGACACGCGATCCGTCGGGAGACACGGCCGGCGTAATGGAGAGGGACTTGTACTGAGTAATGGGCTTCTCATTCGTACCATCCGCTTCCATCGACCAAATCTCTTTGATCCCCTTCCCCGTCCGCGTGCTCACGAAATAGATCTTCGTCCCCGCCAAGCCGACGCCGCCGAGCTGCTTCAGAATATCCGACGCGAAGTCGTGCGCCACCTTCCGGGCGCCCTCCTCGCTCAGCGGACCCAGGTAAGTCTTCCCGAACACCTGCGCGTTCGTCAGATCGGCCTGGGTCACGTTGTAGAACCAGCCCCGCAGCACCAGTTGCCCCGCCTCGGAAGCGGTGTACCCGAGCGCGAGATAGCCCGCCTTCACCGGCGGTTCGGACCAGTCCGTCAGCCAGGGGCCCTGCGACACCGGCTTCGGCGGCGGTGCCCCGCGCCGCGCCGGCTGGCTCGGCAGGATCGGCCGGCGGAAGTCCTCCGGCCGCTGCGGAACCTGCAACGGATACAGGCTCTTCGGAACCATCTTGTAGAGCCCCGACCCGTCCAGATCGTTCCACAGCGTCTGGTTGAACGCGCTCATGAACTGCTGAGCCTCGCCGGCGCCGCGAAAGTCCGGAACCGCCATCGCCGGGCGCTCGGGGCTGATCAGCCTGATTTGAATGTCGCTCTGCTGCGCGGCCAGGCCAATCGCCAGAACCGCCATGCCTGTTCCGATCCACGCTTTTCTGTTGGTCATCGTCTTAGCTGAAACCAAAACTCTATCTGGGCGCTGTCGCGCTCGAATGCAGAGGGAAGCCCAGGAAATGGGGCGGCTTCGTAAATCGCCCGCTGCGCCGAGTAGTCCAGCCCGCGATTACCGCTCGACTGCAGGAGCCGGACATTGCGAATCTGACCGTTCCTCATGATATCGAATGTCATGATGACCGGAGGGGCCTTCTGCACGCGCGCGTCCACGTCGTCGGTCCGCCACTTCTGTCCGACCCGCTGCTCGAGCAGGTCGCGATACCAGCCGAACCGCGATCCGAGCGACCCGCGCGGACCTACCCCCACCGCTCCCGGCTGCCCGCCGCCCAGCATGTCCGACTGAAGAGCCTGCCCCGTGCTGCTGTAAACCTGGTTCGGCCGGTCCGGCTGCGCACGGTACGCCTGCGCCGTTTCCCGGGGGCGCGTGGGACGCTCCGCCGGCGTACGTCCTCGCAGTGGAATGGCATCCGGAGGCGGTGTACGCGCCGCCTTGGGATCGGTCTTTGGCGGAGCGGGCGCCCGCGAAGTTGTATCGTTCGCCAGCGGGTTCCGCTCTCCCGATCGGCCCGGCAACGGGATCCGACTGACCGCCGTCACCCCGACCGCACCGCCGCCTCCGATCCCGTTTGGATTGCCCCAACTATCCCGCGGACTGCCGCTCGCATAGTTGTAGATCGCGCCAAACAGCAGTGCGTGCAACGCCACCGACGCCACCACCGTGGGCCAGAGCGCTTCCCGATCCTCCAGGATGTCGACGTGGCCGGCCATCTAGTTCCTGCGGCTTTTCTTGTCCGCCTCGTCTATCGGCTGGGTCACCATGTTGACCACCAGCTTCTGCTCGCTGAGCTCAGCCACCACCTGCGCCAGAACGTCCCAGGTCGCTTCCTTGTCCGCGCGCACATACACGGCCTTCACTTTCCCGAACCGCTGCCGGACCTTATTCCCCATCTCGTTGATGTTCACACCCTCTTCGTTCAGGTAGATCATCCCTTCCTTTACGACGGTGATCACCGGCAGCTCCTGCGCCGAGTCTTTCGACGTTCTCACCTTCGGCACATCCACTTCCATGCCGAATTCCATCACGTGCGCCGTGAGCATGAAGATCACCAGCAGCACCATCACCACATCCACCAGCGGAACGATGTTGATCTCAGCCAGCGTCGCCCCGCCGCGCGAGCGCCGCCCGCCGCCGCCGAACCCGCCGCTGTTCATCGAAAACGCCATGGACTACTCCTACTCCTCGAAGTTCCGCTCCGAGACGTTCAGAAACTCGAGCGCAAAATCGTCCATCCGCGCCCCGATCTCCCGGATCGTGTGCCCGTAGTGGTTGTAGGCGATCGCCGCCGGAATCGCGGCCGCCAAGCCCATCGCGGTCGCCACCAGCGCTTCGGATATGCCGGGGGCCACCGCGCGCAGGCTCGCGCTGCCCGCCAGCCCCAGCCCCTCGAACGCGTCGATGATGCCCCACACCGTGCCGAACAGCCCGATAAACGGAGTCACCGTGGCCGTCGTCGCTAGCCAGCTCATGCTGCGCTCCAGCTTCGCAAGCTGCTCGCTGATCGCCAATTGCAGCGTCCGCTCCACAGCGGTTTTGTTCGCCACGGTGCCCTTCACCTTGATTTGCCGCGTCACTTCCTCGTACCCGAACTCGAACATCGATTCGAGCGGGCACGGCCGGAATTGCTCGGCCACCACCGACACCGCCTCCAGCCCGTTCGATTTGCGGAACGCCCGCAAGAACTTCGCGTTTGCCCCGCGCGCGCGCCCAAACGAGAGCCACTTCGCAATAATGATGGCCCACGAGACGACCGAGAAAATCAGCAGGATCACCAACACCGAGAACGGCAGCGGCTTCGCCCGGCTCACCATGTCCAGGACGTTGGATTGGAACAACAGCAGGTTGGCAGGATTGAAGAGGTTCAATACAGTTCCTTTCCCCCTAAGCTACCTATCATAAACGAGCGTCCCCCTCTTCCGACGCACTTGGCGCCGAAAAAGACGGCTGGGCGGGTATAATTGCCTCGAATGCTCCTCGAGCTGGTCGTTGAGAACTACGCCGTCATCGAGCGAGTCCGCGTGCGCCTCCATCCCGGCCTCAATCTGCTCACCGGAGAAACCGGGAGCGGTAAATCCATTGTCGTCGACGCGCTCGGTCTCCTCTTCGGCGGAAGAGCCTCCCAGGACGCGGTTCGCTCCGGCTCCGAACGGGCGCGCATCTCCGGCCTATTCGAGATCCCGCCTGGCAAGGACCTCGCGCGCCTCCTCGACTCCGCCGGAATTCAAACCGAAGAGGGTGAGCTGCTCCTGGAGCGCGAGATCTCGGCCGAAGGCAAATCGCGCGCCTTC
>Ga0209683_10000351_pt1 | contig 18422 bp, 13 predicted proteins | sample DOMMetBare2Fresh_FD_187474 | JGI IMG/M metagenome (GOLD analysis project Ga0209683, IMG submission 187474) | Wetland sediment microbial communities from St. Louis River estuary, USA, under dissolved organic matter induced mercury methylation -... | ecosystem: Environmental > Aquatic >... | reverse complement strand
CGTCCGCGCAGTATCGGAGATGTTCAACCGTATGGACTCGGCGCTCAGCAAAGAGATTCTGAGCTCGATCGAACAGCGGGACTCTTCGCTGGTCGAGACAGTCCGTCAGCTCATGTTTGTGTTCGAGGACATGGCGCTGATCGACGAGACGGGCATCAAGGAAGTGCTGAGCCGCGTGGACCGCAAGCTGCTCACCGTCGCGCTGAAGGGGACCAGCGACGAACTGAAGCGCCACTTCACCGACTGCATGTCACAGCGCGGGGCGGAGATCCTGCGCGAGGACATGGAGGCGCTGGGGCCGGTGAAGATCAAAGATGTAGAGGCCGCCCAGCAGCAGATCATCGCGCTGGTTCGCCAGTTGGAGAGCGAGGGCGTCATCAGTCTGAAGGGAACGGCCGGCGAGCGCTACGTCGTGTAGTAGGGTATTTCGCACTGCGCCCTAAACTCGGCAGGCCTACCGCCCGATATTTACGGTGATGCTCCTCGACGTGCTGATCGTAGACGACTCGGCGGCCATCCGGAAAATACTACAACGGGTGCTGAACCAGGCGGAAATCCCCCTGGGGGAAATCTATGAGGCTTCCGACGGAGTGGAGGCGCTGAAAGTTCTGGGTTCGCAGAAGGTTAGCTTGGTGCTGGCCGACATCAACATGCCGAACATGGACGGACTGCAGTTCCTGCGGAAGCTGAAGGAAGAGCCGCAATTCGACACCCTGCCGGTGATCATGGTGACGACAGAGGGCGGACAGGCGAAGGTAATGGCAGCGGCCGAACTGGGCGCAGCCGGATACATCAGGAAGCCCTTTACCGCCGATCAGATCCGGCATACACTGTCGTCGTTTTTGTAACGCCCCGGGGGATGAGCAACGTGCTGCCACTCGACCAAGAAACCATTGTGAAGGCGATTCAATCGGCCACGGCCGAGGTCTTCGGGATGATGTTGAACCTCGAGGTCGCCTCCGAACCCGCCTACACCGAACTGCCAAGCTCGCGGCCGACCGACGGCGTGATTGCGTTGCTCGGACTGGCCGGCCAGTGGATGGGAAGCGGCATCATCCAGTGCGACGCGGGCTTTGCCCGGACGATCTACATGCACATGCTGTCCACGGACTGCGCCGCCGGGGAAGACTCGGTGGACGGCGAGGTGCTCGACGCCGTGGCCGAACTGGCCAACATGGTCATAGGCAACGTCAAGAACACGCTGGAAGAAACACTCGGACCGATGGGTATGAGCGTTCCGACCGTGGTGTTCGGACGCAATTTCACGACCCGAGCAATGGGCTCGGACCCCTGGATAGTGGTTCCCTTCAAGTGCGGCGACGCCCAGTTGTTAGTGAAGCTCTATCTGAGGCACAGCCCGGAAAACACAGAGATTCGGCGCGGCTTCACACTGCATCGCGAATTCTCGGTTTAACTCCTCGCGGCCTGGTGACAGGCCACCCTACCCAACGCGGCGCTGGCCTCGCGTCGAGCGCCGCCCTTTGCCTTTTTCCTTGGGGTTTGCTAAGTTATTGGTTCAATTGACCCTCGTCAGATGGCGCTGTCCCGCGCCGAGCCAGCCACTCGGTTTGCGGCTGCTGCGGGCGCGGCGGACGGGACAATATGGCCGAGAACACGAGTAGCAAGACGCGCAAGATCGAACGACAACTGGATTCGGTGCTAGAGAGCGCCGACGAGGCGGAGCAGCTGGCCATAGAGGCGGCGCGCGCAGCAGGGTTCTCGGAAGACGACCTCCATAGAATCGGAATGGCGGTGCGGGAGTCGATCGTCAACGCGGTAGTGCACGGGAACCGGTACAATGCGCGCAAGAAAGTGCATTTTGTCGTATCGGGCGCACCGGGGACAATCAGCGTAACGGTGGGAGACGAAGGAGAAGGCTTCGACCCGTCCCGGCTACCGGACCCAGTGGCCGAGCGCAACCTGCTGCAGCAATCCGGCCGCGGGATTTTCCTGATGAGGGCGTTCATGGACCGATTTGAAATCCGCCCCCGCGCGATGGGCGGGACCGAGGTCGAACTAGTCAAGTATCAAGGCGGCAAACCGTAAAGCGACTATTGACGCAGGAGGGATGAATCAGTGAGTGCAAAATTGAGCCCGCGGCAGGTGGGCGACGTGACCGTGATCGACGTGTCCGGCCGGATCACGCTGGGCGAGGGTTCCAGCAACCTTCGCGAGGGCATCCGCGATCTGACAGCCAAGGGCAGCAAGAAAATTCTACTGAACCTGGGCGAGGTATCTTACATCGACAGCTCGGGGATTGGCGAGTTGGTTTCCGGGTTCACCTCGGTGACAAATCAGGGTGGACAACTGAAGCTGTTGCACCTGACCAAACGGGTGCAGGATCTGTTGCAGATCACCAAGCTGTACACCGTATTTGAGGTTTTCGAGGACGAAGCGAAGGCTGTCCGCAGCTTCGCATAAGAGACATCATTCGGCGAGGGCGGGCGCACGGCGACCCGCCCCGATCGGCCTTCCGGAGCAGCCGGATCGCCGCGCGGCGGATGTGGTAAAATCAAGATTCCCCAGAGGTTTTTCGTGGATAGACTCACCCGCAAGAAGTTGAAGAGCGATGAATTCGCGCTCGAAATTGGACACACTGTCGACTTTGTCTCCGCACACCGGACGCAAGTGATCCGGTGGAGCGCGGTGGCGGCGGTTGTGGTGGCGCTTGTGGCCGGTGTTTTCCTCTATCGCAGTCACTCGAAGAAGGCCCGGCAGGAAGCGCTTGCGACCGCGATGGAAATTCAGCGCGCTCCGATCGGGCCGTCGACCGACGGATTCGTCCGTTCTTATCCCACCGCCCCAGAGAGAGAGCGCGCCGCCGCCAAGGCGTTTTCCGACATCGCGGCCGACTCCGCCGGGACCGATGAAGGCTACATCGCCGAGTATTATCTGGGGATGGCGGCTGCCGGAAGCGGCAAGGCGCTCGAAGCCGAGAAGTGGCTGAAGGATGTGTCGGACAACGCGAACGCGAACTACGCTTCGCTGGCCAAGCTCACGTTGGCCGATCTGTACAGGGGCGAGGGCAGAGTGGCCGACGGCGAGAAACTGCTGCGCGGGCTGATTGCCAAGCCGACCGACTTCGTCTCGAAGGACCAGGCGACCATTGCGTTGGGCCAATTGTTGGTGCAGAGTAATCCGGCTGAAGCGCGCAAGCTCCTGGAGTCCCTGCGCGGCGAGCGGACCACGATCAGCCAGGCGGCGATCGGAGCGCTGAGCGAGCTGGGCGGCGTCAAGTAGAGCGGCGCCCGATGAGCAGGTCAGGGTTGCGGTTCCCGGTGGAGCAGAGCCAGGGGCGCCGCTACCCGGAACCTCCTCACCCCTACCGTAACGAATTCCAGCGGGACCGCGACCGCATCGTGCATGCGCGCGCCTTCCGCCGGCTCGAGGACAAAACGCAGGTGTTCACCGCCGGCGTCTCGGACCACTTCAGGAACCGCCTGACACACACAATCGAAGTGGCGCAGATTGCGCGGACAGCGGCCGGCTCGCTGGGATTGAACGAAGACCTGACGGAAGCGCTGGCGCTGGCGCACGACATCGGACACCCGCCGTTCGCACACGCCGGCGAGGAAGAGCTGAACCGGCAGATGAGCCGATTCGGCGAGGAGTTCGATCACAACCTGCACGCGCTACGGATTGTCGAGAGCTTCGAACAGCGCTACGCGCGGTTTCCCGGGCTGAATCTGACGTTCGAGGTGCGGGAAGGAATAGTGAAGCACTCCTGTGATTTGACGCCGGGCGGTCGTCCGGAGCTGGAGGAGTACCTTCCGGACCAAAGGCCGCCGCTCGAGGCCCAGTTGATCGATCTGGCTGACGAGATCGCCTACAACACGGCCGATCTGGACGATGGCTACTCGGCGCGCTTCTTCGACCTGGAGTCGGTGGCTGCGTCGGTTCCGCAGTATGCCGGGATCTACGCTGAGCTGGAGCACCGGTTTCCGGGCGCACCCGAGCGGATCCGCTTTAATGAGGCGTTGCGAAAGCTGATCGACCTGCTGGTCTCAGGCCTGATTGAAGGCGCCGCGCGGGCGACGGCGGAGGCGGGCGTCGGGAGTGTGGAGGAAGTCCGGCGGTTCCCGCAGAGGTTGGTGCGGTTCACGCCCGCCGCAGCGGAGACCAACGGCGCGCTCAAGCGGTTCTTGAGGGAGCGGGTGTACAGTTCGGAGACGTTGGCGGAGGCGCGCCGGGGTTCGGCGGCGATGATCGCCGAGTTGTTTCAGCTCTACCTGGCGCAACCGGAGAAGCTACCGGAAACGCCGCGGGAGGATCTCGAAGGCCAGCCGCTGCACCGGAAGGTCTGCGACTACATCGCGGGGATGACGGACGGCTATCTGCGGCGCACGTACGAACAGTTGATCGGAAGAACCTAGCCGAGGTCCGACCCCAGCTTCCGCCCATTCCAGCAGCGGCGGCAGCCTCCAAGTCGCTGAAAACCCAGAGCGGCTTCGCGGCCAGACCATGGGGCCCGTTTAACCCCAAAACCGCCGCGCCAGATCCGCAAATGCCGCATTTCAGGCCTGGATGGCTTCGGCCAAGCCGGTTTCCAGGTATGATTGGTAAGCTCAGGCATTACCATCCTTGAACCTTATGAGCATCAATATCGGTCTCGACATTGGCGCGATCAGCTTGAAGCTGGCTGCTCTTGGAAAGCCGGAAGACCGCACGGCGTTCGAGACCTTGTGCGCGGCAAACCCTTCTTTTCGGCTGATGGACTGGGACGGTCCGGCGGGCCGGCGCCTTCCATTCGTTCTCTCCGAATACCGCCGCATTCTGGCCAGCCCGATTCAATCCACCTTCGACCTGCTCCAGGAGTTTTACGAGGTCATTCCGGAGAGCCGTGTGGAAGGGATCCGCGTCACCGGGTCGGGCAGTCGCACGATCGCAAAGATCCTCGGCATTTACTTTGAGAACGAGTTCAAGGCCGTTGCGAAGATGATCGGCCTGTTTTATCCGCAGGTGCGGACCGTGTTCGAGATCGGCGGCGAGAGTTCGAAGTTTATCCGCCTGGAGCCGCAGACTGACAACGGGCAGGCCTCTATCGTCGACTACGACCGAAGTGGCGAATGCGCGGCCGGGACGGGATCGTTCCTGGATCAGCAGTCCCTGCGCATGGGTTATTCGGTGGAAGAGATCGGCGGCGTGGTGTGTTCGGCTGGGTGCGCGGCGCGCATTGCGGGGCGCTGTTCCGTGTTCGCCAAGAGCGACATGATCCACGCACAGCAGAAGGGCTATACGCCAGCCGAGATCCTGCGCGGCCTCTGCGACGCAGTAGCGCGCAACTTCAAGAGCAGCATTGTGAAGAGCCGGCCGGTGGTGAAACCGGTGGCGCTGATCGGGGCAGTGTCGCAGAACAATGGCGTGACCGCCGCGCTTCGCGAAACCTTCGCCCTCGGCGAGGGCGATCTGGTCGTTCCGGATCTCTACGCGTGGTGCGGCGCTATCGGCACGGCGATCTTGGAGATGGAAGAGCGGCGGAAGCGCAGCTTCCGCGAAATTCACCGGTTGAGCCAGCACGAGGCCGACGAGCGCGTCGAGGACACCAAGCCGCTCTCGATGGAGAACGTGGTGCTGCTGCGCGATCGTGTGGCGCCGTACCAGCCGCCCGCCGGCGACAGTCCCATTCCGGCGTACCTCGGCATCGACATTGGGTCCGTCTCGACTAACGTCGTCGCCATGGACGCGGCGGGCGCGCTCATTCAGGACATTTACCTGCGCACCGCCGGCCGGCCGATCGAGGCGGTGCAGCAAGGGCTGAGCGAGGTCCAGCGCGAGTGGGGAACCAGGCTGCAAATCCTGGGCGTCGGCACCACCGGCTCGGGTCGCGAACTGATCGCCGAGCTGGTAGGCGCCGATGTCGTGAACGACGAGATCACCGCGCACAAGACGGGTGCGCTCTACATCTCGAATACGCTGGGCGGCGAGCCGGTCGATACCATCTTCGAGATCGGAGGCCAGGACTCCAAGTACATCTCGATCGAGAACGGGATCGTGGTGGACTTCGCCATGAACGAGGCGTGCGCGGCGGGTACCGGTTCGTTCCTCGAGGAGCAGGCCGAGAAGCTTGGCATCAACATCAAGGGCGAGTTCGCGCAACTGGCGCTTTCCGCGCCCACGCCAACGCGGCTCGGCGAACGTTGCACTGTGTTCATGGAACGCGACGTGACCGGATGGTTGCACAAGGGCGAATCGGCGCCGAACATCGTCGCGGGTCTGGCGTATTCGATTGCGCTCAATTATCTCAACCGTGTGGTGCGCGGCCGGCGCGTCGGGAAGGTGGTCTACTTCCAGGGCGGGACCGCGTACAACGACTCGGTGGCGGCGGCGTTCGCGGGCCTGCTGGGCCGCAAGATCACGGTTCCGCCGTACAACGGTGTGATGGGCGCCATCGGCATGGCGCTGATCGCGCGGCAGTGGCGCGAGGCGACCCACGGGCCGAGCCGTTTCCGCGGATACGATCTCTCGCGGCTGGCCATGACGTCGCGGGACTTTGTGTGCAAGGCCTGCTCGAACCTCTGTGACATCAAGGAATTTACGATCGAAGGGCAGAAGAGCTACTGGGGCGACAAGTGCTCCGACAAGTTCCGCAAGCCCTCGGCCACCGGCCGCAAGGCAGTGATAGACGATCTGTTCGCATTCCGCGAGAAGCTGCTCGAAAGCCTTCCGGGGCACGCCGTGGTGGGGCCGAAGTTCCGCCACACGCCCGGAAAGGTCTGCGTGGGCATTCCTCGCACGATGTCCACCTGGGACCTGTATCCGTTCTGGCTCCGCTACTTCTCCGAGGCCGGCATCGAGGCCGCGATCTCGCCGATCACCGATCCGAAGATCGCCGCCGACGGCGTCGAACTGGCGCTGGCGCAGCCATGCTACCCGATTCAGGTGGCGCACGGGCATGTGAAGGCGCTGATCGAGGGAGGTGCGGACTACATCCTCGTCCCGAACATCCTGGACGCGGAGGCCGACGAGGGAGACAAGTGCATCGCGCACTTCTGCCCCTGGAACCAGACTCTGCCGTACGTGCTGCAATCGGCGCCTGGGCTGGAAGAGCATCGTCACAAGTTCCTCGCCCCGCGGCTCCATTTCCAATTGGGCCGCGAAGTGGTCAAGGATGGCGTATTCGAGGCCATGCGGCGGCTGGGCGTCGGCCGCCGGACCAGCGATCGCGCTGTCGATGCGGCCTACGCCGCCCAGCGCGAGTTTCAGGCGCGGTTGCTCGAAGCCGGCCGGCTGGCTCTCGAGAAACTGGACCAGAGCGGCGAGCCCGGACTTCTGCTGGTCGGCCGCAGCTACAACATCTATGACCGGAACGTGAATTGCGACATCCCGCGCAAGCTGCGTCACCGCTACGGTGCGAATGTGATCCCGATCGATTTCCTGGTCACCGGGCGCGAGGCGATCTCGGACCTGCATCCGAACATGTACTGGGCCTCCGGGCGGAAAATCCTGGCGGCGTCGCGTCTGGCGAGTACGCGGCCGAACCTGCACGTCATCTACATTTCGAACTTCAAGTGCGGTCCGGACTCTTACATCAAGCACTTCACGCGCGAGGCGGCGGGCGCCCCGCTGTTGGTGCTCCAGTTCGACGGCCACGGAAACGACGCCGGTTACATGACGCGCTGCGAAGCGTACCTGGACAGCAAAGGGATTCTGCGATGCTACAAGTCGGAAATGGAAGCCGCAGCGGCGGCGGGAACAGTCCACTAAGCGGGAAGCGCATCTTTATTCCGCCGATGGCGTACGGCAGCGGCCGCACGTTCGCGGCGGCCTTCCGCGCGCTCGGACTCGACGCCGACATCACGCCGCCTTCCGACCATCGCACTCGCGAGTTGGGGGCGCGCTACACCTCCGGCGACGAGTGCTATCCGGCCAAGGTCACGGTCGGCGATTTCATGAAAGTGTTGGAGCGGCCGGACGCCGATCCAGCAAGCGTGGCGTTTTTCATGCCCACCGCCGGCGGACCCTGCCGCTTCGGCCAGTACGCGCCCTACCTGCGGCGCATCCTCGATCAGAACGGGTACCCGCACACCACCGTGCTCTCGCCGAGCAGCGAGGACAGCTACGGAGATTTCGGCGAGATGGCGCAATCCTTCGTGCGCAGCGCCTGGCGCGCGTTGGTGTCGGCGGACATTCTGCAAAAGATGCTTCTGAAGTACCGCCCGTACGAGGTGCGCAAAGGGACGGCCGAGGCGGTCTACGAAGAGTGCCTCGGCGACCTGTGCGGCGCCATCGAGCGCGCGCCGGTGAACCCGCCGGCGCAGTTGAAGGCGATTCGCGAATCGCTGGTGCGTTGCCGCGACCGGTTTCGCGCCATTCCCGTACGGCGCGAGCGCTCCACGCCGCTCATCGGCATTGTCGGCGAGATCTTCTGCCGGCTGAACGCGTTTTCGAACGAGGACCTCGTGCGGCGGCTCGAGGAGTACGAGGCCGAAGCGTGGATCTCCGACATCACCGAGTGGGTGTGGTACACAATCGCGGAGCAATTCCGAAGGCTGCGCCTCGAAGGACGGCAGATCTCGCTCGCGGCGCTCGGCGCCTGGATCCGCAAGCGCGTGCAGAAACGCGATGAACACGCCATGCTCGAGCCGTTCCGCGAGGATTTCGTCGGCTACGAGGAGCCGACTGTCGAAGAAGTGCTCGCAGCAGCGCGGCCTTACCTGCCGGCGGACGGGGCGCTGGGCGAAATGGTGCTGAACGTTGGCAAAGCGATCTGTCTGGCGCGTAAGGGCGCCGACGGCATCATCGACATCAGTCCCTTCACGTGTATGAACGGCATCGTCTGCGAAGCGGTCTACCCGCGTATCAGCCGCGACCTCGGCGGTATCCCGATCCGCAATTTCTATTTCGACGGCACGCAATCGGATCTGGATCGGGACCTGGGCGTCTACCTGGAACTGGCCCGCACTTACCAGCGGCGCAAGCAATACCGGCGCGTCCACCCGAAAATAGACGAGCGGCTGGCAGGGTAAGGCGGCGGGCTACGCCGGCGCCCAGACGCCGTTGCCGCGCAGCGCCAGATTGGCCACGTGACCCGCTCGGGCGGCGGCTACACCGACCTCCACCGGAGCGTTTGGCGTAGCGCGTGAGCGGACGCAATCGAGGAAGTTCTGCATGTGGTCGACACTGCCGTCCCGCGGCGACGTTCCCTTGAGTGTCGGGACTGGTGGTCTAAACGCTTCGCTGTAGCGTGGGATTTCCTCGTAGATCTCGAATCCGCTGCGATGCAGACGCATCGCCGCTTTCGTTCCGCGGATCATGAGGCCGCCGCCCTCGATGTAACCGAGGAGGGCGCAGTCGAATTCCACGAGAGCCTTTCGGTACGACAGCGCCGCGCTTATGGTATCGGGCGTCTGGCGCTGTTGCAGGAGCGCCTTCACCCCCGTTGCGGTTGCCCGGGTTGGCAGGTCTTCGCCCATATACCAATGGGCGACGTCGACCCAGTGTATGAACAGGTCCGTCATGGCGCCGCCGCCGAAATCCCAGTACCAGCGCCAGTGCGCATACTGGTCGGCGTCGAAGGGGCGGTCCGAAACCGGGCCCAGAAATCGCTTCCAGTCCAGCTTCGCGACGTCGATGCTGGGTCCCGCGTCCTGATTCGCGATGTGGTTCTGATACCAGTAAGTCCGAATCAGCGTTACCTGGCCAAGCGCGCCCGAGGCAATCAAGTCCTTGGCGCGTGCATAGTGCTCCCAACTGCGCTGCTGTGTGCCAGTCTGTACAATCCGCTTCGATTCCCGCACAGCCGCGATGAGCGGTTCGCCCTCGGCCAGCGTATGCGTGACCGGCTTCTCGCAATAAACGTCCTTCCCTGCACGAACAGCGTCGATGGCAATCCGCGTGTGCCAGTGGTCCGGAGTCGCGATGATCACTGCATCCACGTCCTTGCGGTCCAACACTTCGCGGTAGTCCACGTAGTCGCGGGCCGCGGGCGCGAGAGTGTCCTTGAAGCGCAAACGGTGCGGCTCATACACATCGCACACCGCCACGACCTCAGTCGACCCGAGCTTGTGAGCGGTCTCCACCAAATACCGGCCGCGCTCGCCCGGGCCGATCGCGCCGATGCGGATTCGGTCGTTAGCGCCCAAAACCCGGCCGTAGGAAGCGGCGGTGGCAACCGCGGCCCCGAGAAAACGTCTCCGGCTCGCTGGGCCGCCCTGCAGATCGGTAATTGGCATTCGGTTGTCTCCTGAGAGACAAGCCTAACGCATTGCGGCGTTGAGCGTCCACATCGCCGGGACGGACTTCACAATCGTCCAGCGCCTCTATTTCATCGCCGGAACGGGAGCGACTACGGTCCTCGCGGCGTTCATTTGTTTGTTTTGTACGTAAACGTCACCTTGGTCTCTTCGTCGATGACCAGCGGTCTTACGAATCGGAATGAGTTGCCGGCTCGCGGGACCTCGACTGCTATCGGCAGCACTCCCGAGACGCGACGCTGGAGGTTGACGACGTTGGATGAGGCTGTGTTCACCGCCTTTTGCTGATTGTTGCTCAGCTCGCGCTCAATGCGCCGGGACTCGGCTCTCGCGTTGGGCGCTTGCACCTCGATTGACGAAGCGACGGCCCCGACCTCCAGGGGGAGACTGAGTCGCTCGGGGCGATTGGCGCTGTAGTCGAGTTCCCTAACGACCTGTCTATACCCAGGAGCCGACGCCGCTATTCTGAGTCGGCCTGATGGAAGGTCGGAGACCACCCACCGGCCCGCCTGATCCGTGCGCGCGGTCCTAGAGGTGTCACTGGACGTGTGGACGACCGCGATGTGGGCCCTGGGGACGGGACTGCCTTGCGGATCTACCACAAAGCCCCCCAACTGTCCGGGAACCAGAGAGTCCACGTTGACCTCGCCGACAATCGCCCAAGCCTCGTCGCCGCCCGCCGCCTTCAGTTCATCCGCGCTGGCGACTTCTTCCGATTCAGTTGGCATCAGACGAGTCGCGATTATGTCTCCACCGAAGTCCCAGACTTTGTACCGCTCGGGGAGGAACACCTCCCATTGCAGCAGAGCGATGGGGATGTCCATCTTGGGCAGGCTGAGCTCCGAACCGCCTTTCCTGGCAAAGGGGGCTCCCGAGTGCATGAAGACAAACGACACTGCATAGGCCCCCGTCGGCCGGAATCCCGCCCGCAGCAGAGGCACTCGATTGCCATCGGCGCCGAGCACAGGCTTGACCTTCTCGCCTGCCACGTCGGCGGAGAGGATACTGGCGCCAGAGGGCAGCGCCACTTTCAGGAAAGGCTGCGCCTGATTCCTCAACACCAGACGCACCTCGCTCAGCGATTTGCCTTCCGAAGTCACCATCGTGGTTACGATTGCCCGCTGCGCTATCGCGGCGAGCACGTTGCCGTTCGGGAAGCGCACCCACTTGAGCGCCAGCCCGGGCGTCTCCGCCGGCTGCTTGTGATATCGAAATGCCGCCTGGATCGGAAACCGCGCCGACGAGCGGAAGCTGGGATCGGCCTCCCTGACGTCCATGCGTTTCATGCTGCCGCGCTCTGTGGCGGTCAGCTCGATCGTTCCTTCCCCCTCGATGAGCGTTTCGCCCGTCTCGCGCTGAGCGCCTTTGACGCTGACGAGTGAAACGTCCGCCTCGAAAGCGCTGACCGGTTTCTCGAGCGAAATCAAAAACAGGTGTTCGCGCCGCTTCTCATCGACTTTCAGCAACAGCACGCCGGATTGCACCTCGCTCGATTCCACATCGAAGCCGGTTACTCCTGTGATCTCATAACCTGCGGGAATTGCGACTTCGAACTGCGAGGGATCGCCCTGGATCACAGTGGCCGTGACCAGGGCGTTGATTGCCAGGTCCGCTTCCCTGACCGATACGACCGTCTTCACGACGGAGAGGAAACGCGCTTCTCTCGGGGCCGGGGGTGCGACACGCCCGCGAGTCGCCCACCAGATCGAGGCGGGCTGCCCGGGGAACAGCGTCGCTTCCACCGTGGTTCGTCCGCCGCCCGACGTTCGGCTGGTGATCAGGCCGGGGTTGAGGCTGACGTTGGTATGATCTCCCGGAATGACCGCGGTCAGGTGTACGGCGCCGGCCGAGGGCGCAGGAATCGTCACTGACGCGCGCCCCGCATCAACCCTCAGCGGCAGGGCGGCGTCGAGCGCTATGGAGAACTCCGCCGGACCGGCGAGAACGGCAGTGTGCGTCCCGCTCTCCTGCTGCAGCGGCAGGTCCTTACCTTTCTGCTGGGCGTTGAGGATCGTCATGCCCGTGACGAGAGGAACCTTTGTGACGCCCTTGTTGAGGACTTCGCCCTCCAACTGAATCGCGGTCTTTGCGGAGTCGGTGGACACCTCGAGTTTCATCTCGGCGCGCTGGATCGTGTAGGGCAGGGGAGGCGCCTCCGGCTTCTTCGGGCGTTTGGCCGCCAGTTCCACCAGCTTGTTGTACTCGTCGAGTGGGAGGGAGACGTGTCCGGGAGGCGGAAGCGGGGCGCCGCCCTTCTCCTGCGCTAGCGCGGCAAACGACACGGTCAGCATCAAGACGCAAAGGTTTGCTTTCATCGCACACCTCCCTTTTTCTCTTTTTGGTAGCTCAGGTCGACGGACGGGCGCTGATTTTCTCCCGTAATCTCGGAGACGAGGAACAGCGAGGGACCGACGGCGGGGAACGAGACCCTGACCGGCAAGGCCCCAGCCGTCTTCCGGCCGTCGGACTTAGCGCGGAACTGGTCGAACAGGGATTGAGTTTCGCGCCCTTGAACAGTGCCGGGTCCGATGCGGCCGCCACTGCCGGGTCCGGCGCCAGGCCCTGCAGCCTGCTGCGCCGGAAACGGCGAAGCCCGCTGAATTTCTTCATTCGCAACCTGAACCACCAGTCCACTCAGCGCCGCAGACGACGGCTGCTCGTACGCCTCGGTCCGGAACGATCCCGGCTCGGGCGTCAGACGAAACAACGGCGAATAGTAGACGACCAACCCGGTCTTTGACACGGGAAGATCGAGAGTCGGCAGCGGAAGCGCTACCTTGCCCTTCTCAGTCCATGCCGTGTCGCGCGCGAGAAACAGGATCTCGACCGGGAACGCCGGCGCCTCCTCGCCCGCGCGCGCTTTCGCCAGAGGCAGCAGCAGACTCCCGTCCGGGGCTTGCCCTGGCCGTACGGGCGCGTTCGACAGGGCGGAGCTCCACACAACCGCGCCCGCCGGCAGCGTGATCTTCAGGAAGTTTCTCTGGTTGTTCCGGACGGCGTATCGCGCCTGAACCAGCGTTTTTCCCTCATCGCTGACTAAGATGCGGTAGCGAGCTTCCTCGACGTTGGCTGTGAGCACCGCCTCCTGGGTGTAACGGGCCACATCCACGGTCAGCGTGCGGGCGGCGTTCGCGAGGCCCGCTCGAAACCGGAATGCAGCCATCGATGGCGACTGGCGGCTGGCGACCGCCGGGCCGAGATCGGTCGCGTCAGCCTCCTCGAGTCCCTGCGCTTTGTGATCCTTGATCTCCCCCGCACCGAGCACTTCAACCGCTACTCCCCCCGAATCGCGCTCCGTATCGAGAAGGCGCAGCAGCGGAACCTCGATGGCGCCGTCGCGCGGTAGCCGGATCTCACTCGAGACGACGAACCTTGCTGTCTGATCGACGGGCTCCAGGAACGACACCGTAAGCACACCCGTCTTGGCTTCCCAGTCGGCAACCATCGCGCCTGCAACCTGGTTCACCGCGACTTTGTCGGGGAGCTGAATTCGCACCTGGCGCGCCGCGCCCTGAACCACCTCCAAGCTCACCTCGGCTGAGATCGACGTCGAGTCTTCGCCCAAGCCGACGAGTTCCGTCAGCGATCCGCGCAACCGCAGCGGCTGTGTGGCGCGATGGTCCTCCGTCTTCTTGCGCCAGGTGAATGTGAGCTGCTCATTCCCGCGCCCGTATGCCAGCCACTTGGTCTCGGCGGCGGAGTCCGATTTCTCCGCGAGAATGCCGCCCGAAAGCCGGACATCTATGTCCTGGCGAGGAAGAGCGACCGCGGCGCGAGTGATGCCTGAAGCGCCGGAGGGCAGCGTGAGCCGCTCTTCGCCGCCACTCGATGCGACCGGTAGCGCGATGTCCAGCGACAGCGTCGACCGGCCTCGCTTCGACAGAACCGCGGAGAGCTGGGCGCCGCTTTTTCCGGACTCGCTCGGAACCAGGGAGACCAGCTTGCCGTCCAATCTCGCCTCACGCACCAGGAGACCACTCGGGATCGGAACTCGGACCCATCCGTCCTTGAGGACATCCACGGCGAGGCTCGCCCGTCCCGACGCCACTTCGCCATCGATCCGAAGATCGTAGTCGATGCGCGTGAGCGTGGCCTCCACAGGCGGCGGCGCGGGCTCGCCGTCAGCAGGGAAGGCCTTGGCTCGCAACGATCCGTATTCACCCACCGGTATTACGACCCATCCCGAGGAGTGCGTCGAATCCTGCGCGAGGGCCGCATTCGCCAGGCCAAGAATCGCAAAAAGCACGTACGGTCTTCTCATCATCGATTTCGGACTCCTGCGTCGAGATCATACACCAGTCGCTCTCGACGTACCAAATCCGCACCGGTTGCGTCTTCCTAAGTGGTTTATCGCGAAAGGAGTAACCAGTGCCGCCATCTCTTCGCCCTCTCATCGTTGACCGCCCTGCGCGAGTTGTGGCTGCGAGGCTGGGCGAACCATAATGGAGTTTCGAAGCTTGACTGACACGTCCTACGCCCGCCCCGCTATCGCAATCAGCGCCACCTTTACCGCGGAACTGATCGAAGCGCCGCTCCGGCTCTGGATCAAGGAATTGGGCTGGAGCGATCGGATCTCATTCGCACCATACAACCAGGTTTTCCAGCAGCTTCTCAACCCGGGCAGTCTCCTGGCGCGGAACCGCGACGGCGTCAATCTGGTGTTGATTCGGTTCGAGGATTGGTCGCGGTTTGGCCCGGCAGCTCGGGCGGTTCTCGAGGACAACGTGCGGCAGTTGATAGCGGGATTGCGCCAGGCCTCCGCCTCATTTCACTCACCCACGTTGTTGACGGTTTGCCCGGCATCGCCTGAGTGCGCGGCAGAGCCCGAGTTGGAGACCCTTCTCGAATCCTCGGTGGCCGGCTTGAGCGGCATTTACTGGATTCCGTCCGCGGAACTAGCCGAGCTGTACCCTGTCGATGCCTGCTACGATCCACACAGCGACGAACTGGGGCACATCCCGTACACGCCTGCGTTCTTCGCCGCGTTGGGTACGCTCGTGGCCCGCAAGATTCACGCGCTCCGGATGCGCCCCTATAAGGCGATTGTGCTCGACTGCGACGAGACGCTCTGGAGCGGCGTCTGCGGCGAGGATGGTCCGGAGGGCGTCTGCCTGGATCCACCGCGCCAGTTCCTGCAGGAGTTCATGAGGCGGCAGCGCGACGCCGGGATGCTTTTGTGCCTCGCCAGCAAGAACAACGACGAGGACGTGGTGGAGGTCTTTCGGGCGCATCCGGAGATGCCGCTGAAGATCGGGGACTTCATCGCGCGGCGGATCAACTGGACGCCGAAATCGGCCAACCTGATCGCCCTGGCTGAGGAACTGCGCCTCGGCCTCGACAGCTTCATCTTCGTGGACGACAATCCGACAGAGTGCGCTGAGTTGCAGGCCCATTGCCCGGAAGTGCTGACGCTGCCGCTTCCACCCGATCCGCCGGCGATTCCCGCCTTCCTGCGGCACGTCTGGGCGTTCGACCGGCTGCGGGCTACCGCCGAAGACCGCGAGCGCGCCACGCTGTACGCCCAGGAGATCGAGCGCGGACGTCTGGAGAGGAAGGCAGCGAGCTTCGAGGAGTTTTTGAAGGAGCTCAGCCTCGATGTGCGTATCGAGCCTGCCGCGCCTGAGCAGTTGCCGCGGATCTCCCAACTGATACTGCGCACGAACCAGATGAATTTCACGTGCACGCGGCGTTCGGAGAGCGCGTTGCAGACGCTGCTGGCCGAAGGGCGCGCCGAGTGTCTCACGGTGGACGTGCGGGACCGCTTCGGCAGCTACGGGCTTGTCGGCGCGATGATCTTCGAGACCAGCGGCGAGGCGCTCCAGCTCGATACTTTTCTGCTCAGTTGCCGGGCGCTCGGGCGCGGCGTGGAACAGCGCATGCTGGCGCGGCTCGGTGAGATCGCGTTGGAACGCCGGCTGCCGGAGGTGCTGGCGCGTTTCACCTCCTCCGCGCGGAATCAACCGGCGCTAGCGCTCCTCGAAAGCCTTGGGGTTGGGTCCGCCGGGAACGGCGCTGTGTTCCGGTTGCCCGCGGCGGCTCTGGCGAAGGCAGAGTACCGGCCCGACGCCGCCAAGACGGCCACGGCGCCCGTGCAAGCGCCGGCTACAATGCGCGCCGAACGCGAGGCCGTCGACTACGTCCGCATTGCGACCGAGTTGAGCGCTGTAACTGCCGTCCTGGAACGCCAGGCGGCGCGAAAGCGAACGCGACCGGCGCCGGCGGCTTCGGTCGAGCCGCGGACCGATCTCGAAAGACGCTTGGCTGCGATCTGGGCGGAACTGTTGGGCCTGTCTTCGGTTGGCGTTTGCGACAACTTCTTCGATCTAGGCGGGCACTCGCTGCTCGCAGTCCAACTGCTTTCCCGCGTGCGGCAGATCTTCAACGTCGATCTATCGCTCGAAGTAGTCTACAGCGGTCCGTTCACTGTGGCTGAACTGGCGAAGGCGATTGACGTCGAGGAGATCGCGCGGGTAGGCGGCGACTACGAGGCGCTGCTCGGCGAAATCCAGGCGCTCTCGGACGAGGAGGTGCGGGCGTTGCTGGCCGCCGAAGAGCGGCCTCCGCAGTGATCGTATGCGCATCCTGCTGACCGCGAATGCATCGTACGCGCCGCCGCGCGGCGGCGCCACGCGAAGCAATCTGGTCTGGCTCGAGCGCATGGCCGAGGCGGGGCACGAGTGCCGCGTGGTTGCGGCAACATTCGCCGGCAGCGAGAGCGACGAGGCGCCGCCGCGCCGCGTTGTCATAACGGCCGTGGACGATCCGTCCCAACGTACCCAGACGCTCCGCCGCGAGATCGCCGAGTTCCAGCCGGATTGGACGCTCGTCTCGTCGGAGGATGTCGGCCACGTGCTGCTGCGCGAGGCGCAGCAATCGGCTCCGGGGCGGGTCGTCTACCTCGCGCACACGCCGCAGTTCTTCCCGTTCGGTCCGGCGAGCTGGAACCCCGAGCCACAAGGCGCGGAGTGGGTGGCGCGATCTGCGGGAGTGGTTGTGCTGGGCCGGCACATGGCTGGGTACGTCGAGCGGCACGCGGGTTGCCGCCCGGAAATCATCCATCCGCCGATCTATGGGGAAGGCCCATTTCGGCGCTACGGCCATTTCGGCTCCGGTTTGGTCACGATGATCAACCCGTGCGCAGTGAAGGGAATCGACATCTTTCTGGCGCTGGCTCGCAGGTTACCCGGCGTGCGGTTCGGAGCGCTGCCGGGATGGGGCGGCACGTCCGCCGATTTGCGTGCACTCCGAGCGCTGCCCAATGTGACGCTCCTGCCCGCCTGTCGCAACATCGAGGAAATTCTGGAGGGCGCCTGTGTCTTGCTTGCGCCTTCGCTCTGGTATGAAGGTTTCGGGCTGATTGTGATGGAGGCTCAGTTGCGCGGCGTGCCCGTGGTGGCGAGCGATTCGGGAGGACTCGTGGAGGCCAAGGAAGGAACAGGATTCGTGATTCCCGTTCGCCCGATTGAGCGTTTTGAGCCGGTGTTCGATGAGCTGGGAATCCCTAGAGCAGTGGCGCCGGAGCAGGACATCGACCCGTGGGTAGCGGCGCTTCACTCGCTACTCTCCGACCGCGACCTGTACGAGGCCGAAGCCGAGAGAGCGCGGCAGGCTGCGCTAAGGTTCGTCTCCGCGATCCGCCCGAATCGTATGGAAGAGTTCCTGGCTTCGCTTGCACCGGCGCAAATGGCGCAGCCGCCAACCGTGAATCAGCCCGCGGCCGCCAGGGATGCGCTGGCGAATCTGTCTCCCGAGAAACGCGCACTGCTACGCCAACGTTTGCGGCAGCGCGCCGCCGATCCCGAGTAGCATGCGGATTCTGTTGGCGCACAACTCGCTGTACTATCCGGCGCACGGTGGCGGCGACAAGTCGAATCGCTTGTTGATGGAGGCGCTCGCCGGCCGCGGCCACGTTTGTCGCGTGGTGGCGCGGCTGAGCGCGTTCGGGCCGCGCGAACACCAGCGGTATCTTGACGAGCTTGCCGCTCGGGCGACGCCGGTGGTCTGCTCCACCGGCGGCGCGATCGTATTCGAGCGCGGGGGAGTGCAGGTGCACGTTGCGACTGTGCGAGAGGACCTGCGGGCTTACTTCGCCGCGCAGATCGCCGAGTGCGCGCCGGATGTGATCCTGAGCTCGACCGACGATCCCGCCCAAGTGCTGCTGGCGGTGGCGCTGCGCGCCGGGACTGCCCGCGTCGTTTACCTCGCACGGGCTACACTCGCCCTGCCCTT
>Ga0209683_10000348_pt1 | contig 18560 bp, 13 predicted proteins | sample DOMMetBare2Fresh_FD_187474 | JGI IMG/M metagenome (GOLD analysis project Ga0209683, IMG submission 187474) | Wetland sediment microbial communities from St. Louis River estuary, USA, under dissolved organic matter induced mercury methylation -... | ecosystem: Environmental > Aquatic >... | reverse complement strand
GAGGGGACCTCGTGCGGCGGCTCCTCGGGCGGGGCCGGGGTCGCCGTGCTGACCGGCATGGGCGCCCTGGGCCACGGCAACGACATCGGCGGGTCGGTACGGATCCCGGCCCTGCACTGCGGCGTCTTCGGGATCAAGCCGACCCAGGGCCGGGTGCCGGCCTACCTGGCCTCGGCGGCGTTCGAGCGATCGACGGTTGCCGCGCTGATGTCCGTGCAGGGGGTGCTGGCCCGCAGCGTGGCCGACGTCCGGGCCGGGCTGGCCGCGATGGCGGCCCGCGACGTCCGCGACCCCTGGTGGGTGCCGGCGCCGCTCGACGGACCGCCGGTGCCGCGCCGCGCCGCCGTGCTGCGCGAACTCGATGGTGTGCGGACGGCGCCCCCGGTGCTCGACGCCCTCGATGCTGCGGCAGATGCATTGCGGGAGAACGGCTATGACGTGGTCGAGATGACCGAGGCGCAGACCCCGGGGATCACCGTGGTCGCCGACATGGCGATCCGGCTGCTCCTGGCCGACCTGAACCATCAGCTCACCCCGGTGCTCGACCGCTGGGGCAGTGAGCAGATGTGCGAGTACTGGCAGGTGTTCGGCGAGCTGGCTGAGCCCTACCCCACCCTCGGTGACCACATCGACGACCTGGCCCGGCGGACCACCCTGTTGCGGCAGTGGCTGCTCTTCCTCGAGAAGCATCCGGTGCTGGTGCTGCCCGAGCTGCTCGACGGCCTGCTCGAGGTCGGTCAGGACGTGCGCAGCCACGACGACACGCGGGCGGTCTGGCACGCCCTGCGGCCGAGCATCGCGATCAATCTGCTCGGGCTGCCGGCGGCGCTGGCGCCGACCGGGCTGGACGGCGGCGGAGGATCCCGGCTCCGGGACACCCCGCTGCCGAACGGCGTCCAGCTCGTCACGTCCCGGTTCCGCGAGGACGTCGCCCTCGACGCCGCGCAGGCGATCGAGGACGTCGTGGGCCCGCTCGCCCCGCGACGATGGGAGCAGGAGCATGCCTGACCCCCTGCCGTGGCGTGGTTGAACGGCGGTGGGCCGGGACAGGTGTGCACCACGGCGGAGACCACCACACCATGCGTCGAGGCGATCAGCCCGTGGCCCGTTCGTCGTGATGGCCGCCGGGCTGCTCGCCGCCGGTGTCGCCGGCCTCGCTCGAGCGGCGCGGCCGCGGTGATCATGCCATTCCGTCGGGCTGAGCTGCCGGCGCCGGGCCGGGATGGTGCGGCAGGGGCCCCAGGCGAAGAAGGGTGAGCGCGAGGACGCCCAGCTGTGCGCCGCGTCCCGCAGCACGGTGAGCGCGGTCGCGACAGCGCCCCGATCGGAGGCCGCGAGCTGCGTCGGCTGCCCAGTGGCGTTCGCGGCCCCGATCGAGGAGCGGAAGGCGGCGGCCGTGACCAGCGCGCCGAGGGTGACGGCCGCGACCACCCGGGCCCGGTGCAGCCGACAGAATTGCATGATCACCAATGGGTCGACGGCGGCGGGCGGGCTGGGCGAGGATCGCGGCTGTGACATTCGAGCAGACGGGCAGCCTGCCGACCATCACGGCGGCGCAGCGGCGGGCCCGGCTCGCCGCTCGGCACCTGCTGCTGCCGGCGACCCGGACCGACGACCTGGCCGCGATGGCCGAGTCCCTGCTCGCCTTGCACTCGACGGATCCGGTCACGGTCTTCCTGTCGGCCATGGCCCGGATGCGGACGCCGTCGGTGGCCGCCGTCGAACGGGCCCTCTACGACGAGCGCCGCGTCGTCCGCCACCACGCGATGCGGCGCACGTTGTGGGTCGCCGTCCCCGAGACGATGCGCCGGATGCACCTCACCACGACCGCTCGCTACGCCACGGTCGAGCACCGCCGGCTGGTCGGGATGCTCGAGCAGAACGGGATCGTGGACGGCGAGGCCTGGCTGACGGCCGCCAAGCGTCACGTGCTGGAGGTGCTGCGGACCGAGGGTCCGATGCCCGCCCGAGCGGTCGGTCTGCGGGTCCCCGAGCTCGCCCACCCGCTGCGGCTGGCCGTCGGGAAGTCCTACGAGGGGATCCAGGCGGCGCACACCCGGGTCCTGCTGCAGCTGGGGTTCGAGGGCGCCCTGGTCCGCACCCGGCCCGTCGGGTCGTGGATCAGCGGCCAGTACACCTGGGCGGCCATGGATGCCTGGCTGCCGGGCGGGGTGACCACGCCTCGGGGAGGCGACGGCACGGCGTGGGACGAGCGTGCGGCGGCGGCCGAACTCACCCGGGTCTGGCTCGCGAGGTTCGGCCCGGGCACCACCACGGACCTGCAGTGGTTCATGGGGTGGACGGCAACCACGACCCGCCGGGCCCTCGCCGACGCCGAGGCGGTGCCGGTTCGGCTCGACGACCGCTCCGCGGCGTGGGTGGCCCCGGACGATCTCGATCCGGTGCCCGAGGGTGAGCCGTGGATCGCCGTCCTGCCCGGGCTCGACCCGACCACGATGGGCTGGAAGGAACGCGACTGGTACCTGCCCGAGCCTGCCCGGCACCCGGTGCACGGCGCCTTCGATCGCAACGGCAACGGCGGCCCCACGATCTGGGTCGACGGCCGGGTCGTCGGCGGCTGGGCGCAGACGAGGGACGGCGAGGTCCGGCTGATCTGGTTCGAGGAGCCGCGGGCCGCCCGCCGCCGCCAGGTGGAGGCCCGGCTGGCCGAGCTGCGCGAGTGGGTGGGCCCGGCCCGGTTCAGCGTGCGGTTCCCCGCTCCCCACCAGCGGGCGCTGCTCGAACCTGCGTCGGAGCCGGACCCGGGCGGTGCCGGTTCCGGCCGAGCGCGCTGACCGCGACCCCACCGAGCAGGAGCACGCCACCGAGGGTCTCGAAGGCGTTCGGCACCTCCTGCCGCACCAGCCAGGCGCTGACCATGCCGACCGGCGGAACCAACAGGGTGAACGGCACCACCGCGGCTGCGTGATGCCTGGCGAGCAGGGAGTTCCAGATCGTGTAGCCGACCAGGGAGGCCAGGTAGGCGGTGTAGGCGGTGGACCAGAAGGCACTCGCGGGGACGTGCGTCAACGCTCGGGCGATCTCGTGCGGACCGTCGAGGAGGAGGGACAGGGCCACGAGCGGGATCGGGACGATGGTGCCCGACCACACGGTCATCGACAGTCCGGACGCCACGCCGAGCCGGCGCGATGCGACGTTGCCGGCCGCCCAGCACAACGCCGCCGAGAGCGTGAGCAGGAGCCCGAGCAGGGGCGTGGCGTTGGAGCGGCCCACCGCCACCACGGCCAGACCCGTTGCGCCCAGGGCGATCCCGATCAGCTGACGACGGGTCGGGTGCTCACCGAGAACCCCTCGCGCGATCAGCACGGTGAACAGCACCTGGGCCTGCAGGACCAGCGAGGCCAGCCCGGCCGGCATGCCCACGTGGAGCGAGGTGTAGAGCAAGCCGAACTGGGCGGCGCTCATCAGCAGACCGACCACCGCGACGTCCTGCCAGCGCGCGGCCGGACGGGGCACCAGGAGCACGGCGGGGAAGATCACCACCAGGAAGCGCAGAGCGGCGAAGAGCAGCGGCGGCATGCCGGCCAGCCCCGCGTCGATCACGACGAAGTTGGCGCCCCAGATCACGGCCACCAAGACCGCGAGCAGCGCATCGCGCGGGGGCAGGTGCGCGCTCACTGCGGTGCTCTGCCGTGGCCGTTCACCGCGCCGAGTCTGCCCTACGTCGCGAGAAACTCTCATCGGATCTTGACCGTTTCGGGAAGGGTCGACGGGGGCGGGATGCCGATGCTTGTGGCATGACCTCCACACCCACGTCCACGGACACCCCCGGGCCCTCCCTCCCCGTCGAGTCGGGGCCTCGCCCGCTCGATCGGCTGCTGCCCGTCGTCGCCGCGGCCTCGCTCGGCGCCGCCGCGTTCGCCCTGGTCGCTCCGGACATCACCGGCGGCGGTCCGGTGGACGGCATGAGCATGACCCACTACATGGGCCTGCTCGCGGCCAACCAGCCGTGGAACCTGGTCCTGTTCATGGCCGGTCCGGTCATCCTCGCCGAGACCCTGGCGATCACGGAGCTGGTCCTGCTGTTCAGCCGGACGCCGTCCGGCTGGGTAGGTGCCCTCAACCGGTACGCCGGGCTGTTGGTCGGCCCGCTGATGGTCGGCATCGGGATCTATCTGATTCGCACCGCGGTCGTCCCGCTCACCACCGGAGGTGCCTGGCGAGGGCCGGCCGACGTGATCGCGGTCCTGTCCTACCTGCTGGCAGCGGTCCCCCTGATCGGCATCACTGGTGTGGAACTCGGCCTGCTCGGGCGCCAGGACGAGCGTCGTGCGCGGCGGTTGCACGCGACCTTCGTCGGAGTGTTCCTCGTCGTGGCCCACGTGGCCATGATCGTCGGCATGCTCGATCCCGCCGTGCTCGGGTGGCAGGCGAGCCACGTCATGACTGGTTCGGCCACCGAGATGCCTGGCATGGTGCACGGCAGCTGAGCTGCCGGACCTGCCCGGGGATCAGCCGGCCGACCGTGCCAGCGGGAGGCCTTGCACCGCGGCGCTCACCCGGTGCGAGATCGAGGTCACCAGCTCGATCTCGTCCGGCTCGAGCAGATCGATGAAGTACCGCCGGACTGCCTCGACGTGTCCGGGTGCGGCGACCCGGATCGCGCGCAGGCCGGCCGGGGTGAGCGAGACCATGGTGCCGCGCCGATCGTCGAGCGCCTCCGAGCGGACCACGAGCCCGCGCTGTTCCATCCGGCGCAGGTGGTGGGCGAGCCGGCTGCTCTCCCAGCTGATCTGCTCGCCGAGAGCGCGAACGCGCATCGTCTGCCCCTCGATCTCGGACAGGACGACCAGCACGGTGTAGTCGGCGTGGGAGAGGCCGTGCTCGGCCAGTTGCGCCTCGAGCGCGCGCTCGAGGTCGCGTCGCATGTAGAAGAACGCCCGCCACATGGCGAATTCGCGCTCCTCGAGCCACCTCGGGTCAGCCACGGCTGAAGTGTAGGCACTGGCCGCCCGAGGCGAGGTCGTGGTTGGCTCTGCTGTGGCCGGGCCCGAGGCCGGCTCCTGGTCGTGGACGCCCGGTTCGGGTTCGCCTCGCCGCCGGCCGAGGACCGGGTGATCACTCTCGACCCGTCCGGAGTCGTCGGTGAGACGTGCCGGGGCGGCCCGCCTCGTCGTCGCCGCGGTGCTGTTCCCGGCACACTGCGGCCCCGCTGAACGACCACGTGCGCCGGCCGGCCCGGGCCGCGGTCGACCCGACCATGTGAACCGGCTCGGCTGGACGGCGCTGGAGACGAGCAGCGGCCCCGGCCCCGGGGGAAGGGGTCGGGCCCGCGCCGTCGACGCCGGCGTCACCGGGGGAGTGTCACACCCGGGACCCCGCTCACGCCGAGGTCGTGGCCGGCGTGTCGGCCGACGAGGTGACCTCGATCGGCGTCTCGCCGGCAACCGTGGTGGCCGCGTGCTGGGGGTGCTGGGAGTGCTGGACGCTGATCTTCCGGGGCTTGGCCTCTTCGGCCACCGGGATGGTGAGGGTCAGCACGCCGTCGGCGTACGAGGCCTCGATCCGGTCCAGGGCCAGGCCGGGGCCGAGGGTGAGCTGACGGGCCATCGTGCCGACGGGGCGCTCGCGCACCAGCCACTGGGCGTCGTCGGCGCGGATCCCGACGCGCTCGGCCCGGACGGTCAACGTGCGGTCCTCGATGTCGACGTCCACCGTGGACGGGTCGACGCCGGGCAGGTCGAAGCTGGCGACGAAGGTCTCGCCGGAGCGGTACAGGTCCATCGGCATCGACACCGAGCCAGGGGCGCGCAACGCGTCGTTGAACAGACGGTCGAACTCGCGGAAGGGGTCGAAGCGGGTCTGCATGGTGAGATCCTCCTGGGGCGTTTGTCCGGTGCGGGTCGGAACTGTCTGCTGGAGCGGATTAGCACTCGCTATCCGAGAGTGCCAACGTCCAGTCTCGCAGCCGTGTTCCCCGAAGCAAACCGCGGCTGAACCGACCACCCTTCTCGGGCGTCCCAGGCGTGAAAGGATCAATCCGGACATCGAGGGTGGTGGACGGGCGACAACGGCACCAAAGCCTCCCAGACCGGGCCTGCCGGCCCATAGCGTGGGCCCACGGCCCCTCGGCAGGGCCCGATTCGTGGTGTTTGCTGGGACACGATGTCGGTTGCCGGGTCGGTGTGCCCGGGGTCACGGGGAGGAGATGGGGCGATGAGCGGGGAGCAGGAGCAGGCCGTGGCCGCCGTCGCCGCGGCGGGGCGTCCGCTGGGCTCCCGCTATCTGCTCGGTGAGCTGCTGGGGCGAGGCGCCACGGGCCGGGTCTACCGAGGTCAGGTGCGCGACGGCGGCGAGGTGGCCATCAAGGTGCTGCGGGAGGACATCGCCGAGCAGCCCGAACTCGTCCGGGGCTTCCTCCAGGAGCGACAGGTCCTGCGCTCGATCAGCCATCCCAACGTCGTCCAGGTGATGGACCTGGTCGCCGAGGGCGACGACCTGGCGATCGTCATGCAACTGGTGAGCGGTGGGGACCTGAACCGGGCGGTGCCCGGACTGTGCACCGGCGGCGAGGCCCTGCGGCTGATGGCCCAGGTCGCCGACGGCCTGGTCGCCGTCCATGCGGCGGGGATCGTGCACTGCGACCTGAAGCCAGCAAATGTGTTGTGCCAGAAGGAGTCCGACGGTCGCTGGCGGCCGAGGTTGACCGACTTCGGGATTTCTCGGCTGGCCGCCGACGGCGCACCGGGGCGGACCGCGATCGTCGGGACGCCCGGCTACTTGGCTCCGGAGGTCGGCTTCGGCGCTGCCCCCTCACCGGCCAGCGACATCTACGCCCTCGGGGTGATGCTCTACGAGCTGTGCACCGGGTCGGCTCCTTTCGCCGGGGAGTCGCCGCTGACCCTGCTGCTCGCCCACGCCCACGAGGAGGTGCCGCGCCCGGTCGGCATGCCCGACGCGCTGTGGGAGCTGCTGAGCGACCTGCTGGCCAAGGACCCCGCGCGTCGTCCCTCGGCCGAGCAGGCGGGCCCACGGATGCGTGCGCTCGCCCCGAGCGTGGACGGCAAGGGCCCGTTCCCGGTTCCCCCGGCCGGCCGTATGCAGGCGGGCGGTGACCCCGTCGAGCCGCCGACGCCCCCGGCGCCGCAGCTCCTGACCGCCCGGCCGGCGTCACGGATCACCTCGCTGCCCAGCACTGCGCCGGTCCCGTTCGCCGTACCGTCCGTGCCCGCCCAGGCGCCGCGCACTGCGGTGCGCAGCGCCACGCCGGACGGCGCCGACGAGGTGCCGCACTCCTTCCGCCCCGACGGCCCCGTCCTGGGCATGCGGCCGGAGGACTTCCAGGACGACGTCCCGAACGGTCGCCGCCGGCGGCGGACGATCGCCGGCCTCGCCCTGGCCGGCGCCATCCTGCTCACCGCCGCGGTGGTGGGGATCATGGCATTGCAGGCCCGGGACGACGCGGTCACCGTGGCCTCGACCGACACCGCCGCACCGAGCCCCACCCAGACCAGCGCCGTGGCCGACCCGTCCGCCGGGACGAGCCCGGTGCCCGACCCGTCCATCGCTGCTTCGACCGGCGCCGGACCTGCCGTCCAGGGGCAGGGGGTCCACGTCGCCCGGGCCCAACTGCCGCCGGATCGCCCCTCGGTCTCCGTCGCATCCGCGGGCGTCGGCACGGCCACCGTGCGGGTGCTCGTCGTCCGCGCCAACAGCGGTGAGGTGGCCTCGGTGTCCGTCACCCATCTGGGTCGGCGGATCTTCCTGAAGCGGTCCACCGGCTACACCACCACCGTCGACACGCTGACGGCCGGGCGCAGCTACTCGTTCACCGCCACCGTGTGCAACACCGCCGGACTGTGCACGTCCGGCACGGCGGCCTACACCCCGCCGAAGCTCCCCCCGGGCACTCCGGTGCTGGCAGCGGTCGAGGCCGGCGAGGGTCGGGCCACGATCACGGTCTCCCGAGTGGCCGCGACCACCGGCACGATCAGCTCGGTCGCGGTGACGTACGGCGGCCGGTCGGTCGCCGTGCCGGTCGGCGCCGGGACGGCCGCCTCGTACCGGACGACGGTATCCGGCCTGACCGCGGGCCAGCCCTATCCGGTCACGGCCAAGGTCTGCAACAGCTTCGCGCTGTGCACCTCGTCGGCCCCGGTGACCTACACCCCGCCGAAGCGGCCCCCCAGCACCCCGACCCTCTCCGCCGAGGGCGCGGGTACCGGCCAGGCTCGGCTGACCGTGGGCAACGTGGTCGCCAACACCGGCACCATCGCCTCGATCACCGTTCGGTACGACGGCAAGCAGGCCACGATCCCGGTCGGCAGCGGCACGACCTACATCACAACGGTCGGCGGGCTGACGGCGGGCAAGGCGTACTCGTTCACCGCGACGGTGTGCAACAGCGTCGGGTTGTGCGCGACCTCCGGGGCTGCGACGTACACCGCGCCGGTGCCGCCGCCCAAGGTCGGGACCGTCTCGCTGAGCCGGACGCTGCTGCAGATCACCGTCCGCTGGTCGGCAACGACCAGCGCGCCGACCGGGACAACCTGCACGGTGGCGGTGGAGAGTACCCCGGCGGGCAGCGGGCTGGCCTCGCGGTCGATCACCCTGGCCTCCGGCACGGCGACCTTCGCCGGCAAGGCCGCCACCAGCTACCAGGCGGTCAAGACCTGTACCTACCCCGGCGGCGACGTGGTGGCTCGCAGCGGCACCCTGATCATCCCCTGACCCTGCGCTCGACGACCTGCCCTCGGCGTGCACTGGACCTGGCGGACCCGACCGGCCCTGGTGAGGGCCGGTCGGGTCCCGGGGGGTCACTCTCTGAACGCGTCCTTCAGCTTCTCGCCGGCCTGCTTCACGTCGGATGTGGCCTGGTCGCGCTTGCCCTGGGCCTCGAGCTCCTCGTCGTCCGTGGCCTTCCCCACACCCTCTTTGGCCTTGCCGCGCAGTTCCTCGGCCTTGTTGTCGATCTTGTCGTCGAGTCCCACGTCTCGTCTCCTCGCTGCTGTCCAATGGTCCTGGTGGTATGCCCCGTCGGGCGCTCCACCACACCCCGGCCGAGGTGGCGCGCATCCCGGGCGTCCCCTGTGGCACGGTGGGGCCGTGCGATCCCGATCACGTCCGCCCCGTCCGCGGAGTCGGCGCTCGCAACGCCTTCCTCCTCCCGGGGCGGGCAAACCCGGGGGTGAGGTGTGGACGGAGGACCGGCGTCGGTGGCGTTCGCGTCGTCACCGACCTCGGCCCCGGCGCGGCAGGAGTCCGCCCGTGACCGGACCCGGCACTGCGTCCTGGTGGTCGCTGCGGCCGGGTACGGCAAGTCCACCCGGCTCGAGTCGTGGGCGGTGCAGGCCGGCGGCCGCTGCCTCACCGCTCCAGCCGCCGGCTCCCTCGACACCGCCTCCGTCGACGACGCCTCCCGCGACGCCTCCCACCTCGCTCGTCTGGCGATCGACGACCTCGACGAGGTCGCCCGAGTCGATCTGCTGCGGCGACCGATCCTCGACCGGACCGCGACCGACGACCTGGTCCGGGCAGGCCTTCCGCTGCCTGATCCGCGGGCCCACCCGGGGGTCCAGGCGTTCCGTGCGATCCCGCTGGTCGCGCGCGCCGTCCGGCACGCCCGTCACAGGGAGCGCGTGGCGCGCACGACCGGACGCCGCGTCGGCGCACCGCTGCCCTGTGGTACGAGGAGAACGGGTTCCCCGTGCCGGCCGCGGTCCTGCGTGACCGGCTGGGTGAGACGGACGACGCGGTCCGGCTGGTCGAGGAGCGTGCCGAGGAGCTGCTGGCCCGCGGCGGGGCCGGGCAGGTGGCCCGAGTGCTGGACGCCCTCCCCACCGGACGTGGCGACCGGGCGTGGTTGATCCTGGGGGACGCCGGCGGATGGCAGGTGACGTCGCGGGAGCGGCCCACTCAGGGGTAGCCGTCACCGGCGCGGCCTGGCTCGACGCCGACGGGGTCACCACCCGGTGGCACAGCACCTGGACCGTCTCCCGGCACAGCGACCGGGTCCCTCTGACGCGAGACGTCCGACACACGACACACGCAAAGATCTTTGCTTTCACCTATCGTTTGTCACACAGTGGAGTCAAATCACTACAGAGAATCACGAAGTGTCGTCTGTGTCGTCCAGTGTCGTCTGCGAGGAGGTGCACCATGGCCGGCCGATCCCGCACCGCCCCTGGTGACGAGCGCTTCCGCGCCCTGTTCGCCAACGCTCCCGTCGGCGTGGCCCTGTCTGACCCGGACGGCGACTTCTGCGACGTCAACACCACGTTCCGCGACATCCTCGACGGCACCGGGATCGACCCGGACCAGGGCAACCTGCTCGACCTCCTGCGCTACGCGCCGGCCGAGTCCGACGAGGTGACCACCTGGCGCCGGGACCTGGACGCGGTGAACGCCGGCACCCGCCCGGTCGCCCGGGTGCAGCTCAGCCTGGCGCCCCCGGACGCCGCCCCGCGGCTCGTGCAGGCGACCGCCGCCCGGGTCGCCCTGGGAGAGAAGGACTACCTGCTCACCCATCTCGAGGACGCCACCGGTCGCCGGCTCGAGCGCCAGCGCCTGGTCTACCTGGCCACCCACGATGCGCTCACCGGTCTGCCCAATCGGGAACTGGTCCACCAGCGCCTGGTCGCCGCGCTGGAGCGGTCGGCCGGCAACGGGCTGCCGGTCGGCGTGCTCTACCTCGACCTGGACCGGTTCAAGTCGGTGAACGACCGGCACGGCCACCACGTCGGGGACGCCCTGTTGGCCGCGGTGGGCCGCCGGCTCACCGAGGTGCTGCGGGCGGCGGACGGTGCCGGCCGGCTGAGCGGGGACGAGTTCCTGGTCGTGGCCGGCGACGTCCCGGACGAGACGGCGCTGACCGAGCTGGTCCGCCGGATCGAGGGGGTGCTGAGCGAACCGGTGGAGGTGAACGGTGCGGCCGACGACGAGCCGGTGACCGGTCGGGTCCCGCTGTCGGTGAGCATCGGCGCCGTGCTCAGCAGGCCCGGGGAGCAGGCCGGACCACTGGTCCGGCGGGCCGATGCGGCGATGTACGCGGCCAAGCGGGCCCGCCGCCGGCAGGCCCGGCGCTCTCCGGCGGCTGCCCGCGAGATCTCGGTGATGCGAGGTGCGGTGGGCTACCCCCGCGCCGCCGTCGCGGAGCACCGCTGAACGGCCCCGGCGGCACCGGCCGCACGGGTGGCTGGGGTGGCGCGGGTGGTCCGAGCCTCCCGAGCGGTTCGGGCGCCGGCCGGCACGCCGCCGGTCCGGCAAGAGCGTGGTCCGGTGCTCGGGCGGCCGAGCAGAGCCCGCTGGAGGCCGTCCCTCAGCTGGTGGAGCGACCGGATCTGCCGTCCACCGTGCTGGGTCGGCACTGGCCGAGGCAATCTGGTGGGGTGCAGGTCGACGTGGCGATCATCGGAGCGGGAGGGGCCGGGCTGAGCCTGGTCGCCGCCCTCGACCGGCAACTGAACGCCGCCGACGTGCCGCGCGACGTCCGGCCGCCGTCGATCGTGCTGATCGACCCGGTGCACCGGCGGGCGAACGACCGCACCTGGTGCTTCTGGGACGGCGGGGTGAGCCCGGTCGAGCCGGCGGTGCACCGGGCCTGGCACCAGGTGGCCGTGGTCGACCGACGGGGTGCCGAACGGCGGCTGTCGCTGGGTGACCTGCGCTATGTCATGGTCCGCGGGGCCGACTTCTACGCGCTCGCGGACGACGCCGCGGCGCGGCTCGGAGCGGTCCGGATGCCCGTCGCCGTGGACGAGGTGGTGGACGGCGCGGAGTGGGCGACGATCCGGGCCGGCGGCGAGGAGGTGCGCGCTCGCTGGGTCTTCGACTCGCGGCCGGTCGAACCGGCGCGCCTGGCCCGGACGGCGCTGCTGCAGCACTTCCGCGGCTGGCGGGTGCGGTTCAACCATCGGGCGCTCGACCCGGACCTGCCGATCCTGATGGACTTCTCGGTCCCGCAGCCCGATCGCGGCACGGCCTTCGGATACGTGCTGCCGAGCGATGCGTTCACCGGGCTGGTCGAGTACACCGTGTTCTCTCGCGACGGCCTTCCCCGGCGGGCCTACGACGACGCCATCGCGGCCTACCTGGTGGACCGGTGGGGCAGCGGCGGAGTGCCGGGCACGTACACGGTCGAGGACACCGAGCAGGGTGCCATCCCGATGACCGACGCGGTGTACGCCCGTAGTGCCGGGCGTCGGGTGCACCGGATCGGCAGTTCGGGAGGTGCCACCCGGCCCTCGACCGGCTACGCGTTCGCGGCGATGCAGCGACAGGCCGGGTCCATCGCGCGCGACCTGCTCGCCGGGCGCCGCCCGGTGCCGCCGGTGCCGCACCGGGGCTGGCACCGGTGGGCGGACGCCGTCCTGCTGCGGGCCCTGGACCAGGGCTACGTCGAGGGTGCGGACCTGTTCCCGGCACTCTTCGCCGGTGCGCGGGCCGACCGGGTGCTGCGTTTCATGGACGGCACCGGCGGAATGTGGTCGGACCTGTCGGTGATGTCGGCCGCACCGGTGGGGGCGATGACCCGGGCCGCGCTCGGCGATCTCGGCGGACGCCTCCGCCGCCCCGGACCCCCCAACCCCTCGTGATCATGCAATTCTGTCGGCCCCTCCGCCGAGGGGTGGCGTCGGCGGGTCGCGTCAGCGGGCCAGGCGCAACCGGACCACGAGCCCGGCGTGGTCGGACCCCGTGATCCGGTAGGTCTCCACCCGGTCGACCGCGCTGCCCTGGGGAGCCAGCACGTGATCGATCCGGATCACCGGGAACGGCCCCTGGTCGGTCGGCCAGGTCTGCCCTTGCCAGGCCCAGAGCCGTGTCGCGCCGGCGTCGAGGAACCCCGCCCCGAGCAGGCCGCGGAACGGCTGGTTCGCGGTGGTGGCATTGAAGTCTCCGGCCACCACGACCTGTTCCCCGGCCGCCAGGAGCGGCCGGTAGCGCTGCTCGAGCCGGGCATGGTCGGCCTGCCACCTGGGTTGCAGCGGGGGCACCGGGTGGGCGGCCACAAGGCGGATCCGGCGACCGTCGAGGTCGGTGAGCGCCTCGACCGCCTCGAACGCCGTGCCGTCGACGGACCGTCCCTGGGTCAGCGGGGTTCGGGAGAACAGCCCGGTGCCGCCCGCCCACGGTCGCGGTTGCACGACCCGGTAGGACAGCAGGCTACCGAGGCCGGCTGTATCGACCCGGGCCAGGGCTTCGGGGGTCAGCTCGGTGAGAACCACGACGTCGGCCCTCGTGGCACGCACCCGGGCCACCAGCTCTTCGGCGTCCGCCTGGCCGAACAGCATGTTCTGGCTGACGACGGTGAGCGGCACGGCGTCCGGCCCCGGGTCGCCGTTGCCGTGGGGCCAGGGTCGCAGCGAGATCAGGACCACGAGCAGGACGACGAGGGCCGCGGCCGCGCTGCGCCACAGGCGCGCCGCGGCCAGCACGAGCGGGGCGAGAACAGCCGGCAAGGTCGCCCAGGCGGCGAGCGCCGCGACGAGGATCACCGCCAGGTTGCGCCGTCCACCGTCGGCCACGGCCAGCAGAGGCACCGCGGCCATCAGCAGACAGCCCCAACCGATCACGGCGGCGAGGAGCCGGACCCGCCGTGACGGTCGCCGGGAGACGGTGGCGGACGGGGACACGACGGCCGTCTCCTGCGTATCCGCCTGACTCATCCCGTCCTCTCCGCCGTGCCCTCGTCCGTTCAGCGTGTCACACGTCACAGGGGTTCCCGAGGTGATGGGAGTGGCGCGGGCGGGTGATGAGGAACACGGGTGGTAACCACCAGTGCCAACAGCAATCATCACGATAGGGAACTTCTGGGAGCTCTTTCCGATCTGACGGGGTCAGCCCCGGGGACGCTGACCAGTCCCGGGGGCGTGGACGTGCAGGCTCACAGCCCGCCCGGTACCGGTGTTCGCCACGTTGTGCCGGTAGCCGAATCCGAAGGCCAATGCTGGCGAAGCGGGTGAACCAGCGTTCGTGTCGCCGGATGCGGGGCAGCGGTGGCAAGAGTACGTCCCGGCCGTCGTCGGGCGTGGCGCGGACCTCGGGCGCGGGAGACATGAGACGTCCAGTGCTGAGCCGACCATGGATCGACCGTGACCCGAAGTTGAGATAGACAATATAGGATTAGTATGATTTGCACCGCGCGGGCGTGGGTGGTGTGCACGAGCTCGAACGAGGGGGCGGCAAGGGTGAGGAACGCGAACGGGGGCCCGCTGACCATCGCGCGGACGCCTTTGCCGCCGGTCAGGCCGGCGTGGATCAGGCGGTAGGTGTCGGCGCGGTAGACCTTTCGCGAAGGAGGGGCAGACCGCGGCCCGGCAGTCACCCCCCTGCGTGCGGAAGCAGCGTGCGTCGGGACCATGTCTCATCGCGGTACGGCCGCCGCGGTCCCATCTCGGGCATCCCGGGCTCCTCGTGTCTGTCAACCCCGCGGTCCTCGCCGTCGCCCTGGTCCTGGCGTCCCTATCCGATGGTGAGGACGAGTTCTGGTCGGAAGGTGGTCGCCTGCCGGGAGTAGAAGTCGGTGCCGTCGTTGGAGCTGGTGGCGACCACGAACGCGTAGGTCCCGTTGCCCGTGATGCCCGCCGCTGTGACGTTGTACTCCACCCAGGTGTCGGCGGCGATGGCGCCCTTGTCCTCCAGTGCCCCGGTGGTGCGGGCCGTGCGGTTGTTCCAGGTGATGCCGGTCTCGGTCCAGCCGGTGGTCGTGCCGTAGGCGGCGGGGCCGTTGCCGCTGGCGCTGGTGGTGCTGCTGGTGGTGTGGATCCGGAGTTTCGCGGCGGTGACCGGGCCGGAGACGCCAGTGACCGGGAACATCAGGTAGCTGTCCACGTCGGGGTCGACGCCGCCGTCCGCGCGCAGGGTCGTGGAGGCGCCGTAGTTGGTGGTCGGGTTCGCCTCCTGCACCCGCGCGTCCGCCGACGCCAGGAACGTCAGCGTCGTCGAGCTCGCCGGGCGGTAGGTCGCCGTGTACGTGCTGGGGGCCGTTCCGGCAGTGACGTCATGGGTCTGCCCGCCGCCGTCCGACCACGACACGAACTCGTAACCGCTCCCGCCCAGCGTCTGCGGGGACGCCGCGGAAATCGTGCTCCTGGAGCCGGCGATCACTGTTCTGCTGAACGGGGTGGCTGCTACCACGCCGGCCGCGTCGAGCTGGAGCCCGGAGGGGTCCGATCGCATCTCCAGCGTCGTTGTCAGGGGGTCGAGGCGGAGCGTTTGCACGCTCGTCAGGCCCCCGGAGTCGCGGGCGGTCAGCTCGAGCTCGAGGTATGAGGGGTACTCGTGGTCCGGAGCCGTGAACGAGCCGCTCGACGTCCCTGGGTAGTCCTGCAGGGGATGGGTGTGGCAGTTCGACGGGCAGTGCTGCATCCGCAGCGACCAGGACAGCGCCGAGGGCGGCAGCGGGCCGTCCTGCGCGTCGTTCGCAGACCCGGAGAAGGAGACCTGGTCGCCGACCTTCCACCGCAACGCTGTTGTCGGGGAGTCGATACTGATGTTGGGCGGGGTGTTGCCCGCGCTGATCGTCACGGTATCCGTGCCGAAGGCGCCGTGGTTGTCGGTCACCGTGAGGCCGGCCGTGTAGGTGCCGGCTGCCACGTACGTGTACGTCGGGTTCGCGGCGGTCGAGTCGTCGAACTGACCGTCGCCGTCGAGATCCCAGGCGTACGTCAGCGAGTCACCGACGTCCGGGTCGCTGGACCCGCTCGCGTCGAAGGTCACCGTCAGCGGGGCGGGGCCGCTGGTCGGCGTGGCGATGGCGACCGCTGTCGGCGAGGTGTTCCCAGCCGTGTACGTGATCCGGCGGATCGTCCCGCCCAGGTGGTCGGCGTAGAACAGATCGCCCCCGGGCCCGACCTGGAGGTCCACCGGGTTCGCGGCACCCGCGACGAACGACCTCCGCTTCGAGACGTCGGGCAGGCCGTTCGCTCCCTGCGGGATGTGCCAGATGCAGTCGCGGGAGTAGTCGGCGAAGAACAGGCCGCCGCGATAGTCGGCGGGATAGTTCCCGCCCTCGCTGAACGCGAAGGAGAGCCCTGCGATCGACGAACTGCCCGTGGGGCAGGTCTCGGCGGGAACGACCTGGTCGTTGTGGTGATAGCTGAAGTACGGCGCGGTGACCGCGGACGCGCCTGCGGCGTAAAGGTTCTCACAGATAGTGAAGTTGGCGTTGTCCCAGCTGCTCTTGCGAGCTGCGCCCTCGTAGCACGGCCAGCCGAAGTTGTCGACGGTGCCGTCGACCGGGTTGGTGACCCGGTCGATCTCCTCCCATTGGCCGGCCCCGACGTCGCCGACCCACACTTCGTTCGTGCCCGGACGCAGGGTGAAGCGGAACGGGTTGCGGAAGCCGTGGGCCACGATCCGCCGCGCGTTGGGGTCCGGGCTCGCCGCGAGCGGGTTGTCCGGCAGTCCGGCCCCGGTTGCCGGGTCTATCCGGATCACGGAGCCGGAGAGGCCGACCGGGTCACCCATCGTCCGGAGGTCCTGGCTGCGCAGCGAGCCGCCCTCGGCCGTCGGTGGGGTCTGCACGCCACCGACGCCAGCTGGGGGATCGCCGCACGGGTTGAGCGGGCTGCCATCCTGACCGTAGTCGTCGTAGTTGAAGCTTGCCCCCTCCCCGGCGCTCGCGTACAGCGCGCCGTCGGGCCCGAACGCCAGGTCCCCGACCGAATGGCTCGGGTACTGCTGGCACCAGTCCTCGACCAGCACGGTCTCCGTGCCGGTCGAGATGTTTCCGGACGCCTCGAGGCGAGAGAGCCGACCGCTCACCACGCATCCGTCGTCGACCGGCCCGGGCGGGGTCGGGCACCCGTCCGACGAACTGCCAGGCGTCCCCCAGCGAGGTGCCGTCCCGCCGATGGCCGCGTCGTGGGTGTACAGCACGTACACCGACGGGTCGGTGGGGAACCCCGGGCTGAGCTCCAGTCCCAGCAGGCCTCGGTCCCAGAAGGCGAAGACGTTCGTGCGCAGGTCGGCGAAGACGGTGGGAGTGGTGTCGTTCAGATTGTCGAAGACCTTGATCAGCCCGCTCTTCTCTCCCACGAAGACGCGCCCATCGGGGGAGAAACGGAAGACCGTCGGGTTGCTCAGGCCGCTGAGGGCGACCTCGTCGGTGAATCCGGCCGGCAACGTCGCGGCGGCGGCGCTGTGGACCGGCAGCGCGATCAGCGCCAGGCTGGCCACGGCGGCAACCGCTGAGGCGGCAGTCCATCGCAGAAATGCCGTTCGGGTTGTCTTCATCTCGCCCTTCCACACGATTGGCGACGCGGCCTCAATGGTCGAAGCGTGGCGGATGGAGCTAGGTAAAGGGAGAGTGGGCTGCAAGGATTGGAAGTGATTGAAGGAGAGCGGAGACCTCGGGTGCTACGGGCACTCGTCGGGTCAGGGACCTCCTTCGGCCGATAGATCGACAATTGCCCGCCAAGGCTACTGCGAGTTGTCCACGAAGTTCGTGGAACTTCGGGAAAACCTCCTGCGCGGCAGATCGCGGCAAGCTGCGACGCAACCATGGCCCGGCTCTGGCCCTGGCGCTGGCCCGGCGCTGGCCCCGCTGAACGCGTTCCTTCTCCTGCAGGGACTGGAGCGCTGAGCCTGCGCATCGAGCGGGACGTGGCCAACGCCCAGCGATTGGCGGAGTGGTTGGACGGCCGGGACGAGGTCGAGAGCGTGGCCTACGCCGGGCTTTCGGTCGAGCCCCTGGCACCTGGCTCCTGGCAGGGGGTCCCGCCCGTTCATGGCCAGGGCGATACCGGTGTTGCCGCTGGTCGGCTCGACGATCACGGTTTCCGGGCCGGACAAGCCCACTCCCGTGGGCGACGATGGGCGAGTGAGCAGAGCACCCGTCAGTCGAGCCCTCGCCGCCCGGATGGCCCAGGTCCAGCGGTTCACGGGCACGAATCCGGCTGCTGTGGCGACCATCACCGTACTGCTCGGGCTGGCCGCGTTGATGGCGGCGATCTCGGCCGCGATCTACGACGCGGTCACCGAGGAGGACGGTGCCGCGCTGCTCGATCGGCCCGCGCTCGACCTCGCGGTGAGCCTGCGCACTCCTGCGCGGGACGCGGCCGTGACCGCCTTCACCGACCTCGGCGGCACGCCCTGGATGCCCGTGATCGCCACCGTGATGACGATCGGGCTGGCCCTGACCTGGCGGGTCTGGGCGCCGATCACTCTGATGGCCTTGGCCTCGGCGGGCTCGCTGCTGATGACCGCGGCCGGCAAGGCGGTGGTCGGTCGCACCCGTCCGCCGGAGATCTTCGCCGTGCCGCCGCTGGAGAACTCGGCGTCCTTCCCCAGTGGGCACTCGCTCAACGCCGTGGTGGTGGCCGGTCTGGTCGCCTACCTCGTCGTCGAGCGCTACCGCGCCGCCCTGCTGCGGATCGGTGTCGTGGTGGTCGCGGGCGGATTCGCAGTGGCGATGGGCCTGTCCCGGGTGTTCCTCGGCCATCACTGGCTGACCGACGTCCTGGTGGCCTGGGCGTTGGGTCTGGGGTGGCTAGCGCTGGTGGTCACCGGTCACCGGGTGTGGATCCTGCGCACCGGCAGGGGTGTGGTCGTTCCAGAGGTCGAGCCGGAGGTCACCGCAGCAGCAGATTGAGCCCCGA
>Ga0209683_10000347_pt1 | contig 18575 bp, 14 predicted proteins | sample DOMMetBare2Fresh_FD_187474 | JGI IMG/M metagenome (GOLD analysis project Ga0209683, IMG submission 187474) | Wetland sediment microbial communities from St. Louis River estuary, USA, under dissolved organic matter induced mercury methylation -... | ecosystem: Environmental > Aquatic >... | reverse complement strand
TCACGATGTCGGCAGCGGCGATGCGCTTGGCGACTTCGGTGGCCTGGCGCTGCATCCAGGCGGCCGGCATCGGCCGTGCATAGCCGCCAACTCCCTGAGCGATCTCGCGCTCCTCGTCGGTCTCGTACGGGACGTCGATGAACTTGGCGCCGAGCGATTCGATCTGCTCCTTCACCGCCGGGCGGACATCGCTCGCCTCAATCACCGCCCCCAGGCGCTTGGCGGTCGCAATCGCCTGCAGACCGGCCACGCCGGCGCCGAGGATCACCACGCGCGCGGCCTTCAGCGTTCCGGCGGCGGTCATCATCATGGGCATCAGGCGACCGTAAGTGCTGGCAGCGAGCAGGACCGCCTTGTAGCCGGCAATGTTGGCCTGCGACGACAGCACGTCCATGCTCTGCGCGCGCGTCGTGCGCGGTGCGGCTTCGAGCCCGAACGCCGTCAGGCCGGCCGCATTCATCGCATTGATGCCGTCGGCATTGAAGGGCTCAAGCATGCCGACCACGACAGTTCCGCGCTTCATCTGCGCAAGTTCTTCCGCGGTCGGCGTGCGCACCTTGAGAAGCATGTCGCAGCCGAACGCGTCTGCCGCCGAGCCGATGGACGCGCCAGCGGCAACATAGGCGTCGTCCGGTTGCGCGGCGGCCGTGCCCGCGCCCGCCTGCACGACGATTGAATGTTTGCCAACGATGAGTTTCTTGACAGTCTCCGCCGTTGCGGCGACACGTGTTTCGCCCGGCCGTGTTTCAGCCGGTATTCCGATGCGCATGGATATCCCCCGAGCCCTTCCCGTAGCGGCGCGCTCGCCGCGATCCCCTCAGTAGAATGGCGGGCTAGCTTACCGAAAACATCCGCATGCCGCGAATGGCATGCCTCATCCCGTGCCCCCCATCTGGAAACCCTCGGTCACCGTCGCTGCCGTCGTCGAGCGCGACGGCCTTTTTCTACTGGTCGAGGAACAGACTCGCGAGGGCGTTCGCATCAATCAGCCGGCCGGGCATCTTGATCCCGGAGAGTCATTGTTGGACGCGGCGGTGCGCGAAACGCTGGAAGAAACTGCGTCTGCGTTCACGCCGACCCATTTGCTTGGCATTTACATGTGGCGCGCTGCGGATGATGTCACGTACACGCGCTTTGCGTTCGTCGGCACGGTCGGTGAGCCGGAACCGGAGCACGCGCTCGACGAAGGCATCCTGCGTGCACTGTGGTTGTCGCCCGACGAGTTGTCCGCGCGCGCGGCCGAACATCGAAGTCCGCTCGTGATGCGCTGTATCGATGATTTCCTGCGCGGACAGAGGTTTCCGCTCGCCGCCATCTATACGCATCAGAACGTGTTGGCATCTGCATGAGCCGGGAGCGGGTCGTGGTCGGGATGTCAGGCGGCGTCGACTCGTCGGTCGCCGCGCACCTGCTCAAACAGCAGGGCTGCGAGGTCGTGGGCCTCTTCATGAAGAACTGGGAGGACGACGACGATGACGAGTATTGCTCGACGCGGCAGGATTGGCTGGATGCGGTGTCCGCTGCTGATGTGCTCGGCATCGACATCGAGGCGGTGAACTTCGCTGCCGAGTACAGGGAACGCGTGTTTGCGGAGTTCCTGCGGGAATACTCGGCAGGACGCACGCCGAACCCCGACGTGCTGTGCAACGCCGAGATCAAGTTCAAGGCGTTTCTCGATCACGCGTTGCGGCTCGGCGCCGAGCATATTGCCACCGGACACTACGCGCGCGTGCGCGAGGCGGACGGTCAGTTCGAACTGTTGCGCGGCACCGATCCGAACAAGGACCAGAGCTACTTCCTGCATCGGCTGAATCAGCAGCAGTTATCGCGCACACTGTTTCCCGTGGGCCATCTGCTAAAGAGCCAGGTGCGCGAAATCGCCCGTTCGATCGGCCTGCCCAACGCCGCCAAGCGCGATTCGACCGGCATCTGTTTCATCGGCGAGCGGCCGTTTCGCGAGTTCCTGAACCGCTACCTGCCGATGAAACCGGGGCCGATCCGTACGCCCGATGGAAATGTCGTCGGCGAACATGTCGGCCTTTCTTTCTACACGATCGGTCAACGCAAGGGCATCGGCATCGGCGGCACGAAGGACGGCAGTGGCGCAGCGTGGTTCGTTGCGCGCAAGGACATGCAAAGCAACACGCTCTGGATTGTGCAGGGACACGATCATCCCTGGCTGCTCAGCGAACGCCTGGTTGCGGCCGATGCATCCTGGATCGGCACTGCGCCCGCACTCGGCACGCGACTGACCGCGAAGACGCGCTACCGCCAGGCCGATGCACCCTGCAAGGTGCTATCGGAGGACGGCAACCGGTTCGAACTCGTGTTCGACGCGCCCCAATGGGCTGTCACCCCGGGTCAGTCGGCCGTGCTGTACCAAGGCGAAGTCAGCCTCGGCGGTGGAGTGATCGAGACCGCAAGCGTTCCTGTACCGCACGCAGCGGCCGTCCTCGCGTGAGGTATGGCCCGCTTCGGCATTTTCGATTCAGTCATTTCTCGAGCGCTTGAGCCTCATCTGCCGTGATCGGCAGATCTTGGTCCGGCCTTCATCGAGGTAACGCGCGAGTCTGTTGCCCTACCGATCCGCCCGGCCTGTCACGAAACGCGAGTCGAGCAACACGGAATCCGGTGCGGGCAACGTGTCGTCGAAGACTGCGCCGAAGCGGCTATCCGGCGTGTACTCGGGTACGAGTTGCGCCAGCAGCGCGCGTACTGCGGCGTCGTCGCGGACCGGCCGCTCTGTGAGCCACGCCGCAAACCGTTCGCTCACCCGCGTCGCGGGCGGTGCCACGCTGGCGATGCGGATGCGCTCGTGCGTGGTCGGCAGCGTCTTTTCCTGTTCGAACAACAGTTCTTCGTACAGCTTCTCACCCGGCCTCAGCCCCGTGAACAGGAACTCGATCTCGGTCTCCGACCGGCCCATCACGCGGATCAGGTCGCGCGCCAGATCGACGATCTTCACCGGCTCGCCCATGTCGAGCACAAAAATCTCGCCACCGCGACCGACTGAATTCGACAGGATGACAAGCTGCGCGGCCTCGGGGATCGACATGAAATAGCGCGTCATGTTCGGGTCGGTCACCGTGATCGGCCCGCCACGCTGGATCTGTTCCACGAACTTCGGGATCACGCTGCCGGCGCTGCCGAGCACATTGCCGAAGCGCACGATCGACACGCGCAGCGACGCATCGCGCGTTGCCTCCTGCACGAGCAGCTCGGCCAGCCGCTTGCTGGCACCCATCACGTTGGTCGGATTCACTGCCTTGTCGGTGGAGACGATCACCAGCCGCTCGACGCCGTGCGCACGTGCGCAGCGCGCCACGACCAGCGAGCCGAGCGCGTTGTTGCGCACCGCCTCGAACGCGTTGATTTCCTCCATCATCGGCACGTGCTTGTAGGCGGCCGCGTGAAACACAAGACTCGGTCGGAAGGCCGCCATCACCTCGGCGACGCGGTCCACATTCTTCACGTCACCGATCGCGGTGATGAGGTCGCTGTGCCGCCAGCCTTCGCGCAGCTCTTCCGCGATCAGGTAGAGGCGAAACTCGTTGAGGTCGAACAACACGATCTGCTTGGGGCGCAGGTCCGCCAGCTGGCGGCACAGTTCCGCGCCGATCGAGCCGCCGGCGCCGGTGACCATTACCACGCGATGCTCAACCGAGGCACGCAGCAGGTCGCGATCGAGCTGCACCGGCTCGCGACGCAGCAACTCCTCGGGTTTGACCTTGCGCACAGCGCCCTCGCCGGCGATGCCGAGCTGCATCGCATCGAGCGGCGGCATTGTGTAGAGCTGCGCGCCCTGTGCGCTGAGCTCGCGCGCCAGTTCCTGCCGCTCGCGGGCGGACAGCGACGGAATCGCAATGACCGCGGCCTGCACGCCCAGGCGGCGAGACACCTCGCGGAAATCCGCCACTCGCCCGACGACGCGCACGCCGTGAATCACGGCCTGCAGCTTGACGGGGTCGTCATCGAGCAGCGCCAGCGCGCGCCAGCGCTGCGCGCGCTGAAACTCTGCCACAAGCGCGGCTGCCGCATCCCCGGCGCCGATCACGATCACTGGTTCGCCAGGCTTGCGCAGTTCGCGGTGGCTGCCCGCCTCGCGCCACCAGCGCCGCGACACGCGCACGCTGCCCGCCAGCAGGAAGAAGAACACCGGCTGCGACAGCAGCACGCTGCGCGGCACGAAGAAGTACTGCCCGCCAACGATTGCCAGCGCCAGCATCAGCAGCGCGCCCAGCCCCACGCCGAAGACCAGCAGGCGCAGATCGGAAAGCGACGTATAGCGCCACAGCCGCGAATAGTTACCGACCAAAGCGAGTGAGGCCACCTGCACCACGGACAGGATGACCACCGCGTTCAGGTTCAGGTAAGGGGCAGCAGCGAACAGGTCGAGGTTGAAACGAACCAGGTAAGCGAAAGCCCAGGCGGAAAGGGCGAGGAAGAGATCCAGTGCCGATTGCGCGGCCTGGCGCGGCATTCTGGTCATCAGCCCGTTCACGGCATCACTCGTCAGCGTCTAAACTCGGCGGCGCGGAAAGCGTTTGTAGACGAAAACCAGCAGCACGAAGTAGATCACCACCCATGATCCGAACACTACCTGCTGCAACGAGGTTTCCAATCGCAAACTAAGAACGGCACTTAACGCGCAGCAGCCCATCAGCACGTACCAGATGAGCGCCGTACTCCGATGCCCGAGGCCGCCGGCCACCATGCGCTGGTAGGCATGCTCGCGATGCGCCTGCCAAGGCCGATGTCCGCGCGCTACGCGCAGCGCCAGGGTGACGGTCGCGTCGACAACGAAGGGCGAGAACACCAGCAACGGAAACCACGCCGGCCACGAACCTTGCACCCAGCCGGCCAGCCCCATTGCGGCGCCCAGGAATCCAAGCGGAATCGAGCCGGCATCGCCAAGGAAAACCCGCGCAGGGTGAAAGTTGTACACCAAGAACCCCGCGGCCGCGGCCGCGATGCATGCAGAGGCCACGGCAAGGTCGGGCGCTACGCCAGCGGCCGCGAGCGCGAGCGCGCCGAAGCCGATCACCGCCATGCCACCGGCGATCCCATCGGATCCGTCCATAAAGTTGTACAGGTTCATCGCCCAAGCGAGCACCAACATCACGGCGAACCACAGCCAAGCCGGCGCCGCGGGCAACAGCAACCACGCTGCCAGCAGCGCCGCCACAAGATGTGCGACCATCCGCAGCGCCACAGGTAGCCCGTGCCGATCGTCCCAGGCGGACAACAACATCAAGGCGACAGCGATCGCCGCCATCGGCCAAAGCGATGGCACCGCGACCCACAGTACGCCCGCACCAATGCTGACCAGGACGAGCCCGCCCACGCGCGGCACCGGCGCTTTATGCAGCGAGCGCTTGTTGGGTTGATCCAGCGCAATAATTTGCGCGAGTCCCGAGCCAATCAGCCAATGCAACAGCACGACCACGGCGCAGAAGACGCCGAGCACCAGCGCCACGGCCACCGCGCTCATGACGCGGCCGGCGCGCGCGTGGAACGGAACGAGCGCGCCGTGAGCGCGAGTGCGTCGCGCTGCACGAAAGGCGGGGTCCACCCCAGTTCGCGACGAATGCGGCTTGCGTCAATCTGCAACGGCGCAAAAAGGCGCTGAGCAACGTCGCGCTGGCCGACCAGCGCCGCCAGCGCGCTTGCGGCCGCAGCCGGAATCGGCCACAGACGTGCGCGCACGCCGTTGGCCGCGCGCAGCTGCGTCACCAGTTCGGCGACAGACAGATCGTTGCCGTCCGAAACGAAGTAAGTTGCCGGCACCAGATGCCGCACCGTCGCGCACGCGATCAACGCGTCGACCAGGTTGCCGACGAACACGAGGCTGCGGCGCGCTGTCGCGGCCGCCAGCGGGAGCGGCCACGGCGAATCCGCCAGCCGCAGCAGGCTGAGAAAATTGGCGCGCACCCCGGGACCATAGACCAGCGGCGGCCGCACGATCGTTATCTCGAGCGCACCAACGAACGTCGCCAGGGCCTGTTCGGCCGCGAGCTTGCTGCGCCCGTAGGCGTCCTGCGGCCGAGGTGTGTCGCCTTCGACAAAGGGGCGCGCTCCCGAGGACTCGCCCATAACCTTGGCGGAACTGACGAACACGAACCGCCCCACTCCGGCGGAAACTGCGGCACTCACGAGACTACGAGTGGCATCCACGTTTACTCGCTGGAAGGCATCCTGATCGACGGCACTCTTTCCCTTGTGCACATGCGCCGCAAGATGGATCACGACGTCGCAGCCGGCGACCGCGGCCGACCAGCGGGTCACGCCGGACAGATCGCCGACAACAAATGCGTTCTCGATGCCCGGGGTTGGTTGCCGCACAGCGCAACGGATGGAATGGCCGCGCCGGGTCAGTTCAGCGAACAAGGCGCGACCGATAAACCCGCTGCACCCTGTCAACAGCAGGCGCATCTACCTCTCCCGTATGTCTCGATCAGACCGGAAACAGAAGCACCTCGAATCCACTAATTAGCAACTCCTCCATGGGACTATCGCGAAACCTGCGAATCATGGCACGACGATGCGTCGGCAATTCTCCCCAGCGATCGACATGAGTCACCCGCACTTCGAAACGTGATTGTCCGAACATGCTGCAGATCTCCGAAAACCGAAAACGGTTTGTATAAAAGCCGCTTTGCGCAAACCACTCCTTCTCCCACAAGCCATCTCCGATGCGCAGATTGTTCAAGGCTCCCCCGAGGTGATCCTTCAGATCTATTCGATGAGAAGCGACTCCCGTAGGCTTCATGACTCGTCGCATCTCTCGAAGCAAGGGCACAAACTCCTTCGCTCTGATGTGCTCCAAAACAGCCTGGGACCAAACGAAATCCACGGAAGCCGACGGAATCTCACGCCACGATTGCAAGCCGCGCGTCAAGTAACGCGCACCGCAAACGTCTGCAATCTCGTCAATCCCGCTCGCCGACTGGATGCCAACCGGGACGAGCAGCCCGCGCTCTGCCAGGAACCTGGCCATTTCGAGGTAGGGCTCGATGCCGCGATCTGCAAATGCGTTCGAATCAATTAGGACTGTCGTTGTCGCGCCGTGCGCCGAGGCGCACAGTGCCGAAAGCAGACTGTCGCCCGGGCCAACCTCAATGCATGAGAATCGCCGCGGCAGCATGCCCTCGCACTTTCGGTAATGAGCACGGAATACCTCATACGCATATTCGGGACTCTGCATCGCACCGTGGTGGAACAGCCCCAGGTTGCGCCACTGGTCATAGGAGATCGGAAGGCGCGAAAGAAGGAGTTTCGCTCCCATCTTTAACCACCACGGGGCTTGCCGCACTAATCTTCCCGAACTCATTGATCGCACAACGCCGAAACCATTGATGTCAAATTCTTCGATGGTCAAGCAGCTTCTCATAAATGGAGACTGTCATTGCTATGACCCTTTCAATCGAGAACTCCGATTCAGCCAGTCGCCGCGCCTCGACGCCAAGACTTAAGCGGAGCGACCGATCATCCAAAAGACGTTTGATTGCGATTGCGAGCGCTGCCGAATTCCGTGCTGGTACCAGAATTCCGGTGGATAGGTGTTTAACGACTTCACGTGACCCGGCAACGTCTACCGCCACGATGCCTCGGGCACAGGATGCGGCCTCCAGCAGAACCTTGGGTACACCTTCGCGGTAGTAAGAAGGGAAAGCAAAGACGGCGCACTGCGTCAACACAGATTCCGGATCTTTGCGGTGTCCCCACCACTCAATGACGCCCTGTTCATGCCATGCGCTGAGCCGCTCCGAGGGAACGGAGCCAGGATTGGACGGGTCGGGTGCTCCCACCAAAACAAATCGGGCGTTAACCCCAGACCCACGCAGCCGCCGTGCCGCCTCTACGAATTCCGTAACGCCCTTTTCCCATAGCATGCGGGACATCAACATCACGATGTGTTCGGTCGGCTCTTTGGAAGGAGGCATGAACTCTTTCGTGTCAACCCCCGATCCTCGTATCAGTGTCACAAGGTCCGCACTCGCCCCGAGCTCGTTCAAAACAACGGCAAGATCGTCCGAATTCTGAACGATCAGTTGCGCCCGACCCATCGAAAGAACGAACCGAAGGCCGATCCGCAAGATCGGGCGCAACATTTGCGCCCAACTGCGGCCTTGAACAAAGACAGAACCAAGTCCGGTGAGTGCGTTCACGCGCGAAGGCACATGAGTCAGCGCAGCGGCTAACGATCCGAGCAAAACTGGCTTGAGTGCAACGTGATGAACGATGTCTGGCCGCCACCTTCGGTACGCACGAATCAGTTCGAAAACCGTCGCGATTTCACGCGCCGGATTCAGGCTCGAACGTCGAAGCGTACGGAGGGGAATGAGCTCGATTCCGGCGTCGCGAATTGAGTCCGCGTGCGAACCAACACGCGTGGCAACGGCAACTTCGTATCCCATGGCAACTGCGGCTCGCGCCAGCGGAAGCCGATGCGAAACAAAGTACCAGTCTTCGGTGACCACAAACAGCAGGCGCGGTCGCTCAGCGCCCATCGGTGTGCTCGAGCCAGGCCTGGAACATCAGGATCGTCCACAACGCGTAGTGGTGCGACGCGCGTCCCTCGCGATGCTCGGTCCAAGCACGGGTGATCGGCTCCACGGCGAAAAAGCCCTGCGAACGAAGCCTGGCGGGATCAAGCAGATGGTCTGCCCACTCTCGCAGCGGGCCGCGCAGCCAATGATCGATCGGCACACCAAAGCCCATCTTCGGACGCTCGAACAACTGGCGCGGAACATACCGTTCCAGCACCGCACGCAGCAAGTGCTTGCCACGGCCCGCCCGGACCTTGTATTCGAGAGGAATGCGCCAGGCGAATTCGACCACGCGGTGGTCGAGCAGCGGCACCCGCGTCTCAAGGCTTACCGCCATCGCGGCGCGATCGACCTTCACGAGGATGTCATCCGGCAAGTAGGTGACAAGGTCGAGAAAGCTCATGCGCGCGAGCGGATCAACCATGCCCTGCAGACTTGCGCCTCCGTCGGTCAGCGGTGTACGAGGCGCGCGCGCGCCCGGCACGAGGACCGCGGGGTCGGGCCACAGCGAGACGAGACGCAGGTAGACCTCATCGAGGGTTGCCTTTTCCAGTACCGAAGCCAGCTTATGCACCTTCTCGCCGGGATGTTGCGTCCGTAACGGCCGCGGCAGCACCGATCGGATCGGTTTCAACGCGTAATCCCAGGCCGTCGCCGGCAACGCGCGCAGCGCGCCTGCGGTCAAGGTGCGCAGCGCGGCGGGAACGGCCGAGAGCTTGCGCCACACCTGCTGGGCGATCACATAGCGGTTATAGCCGCCAAACAATTCGTCGCCGGCGTCGCCGGACAGCGCAACCGTCACGTGGCGACGTGCGAGTTGCGATACGAGAAACGTCGGTATCTGCGACGAGTCGGCAAAAGGTTCGCAGTAGATCTGCGGCAGGCGCGGAATGACTGCGCGTGCTTCCTCGGGCGTGACGTAGAGCTCCGTGTGATGTGTCCCGAGGTGAGCGGCGATGGCCTTGGCGTGTTCCGCCTCGTTGTACTCGGTCTCATTAAAGCCGATGGTGAACGTATTGATCGGCCGCGCGCTCTGCGCCTGCATCAACGCAACGACGGTGGAGCTGTCGATGCCGCCCGAGAGAAACGCGCCCAGCGGCACGTCCGCTTCCATCTGGCCGCGCACGGCCTGGCGCAGCAGCGCATCCAGGTCGTCGACCATCACGGCCTCCGTCGAATGCAGCGGATCCGCCAGACCCGCGAACGCAACGTCGCGTGCTGACCAGAAGCTCTCGATGCGGGTTTCGGTTGAATCGCGCGCGAATTCGGCAAGGCAGCCCGGCGGCAGCTTGGACACGCTGCAATAGATGCTGTACGGTGCCGGCACGTAGCCGTGGCGCACGTAAGCGACCAGCGCGTCGCGGTCAATCTCGGCGCGAAACGCCGGGTGCGCACGCAGTGCCTTCAACTCCGAGCCGAACAGCAGCGCATCGCCGAAGCGTCCGTAATAGAGCGGTTTCTCGCCGACACGATCGCGCGCAAGAGTCAGTCGACGCTCGGCACGGTCCCAAAGAGCGAATGCAAACATGCCGACCACGCGGCGCAGCGCTTCCTTTGCGCCCCACGTGACGATTGCTTCGAGCAGTACCTCGGTGTCGGAATGCCCGCGCCAGCGAAGCGGCCCGCGCACACCATCGACTTCGGCGCGCACGCTCGCGGTGTTGTAGAGCTCGCCGTTGTAGGCGATGAAAAAACGTTCGTCGTGCGAACGCATCGGCTGGTGGCCGGCGGCGGTCAAGTCGACGACGGCGAGTCGGCGGTGGCCGAGGGCGACGCCACATTCCGGGTCGCACCAGACGTCGCTGTCGTCGGGGCCGCGGTGGGCCAGCCGGTCAGCCATTGATGAGACAACCGCACGTAACCCCGCCTCATCGCGCTTGGCGGAGTAGTCAAGAACGCCGGCAAGGCCACACATGTTTCTAGCCTTCCCTGCCAGGCAACCGCGCGACAGAAAAGAGCAACTCAGCGTAGCGTCGCGCGATCTCTGCGATCGAGTAGTTTCGAATGATTCTGTCTCGCGCCCGCGCGCCGAGCTCGCGCCGTGCGCCGGATTCCAACAACAGGAGCCGCACTAGCGCCGCCGCCAGGGCATCAGGGTTCGACGGGGGAACCACCTCTCCAGTGTCTCTGATCAACTCCGATACGTCGCCGACCGCTGTTCCGACACAGGGCACACCGCAGCACATCGCCTCGCCAAGCACATTCGGAAACGCTTCGGCGATGGAACTGAGCGCCACGACGTCAGCGGCCGCAAGCAGATTTGCAACATCATCACGACGGCCGAGCATTCGAACGTGCGGACGAAGGCCCAGGTCATCCACCATCTTTACAAGCTCCGCATTCGATTCGTCGACACCCGCCCCAACCAGGAGGAAACAAGCCTCCGGAAAGACGGAGATGACTCGCGCCGCCGCACGCAACAGCGTTGGATAGTCCTTGTCCGGGTGGAAGCGCGCCACCTGGGCAACCACCTGTGCGGTGGCGGCGATCCCGAGCTGCGCTCGCATCACGGCGCGCAGAGTATCGTCCGGCCGAAGCCGTTCGGTCTCAAAGCCGTTCGGCACGACCGTAGCTTTCGCACCTGCGTATCCACACGCCTCATGCTGACTTCGTGCGACGACGGAGTTATAGACGATCAGATCTGCGCCACGCGACAGCCGAGCCCCGGCCCCGATCACGCGCCGGGTTAGCCACTTGTCCTGCGCCCTGAACAGCGATTGTCGGATGCCCCAGACCACCGGCAGTCCAAGTCGTCGTCCGGCGACCAGTGCGGCCAGATTGCCGTGGTACATCCACCCATGCAGAAGCGACGCTCGCCGCCGACGCAAATAGGACGAAAGCCTCGGTAATGCGGTAACGAGAGAAGTCAGTGTCGGTAGACCAAGGGTCAGGACCTCAATCGAGCTTTGCCGAAGCATCGGGCCGACCACTCCAAGATCCCTTAACGACACCACTGCGGGCGTGATGCCAAACTGCCGAATCGCGGTGGTCAGGCGCAGCAACGCAAACTCGGCCCCACCAGTGTCAAGGCCGCTGCTCAAAAATACGACTTTCATCATCGATTCATCCGCTCGCCCGGCCGGTGTTGCCGGCCCAGCGCGAAGCAAGGTCGTTTTTCGGATATCGTGTCGCTCCGTCCGGCGGCATCAATTGCCATGTCGGCGTGACGTTTTTCCGCCCGCTCTTGATGAGTGCCCACATCCGCCAATCAAGAACTTGAAGATGCAGGATCTGACCCGTCTCGATGCGCACTTCGCCTTCGGCGAAAACTGGCAGCACTTCTCGTCGCTGATCACGAATGAGCGCATAGCACAAGCCGAAGCGGCGCTAAATCGTCTGCTCGGAGAAGGGAATCTACGAGGCAAGACGTTCCTCGACATCGGCTGCGGTTCAGGGCTACATTCGCTCGCCGCCTTGCGCCTCGGCGCCGCACGCGTGCTCGCTTGCGATATAGATCCTGCTTCGGTAAACACGACCAAGGCAGTCCTGCGAGCGCATTCTCCGTCGCCTGCGTTTGAAGTCGTCGAACGGAGCATCTTCGACCTGGCGCCTTCCGAGGTCGGTCAATTCGAATGCGTCTATTCCTGGGGAGTGCTTCACCACACTGGCAACATGATGGGCGGCCTGAGGAGAGCGTGCGGACTTGTTTTGAGCGGTGGCATCTTCGCATTTGCTCTTTATCGGAGGACGCTACTGTGCCCTCTGTGGACGCTGGAAAAGCGATGGTATGCACGGACGACACCGGATCGCCAGCAGCTCGCTGCACGCTGGTACGCGGGCGTGCACAGGTTCGCATTGCGCATTGCCGGGCGCGATCCGGCGGCTTACCTCGAAGCATATGTGGGGAAACGCGGTATGAGTTACGCGCATGACGTACACGACTGGCTGGGGGGCTTTCCTTATGAGTCCGTTGCACCGCAACAAGTGGACAGGTTAATGGGTGCCAATTCAATGCGCCTAGTGCGCCGCTACGTCGACCGGCGGCCGCTACGACTGCTCGGCCTGCTTGGCTCGGGCTGCGACGAGTTCGTGTATTCCAAGCGCTGAGGCGCGACTGTCAGCTCATCCGTTCGACATTCCTTACGACTGAGTCCGCTTCGGGCCCAGTGAACCTCGTGCGAAATCGAGCAAGTGGAAGGGACGTAGCACCTGTCGTGCCGTCCACCAATTCATCAACTCTCAGCAGGCCGGAACCGCAGACAACGATCGGTTTCGAATCACGAACGAAGATAACCTTGCCGACCGCTCGATTCGCAACGTTCAAGTCCGGCAGGGCTTCCGCCTTGCGAATTCTCAGGACTCTGCCGTCGACCACAGTCGCGGCGCCTTTGTATGGGTAGCCGAGGGCGTCTACCGTGCGCCTGATAGTCTGCGCCGGCAGAGACCAGTCGATAAAGTAGTCTTGCTCGTCCCGCCAAAGGCTGAAACTTGCTGACGCCTCGTCTTGCGGCGTTCCAGGAGGGTCCTGATCGCGCATGAGGCAGTTCGCAACTTCCAGCGCGACGGCTCGGTAGTTGTGAATTAAGGTTTCGATCGCTGCTTGAATGGTGATCGGATACCTGATCCGCGACACCGACTGCGCAATAATGTCGCCACCGTCGTACTCGTCAGCGGCAAAGAGCGCAGTCACTCCGATCTCCTCATCGCCGTTGATGAGCGCTGTCACCAGCGGATTGAATCCCCGATAACGGGGCAGCAACGAGTCGTGCAGAACGATCAAACGCGATCTGCTGTTCTTGATTAGCCATCGCCACGCGACTGCGATCGCGTATTCGGTTTCGGCCACGGGAGACTCCGACCGATCATCAAACCGGAGCGAGTTGGCGGCGCAGAAATCCCGTATCTCAACGAAGCTGTCATCAGCGAGGGCGTAATCGCGCGCCCCTATCACCGCGGCAATGAGCCCCGGAAAGTTGGAGGCTATTGCTCTGACGGTCTCCAGTCCTTTGCGCGACATTGCATAAAGGGTGATCCGCTTCACAAGCCGAGTCCTATCTTCGGAGAAAGCTCTCCGCCCCCCTCACAAACCCTCGAGTCGGCCTTCGCAGCGCCTAAGCGCCCATTCGATCACGGAGCTACCGTCCTGCTCCAACTTGGCAAAGCAGGGCTTGGGACGCTGCAGATCTCACCGCTCGCCCTCCTTCGTTACTGATCATAACGAGACCAAAAATTGGAACTGCCGCCAAACGTCGCCGCCAGTTTATCGAAGGCCAAGCTGCACACAAACCGCGACGGGCTAAAGCCAGGGGCTTGCGAACCGCCGGTCGTGCCGGCTATGCGCGCATCCAGCGCCATCCAGCCGTCAACCAAGCGTTCTATCGAATACGCCTGCGCCTTGCGTACGGACGCTTCGCACAGCGCACGATAAGCTTCACTGTCAAGTGAGAGTACGCGCTCCACGTGGTCCGCGAAGGATCTTGTCGGATGCAGAATTCCCGGTTCGTGGTAAGCGATCGAGTCCATTTCGTGCAGAAAGCCATAGCTCTGGTCGTTCGGCTGGGTCTCGATTCCGATCAATGCAGGTACACCGCACGCTGCCGCTTCGATCAAGGCGGTGCCGCTACCAACAAAGAGTCCGGCGTCCGCGACTACGTCCGGAAACCGCGCGTACTCGATTTGCCCATGCAAATTCACATGCTGCGACAATCCCAGTTCGTCAATCCTACGGCGCACCTTTGCGACAGCAGGCCCATCGCCATAGATGTGGTACTCGAGAGCGAGACCACGGCGTCTCATCTCCGCAACGGCGTTCAGGAACTGAATGTTGTAGGTCTTGAAGTCCGTGACGCGCCCTACCGAGACGACCTTGGTTCGCTTGGCTAGTTCGCTGCGGCGCAACCGCGCCCGCTTCAAGTCGATACCAATCGGCAAGACCGGGCATGAACGCAAATCAAGGCCTAGACGTGATCCGAGCCGCTCTCGCGCCATCTCACTGAAGAACAACATTCGCCCCTCTGTCGCATGGTGGGCAAATTGCTGCTCCATGACCGTAGTGCAGTAGCGCCGACTTCGATCTGGATACGCATATTCGTACTGATAGTAAACGCCCCCGCTCACACGCACTGGCTCCTTGGCAAAGCTGATGATGTTCGTGCACAGGGTCATCGTGATTGACTCGGTGAAATGGACGTGATCAACGCCATCGAGCAATGCAGAAGTCTCCGCCCGGTTCGGCCGCAGTAGAGCCGAGATAAGAGCAAGGCGGTCGCTACTGTTAAACGGTGCATCCAACAAGCGATCGAGGTAGCTCACCATCGCGAATTGAGTCAGCTCTAAGAGCAGCCCAGGATCTGACGCTCGACTGAGCAACAAGACCCGCACCTCAACCCCTCGCAGCGACAATTCGCGCGCCAGCCGCAAGAGCAGAGTCTCGACGCCCCCCATTTGCGCAGAGCCATGAATTAGGAGGATGCGTTTCAACTGAACTGCATCCCTGTCACTAAGACGTAACGCGGCGAACAAGCGCCGTCGCCCTCAAGTTCTTGTCTCCGCGGAACAGCGGGGCTGAGCAGCATGCCGTCAAGGTGAAACACGAACGGCAAAATGATTCGGCATTTCCTTGCCAAATGGCGCGCGCCATCACAGGTCGCGAATTCCGGCGAACGAGCGCAATAGTTTTCATTTTCACTCAGGCACGCGCCGAGCTGCGCGATCAGAGCGCAGCAGCGATAACTTCCTGGATGACATATGCCTGCTGGTCCTCGAGCCCGAGCCAGATCGGCAGGCGGACCAAGGCGTCGCTCACGGCGTCGGTGTTGCTCATATTACCGACCGCACGGCCGACCCGGCGCCCCATCGGCGCGCTGTGCAGCGGAATATAGTGAAACACTGCCTGAATCCCGCGCTCGTTCAATCTCGCGATGAGCTCGGTACGTTTCGACAGGCCTGGCAAGAGAAGGTAGTACATGTGCGCGTTATGAATGCAGTCGTTCGGCACTATCGGACGCCGCAGCTTCCCCGCGGACTCAATCGAAAGAAACCACTGGTGGTAGTGCGTCCACAGGTCGAGCCGACGCCGCGTCATGCTATCGGCTTCCTCCATCTGCGCCCAAAGGAATGCGGCGATGATCTCGCCGGGTAGATACGATGAACCAATGTCCACCCACGTGTACTTGTCCACTTGGCCCCTGAAGAACTGGCTTCGGTTGGTACCTTTCTCGCGAATTATCTCCGCGCGCTCGACAAAGCGCGCGTCGTTGACCAGCATCGCTCCGCCTTCGCCACTGATGACATTCTTCGTTTCGTGAAAGGAAAGCGCACCAAGATGACCGATGCTACCGAGCGGGCGCCCTTTGTAGCTCGACATCATCCCCTGAGCAGCATCCTCGATCACAAGCAGGTTGTGCTCCGCTGCAATCTGCATGATCACATCCATGTTGCAGCCTACGCCGGCATAGTGCACGGGCACGATGGCCTTGGTCCGAGACGTGATAGCCGCCTCAATAAGAGATTCGTCAATATTCAGTGTGTCGGGTCGAATATCAACGAACACGGGCACTCCGCCGCGCAGCACAAACGCGTTGGCCGTGGAGACAAAGGTGAACGAGGGCATGATGATCTCGTCGCCCGGTCCGATACCAGCAAGGATCGCTGCCATTTCCAGTGCGGCTGTGCACGAATGGGTGAGCAACGCTGCGCGGGCGCCGGTTCGCCGCTCGAGCCAAGCGTTGCACTGACGAGTGAAAGTTCCGTCGCCCGCGAGGTGCCCTTTCGCATGCGCCTGAGCCACGTACCAAAGCTCTTTTCCCGTCATGTACGGTCGGTTGAAAGGAATCGTCATCGATTTCCCGCCCTTCTTGATGAAGATGAAGCTCCTTCAAAGAGCGCTTCTCGTTGTGCTCGAGATCCTGCTTGCACTTGAATTTCGGACTCCCGCCCACTGGCGCAAAAGAACCGGCGCACGGCGGTCACCATTTGGGGGAACCCCCTCGTCACACGCTCTCTGAGAGCCGTTTCGTTGAGCGGGCGGTGCAAGCTCCTCTTCTGGGAGACAAGTCGAACTGCGGCAATTCGCCGATGCCGGTGAGCGCCCGGTTTCGAGTTCACCGCAAGCTACGCTGTGGCTGATGTCCCCGGTCTCGATCGTCGCTTCGCCGAGCAAGCGTGCGAGTTCTTCCTGGAGCCGCGGATTCATGCGCAGGCAACGTGGCTGTCAACCGCATCTTCACGCGGTCGCCCTTGACAAGACTGATCGCGCTGTTCATGGCAATGAGCCCCGCGACAAACGCCACCTATATAGCAAACCAGTGCGAACCTGGCCAAGGTCTGTGAACAGCGCTGCCAGGCCGTAGACAGAAACTGCGAGAAGGAACAGAGTGGCCACGTCGAGCAGCGCTGTAGGACGATCTTCAGGCATTGGCACGGAAGCGGCAGTTCGAAGACAAATGACCAAGACGGCAAACGCCAAAGCTGCCTTGAAGAGCTCTTTGCCAACGCGCGGATAGACCCCCACATTGCGACCGCGGTTCCAACTCAAGAATGCTCCCAGTGAGAAGGCCGCCATGGCTGCTATCCCTGACCCGAGTATTCCGAGCTTCGGAACAAGCGCAAGGTTCAATGTGACGTTGACAACCGCGGTGGAGGCAGCAATTGCGAACAATGTTCCAGCCGCCTTTGAGAGATGAAGCGCCACGTCGAACAAGAAGAGCTTCGTATAACCAACACCGATTGCGCACGCAATCCACGGCATGATCGTGGCCGCGTCCGAACGCAAGCTCGGTCCAAATACAAGTGCAGAAATCTCAGACGGCATGCCGACCATGACTCCCACGACAAATGGACCTGCCAACAGCTGCCCACGGAGGAGAGGAGCCATGCTTTCGCGCACCGCGGCGGCGTCATTGGTTTCCCAGGCCGCTGTAATTCGGGGGTAACTGGCAAGGAGAAAGATATTCAGTACCGCACCAATGCTCTGTTGCGCCAGATCGTAAGCAGCGGCATAGCCGGCCACCATGGCCGGACCGTGGTACCAGCCAATCACGAAGCGATCCGAAAGACACAATATCATCGACATTACCGACGTCATGGCGAACGGCAGCCCGTACGACAAGACTTCGCCCCGCAATCTTGCCGCGTCGCTGTGCCTCCTCGGCGTCCAGCGCTCACCTCGAATCAGAATAGCGGCAAAACAAGCCAAGCCGAATCCAGCCAACGCGCCTGCACCACCCGATCCAACCTTTATTAGCAGGGTCGCAAACAAGAGCGCCAACAAGCCCCGTGTCGCGGTGATCACGCCATAGCGAATTGGCTTCGCACGCGAGATTGCGACCTGCAGGTGAAAGTCGTGGAAACCGAGAGCAACGGCACCGGCGGCAACGATGACGACCAAGACCGAAGCCTGCCCTTCGATCGGTCGAATCAGAGACCAGAAGATTGCACCGACAGCCACAACCGGGCAGACGAATGCAAATGTGCGAAGCATTTCTGTTAGAAACGAGTCTTCGGACGACGAGTACGCGGCATGGAAACGCGCGATCGACACGCTCAACCACTGGAACGAGACAGTCGCCAAGGTGAGAATTGCTGCCATACCCAGCGAATAGACGCCATAATCGACGGGGTCAAGCAGCCGAGTGAGCACCGCAAGCGTAGCGATCGACAACGTTCCGTTGACGAATCGCACTGCAAAGTAGAGCCCGCTTTGGGTCAACACGGCGCTGTTCCGTCCCGATCTAAGTAAATCGAGAGCAGAGATCATCCAGCGTAGCCCAGAATCTGAGTGCGCCGTCGCCCTTGTCGAGCAGGGGCGGGCGCGTCAGTCCCTGTTTCTTAAACCGTCGTAACACCTCGCGCCAGCTCTGCGTAGATTCACCCACCCCGTCTTCGAACGCCAGCAGGTGTTTGTGCCCCTGGGCAGCGGCGCCGATCACGACTAGCGCGCACGGTTTCTGCTCATCGGCGCGCAGCGCCCAGAGCGCTCGGGATACGTACTGGAGAATCAACGTTCAGGGCACGCGTGTGCCGTCCATTCATCGTCGACAATCGAAGGGCTGAGCGAGACGATAGCCTTGATGATCAGTGCGGGCC
>Ga0209683_10000346_pt1 | contig 18596 bp, 13 predicted proteins | sample DOMMetBare2Fresh_FD_187474 | JGI IMG/M metagenome (GOLD analysis project Ga0209683, IMG submission 187474) | Wetland sediment microbial communities from St. Louis River estuary, USA, under dissolved organic matter induced mercury methylation -... | ecosystem: Environmental > Aquatic >... | reverse complement strand
AGGACGACGTTGATGGGGACGCGGACGTTGGCGTTGTGCAGCCTGATCAGGTTCTCGCGGGTGAATGCGACCTTGGCGTAGTCGGTGGCGAGCGCCTGAGTGAGGAGGCCGTCGATGCCGCCGTTGGCGATTGTAGTGTTCAGTGCGGCGAACCATCCGGGAGCGCCTGTGGCATACATCCTTCCGACGTCACCAGTCGGAGGAGGGAGTGTGGTGTTGCCGTGTGCGCGCGTGTAGTCGCGCTGGGCGGCCAGAATGAACTTGGCAGCGTCGATCATGCTGGTCTCGTTGAACTCAGCTGAGCGGACGAGGACCTCGGCGATGGTCGCGGGGGCGCGGAGGGTGGGTGGGGCGTTGTTGAGGATGTCCCAGAAGTAGGGCCACACGCTCTTCTTGTTGCTCGGTGCGTCGCCGGGGAACGCGATCTCGTTAGGCAAGCGGATGTCGCCGTCTTCCTGCCAGATGGGGAGGCGACGGATGGCGTCCTCGAAGCGGAGGACCTCCCAGGAGCGGGCGGTCTGGACGAGCCTGTCGCGGGTGATGGCGACGTAGTCCTGGTTGACGGAGGTGTCGTCGAAGCAGGTGACGTACTCTCCGATCTCCGCAAAGTGGCGGAAGGGGTGGCGGAAGTTGTCTGGGGGCAGGCGGAAGACGGGGATGACGGCGGTGTTCACGCTGTAGATCTGGCGGAACTGGCCGTCGTCCTCGGTGAGCATGCGGTAGCCCTCAGGGCCGTTGACGTCGAACTTGGTGGTGTTGGAGTTCTCGCGGGTGAGGACGCGGACGGCGTCGGGGGAGACCACCATGATCTTGGGCTTGGGGTCGGCGTGCTGCACGTTGAGCTGCTCGTCGAGGCGGCCGCTCAGGGTGGGGTAGACGGTCTGGGCGGGGTTCTGCAGACAGGCCCAGGTGGTGGCCAGGGTGTCGTAGTACTGGTCGACGGTGGGGCGCATGTTGGGGATGACGCCGGGCTTCTGGGCGGACACGTTCCAGCAGGACGCCAGGGCGTTGGCGGCGTTGTAGCGCTGGGTGAGGGCGAACCCCTTGGAGATCTGGTAGAGCTGCTCCATCCAGTGGCGCTTGCCGAGCTCGCTGGTGAACATGTCGACGTCGATGGTGGCGGACAGCCCGTAGAGCTCCATGGTGGTGCGGTTCAGCTCGGTCTTGGACTTGACCACGGTGGGCATGCCGTGGGTGGTGATGAGGCCGGCCATCGCGGGCGCGTAGCGGGTGGCGGAGACGGTCAGGGTCAGGGCGGCCTTGGGGTCGCGGACCAGGACGGGGACGAGCATGTCCCAGAACGGGCCCACCTGGGCGTCGGTCAGGTGCTCGATGGCGAGCTCCATGGTCTTGAAGTTGTTCCTCTCGAGCATCCCGGGCAGGGTCATGGAGGTGGGGTCGATGGCGCTGCTGAAGCCGTGCTTCATGAGCTCGTCGGGCTTGGTGTGGAGGCAGTTGTACGCGTGCTGGGCCAGAGTCCAGGACGACCCGCAGCAGCAAGACGGGGAGTGGAAGACATCGGTGGGCTTGCGCTTCTTGCCGGGGACGCACTGGGAGTCGCCGAACATCCCGCGCTTGGAGAGGATGGCGTCGTCCGACAGCATGTCGAGCATCTCGGTGCGGCGGACCTCGTAGGGGATCTGGGGGTTCATGCCGCTCGGGGCGGCTGATTGCCTGAGCATGGCGATGTACTCCTGGGGCATGGCCCGGCCGCTGATGGAGTCACTGAAGCTGTACCCGTCAAGGCCTCTGAAAGAAACCTCGATGAGACCGATTGTCTGGGGCTGTGACATGTTGTGGTGGGTGGGTGGAGGGTGTAGGGTATCCGACTGGTGTTTGAAGCTAACTCTTCGCTGCTTTAGTGGCCCCGGAAGGGGGATGGTTACTGGTCATGTTTACTTGTTTTGAGCGACCGCAGGTTGTCAGCGGGGAGGGGGGGATGGGGTTGGGGTTGGGGATGCTGATGTTAAGGGTGTTCGCGTTTCTTGGTTATGGATTGTTCGGGGGGTGTTTGGGCATCATCAGCAGCACCCTCGTCAGGATCGCGCTTTACGCGAGCTGGCCGACCCTTCCGCGGTCCGGGGGCGCGTCCGCTGAGTTTGCTGATCGCATCTAGGGTTGCATCAGAAGTGGGGGATGCAGCAGTAGCAGCAGTGCTCTTGCGGGTGATCGCTTTGGTTGGATCGAGACCCATTTTTGGGGGTTGGGGGATGAGGGGACCGTTGCCCAAAACCTCGGCGTTGCTGAGTCTCTGCATCGACGCTGAAATGGAGTCCAGAATGAGGGCTTCCGCGTTGTCTGCCAACCTCCGGATTGCCACCTCGATTCCTTGCAGGTCGGCGATGGCCGTGTCGCGGGTGTGTGCGGGCAGTTCAGCTACGGATGCTGTCTCGGGCGTTTGCATCATCGCGCCTTTGCGTTTTCTTGAGCTGCACTCGAGGTTGTCGGTCACCTTGGCCACGGCCGTGGCGATGCACTCGAGGTCGCGACACAGTTTCCAAGGGCGCCAGCTCTGACTCCCGCTGATCTTCGGCATCAACGTGTGATGGCCAGCGCCTCGGCTGATCGACAACCCTTGTGATTCGATGCGAGCGAGCGGCCGGACTGGGACAGCCGCAGGTTGGTGGTGATGGGATTCTGAATCGGATGGTGCGGGGTCGTCGAGCAACCCGCCGAATCTCGCTGTGATATCATCCCCATCATCATCCTCCTCTTCATTCCCCTCTGCCTCTGCCTCTGCCTCTGCCTCTGCCTCTGCCTCTGCCTCTGCCTCGTCCTTGACCTCGACTTCTGCGCAACAGCTGTGTGGTTTATTCAGACGCCTGTGCGCTTTCTCGGGTTTGATCGGAATGCGATGGTTGTATTGCTCTTCTTCTTCTCCTCCTTCGTCTTCTTCTTCCTCTTCTGCATCCTCTTCGTCCTCGCTCGCATCCTCGTCGCTATCGCCGAATGGGTGTTGATGGAACGTGTGACTGAAACGGGCTAGCGGGGACTTGGCTCGCTCCTGCTGTTGCATGGCTTCACGAAGCAGCAACAAATCGAACTCGTCGTCACTGTCATCCTCCATGCTGTGATGTGACTTTGGCTGTGATTAGACAAAATGAGAGTTCTCGTCTCGTCGCCCTCTGACGGGATAGATTTGGTGAATTTTTTGCGAAAGCTTCCACCACCTCTCCCCCCCTCGTCTTCTCGCCCCCTCCCCCCTCTCCTTCTTTTGTTGTCACGACCAGAAATTGTTTTGACAAAAAATCAGTCGGGCGCAGACATAATTTAAAGCAACAACACATCTGCAGCCAACGCATTAAACCGACCAAACCAAACCAGACAAGACAAGATGAACAACGACATACGGTTGGAATCCGTCCGTCACATATGTGACGAACAAGGTGAGACCCATGTGCCCAAGTTGATGGAAGCCCTCATCCTGCTGGAGTTCGAGAAGATGGCGGCTGCGATTGCGGCTGCGCCGCAATCGCAACCCCCCGCCGCCACCCCACCACCTCTCTCCCCCCCTGCGCCCCTGCCTGTGGTGATGGCGGTGGAGGCGGTGGTGGAGGCAAAGCCTCCACCACCGGTGGTCGATGATGCTGTCGTCGCCCCGGTGAAGTGCGACGCTCTGGGACAAGTTGAGGGAGAGCTTGTCATTAAACCGGTCGCAACCGTCACGGCGACTGTGGCACCACCATCGATCCCCGCACCCGCACAAGAAGCGAAGCCAAAGAAGAAGAAGTTGGCGGTGGTGGGGGAGGGTGAGAAGAAGAAGGAGAAGAAGAAGGAGAAGGAGAAGGAAGAAGAGAAGAAGCACAAGAAACATCACAAGCACAAGAGTAAGCATCACTCCGAGGAGAAGATGAAAGAGAAGAAGGAAGAGGAGGAGGAAAAGAAAGAAGAGAAGAAGCCGCCGCTTAAGAAACTGAAGCGGACCGTGACCGCTGGCAGCGAAATGGATGACGTCGTCATCGACAAAGCCGAGGAGAGGAAGGCCGCCAAACAGTGCGGCGGAGTCATCGACCTCGAGAACACCGACGACGAGTCAGACGTGCCTGACGACGAGCCTGACAGTTCAGATGAGATTGTTCGGCCAGACGACGAGCCCATCACCGAGGAGTCGGAATCGGAGGATGATGATGACGGACCGACTGACCCAGACTTGGTGACGAGGCGCGTCGAGCTCACGGACAACCTCAGTCGCTTCCTGCGCAAGAAGCTCAAGTTGCCGTCGGTCGTCGTCGAGTCGATCAACGACTACGTCTTCGATCCTGCGTTCGCGGCCGAACTGAATGCAATCGTCAACCCGTCCAGCGGGAGCGCTGACTCTGACGACGATCCAGAGGCCGAGACGGAGATGGTCAAGATGCTCTTAGAGTCTGGGGATGAGAGTGAGAGCGGTCCCACGGGGGTTGCTCTCACCGTCACGCCCCCGCTTCGTCCGGCTTCTGCTCGGTCGGCCGCTGCTGTTGCTCGAGCTGTCATCACTCCCGATGCAGATGGATGGATCTCTGGGCCTCCGTCAGCGAAGATGCGGAAGTCGGGGCCGGTGGCGGGGTCGGTCCCGGCCCCCGCTCCCAAGCCCGAAGGCCGGCCACTGTCCAAGGCAGAGTACGATGCCATGATAGTGGCTTATGGGATCCAGACTCGCAACCGCCAGACCAACCGGCAGGTGGGCAACGAGTGGCAGGAGGAGTACCAGACTATCGTCGATGCAGTGGATCTGACTTGCGTCCGCATCAACAAAGACATGGACCAGAAGATCGAGACCATTTACAAACTCTGCAACAACGCGGCCACCAAGCCGACTCATGAGATAGGGTCCGATCCGACTGACGGGTTCCTTTGCTGTTTCATCCACGACGCACAGAAGGCTTACAACATCAACGCCTACGCGTTCACCCCCAAGGCGCTCGTCGACCTGGGGGACGGCACCACCGCGACGGCTGCTGGCCCCGTTTCCAACCTCACGGGCCTCCGCTGTCTCACGTCTGTCGAAGGCGAAGTGCTGGACCTCGCGGACGCCTACATCGTCGGGATGTACTTCCACGACGCCGCCGACAAGACCAACGAGTGCAAGACTTACATCGTCAACCGCCACCTCGCCCGCTTCGCGGAGCTCGCCAACAAGGCCAAGCACATCATCAGCCAGGTCTTGGAGAAGCGCTACTTCATCAACAAGCTCCCCACCGAGAGCCAGGGCGTGTCGCTCATCCGCGCCGTGAAGGAGTACACCCGAATGGAGCGCCCAGCACTCGATTCGACATGGAAGATCTGGTGTGATCACTACGACAAGTACAGCAAGCTCGTAGCTGCTGCGGCGGCCACAGCCGCCGCACCCACCCCCGCCCCCCAAGTAAAAAGTTGAGAGTGTGCGTCCTCAACGTTTACTTCCACTTCCCTCCATGCTCTAATCTTCCTTTACTGATCACTTTTACCAGCAGCAGGAATCACAATTCACAATTTTTTACACTAAGCCAAGGGGTGTGAGGGGGAGAGAGACGTGTCTCTTCATTTAACACACACACACACACACACACACACACACAACCAGAATACACCCAACCCCTCTGTTAGGAGATGGCAACGCATTCGGTTGTTAATGGCAGTGACGCGAGTGAACGTAAGCGTGTCATGCCGTCTGAGTTCCAACGATATCGTACCGCTTGGGTTGACGAAGAGAGGACTGCCGCCTGCGGCGGCAGCAGCGGCAGTGATTGTGATGAGGGAACCACTGTCGGACAGATGTTGGCGGTGTCGCCGGATGGGTCGTGGTCCAAGATGGCATGTCACGTGAACCTGGCTGCTCGTTGGACGGCTCTGCGATGCATGCTCGGGAACTACGCAGATGGGTGAGCCTATCGGAGTGGCCCACCAACTTTATGGTCTACGTCAACTCAGAGCTGGGTTCAGGCGACACGGCGGTGGCTATGGAAAGCGGGGCCGAGGGACGTGAGCAAGTTGTTGTGGTTGCTGACGGCAAGAAGCTCGTGTACCCGAATCATTTGGCGCACGCGATGATGAAGTACCTCGGGTTCCCGCCCCTTCCGGCTTACTTCCACCACTCGCAAGGGATACCGCTCGGACCTGTGGTGTTTCTCCACCGCAGCGAGAACGGGTTGAACGAGCCGATGATGATCGCACTGGAGAGGCTGTGCGTCACGTTGGCGACTCACGGGCTGGAACTGCCCGCGGGCTACGAGTTGGATCCGGTTCTCATCAGACGTTCTGCTTTCGTTTCCAAATGATCAGCAACCATTATTTCTTTGGGTGTGTTGGTTTAGAGTTTGGGCTTGAGGGAAGGAGGAGGGGAGTTTTGTTCGCGACGCTCCTTGGTGTCAAAGTAGCACGCGGCCCCGTTGGCCCATGTGGTGGTGAGATGGGGGAAGGAAGCCTTGAACTCGTCGTACTCCTGGGCGGTGCTGCGGCAGAAGATCTGGGACCAGAAGACGCACATCAGGAGAGTCACGATCAGGTCGTCGTTCTTCCCTCCGGACTTGCCGTTGATGCTCCCGTCCATGTTGGCCTTGAAGGACACGAACTGCTCGCGCAGCTTGAAGCGCTGGTCATCGAATGTCTGAGGGGGCACGGCGGCGTCCGAGGAGACGGCGGCGCAGTCGTCCGGGAGCGCCATGAGCTTGCGGGAGAGGACCCCGGACATGACTGCGATGAAGCCGGCGGTGACTGTGGCATTCTTCGGGGTGCCGAAGCCCTGGCCGTTGGGGCCGGCCTTCATCTCGCGCAGAACGCACATGTTGATGCTGAGCTCGGACGCGATCTGGCGGAACTTGGGGCCGAGGTACATGGCGTCCGCTGCCATCCCTTCGATGGCCACAATCACCGGCGCGTGAGGGGACACGCGGGGATGGTCCTTGATCGCCTTGAGAGACTTGTAAATGACGTTGTCCACGCGAGTTTCGTCACCAAACACCACTTCAGAGCACATTGCGATGATCTGTGTGTGTATGTGTGTGGGGAGGAGGTGGGGTGATGTGAGTGACAAAGATTCGAGAAGATTTGGGGCCGGGGGAGACTGCCGTGGTGAAAATTTTGTGTGTGTGTGTGTGTGTGAGGGGCAGCGGTCGCTGCCCCTCACACACCACTACTACAAGGTCAGAAGCATGTCCATCCTGCCACCCATTCGTTCGCCATCGTCGCCACCGCTGCCCACGGGAGTGAAACGGCACGCGATGCCGGCAGAGCCTCAGTGTCTGTTTGATGAGCTCTTCACAGAGTCGACGGCGACTGAGGCGATTACGAGTCTCTATGAGTCGACCCGCGATTACTGTTTGCGCAACTACGGAGAGTACTTGCAGGTGCAAGACTTTGAGCGTTTGGATGACCTGGATGCTAGAGGTGGTCTTATCATGCGCCTGACCTTCGTCCTGATGATGATGGGGATCGATGCCACTCTCTATAAGCAAGCGGACGTCACTTCGACTCAGGACCCCGAGACGAAGCGCAAGCTCGTGGCGTTTGAGCGCGTCCTGGAGTCGACGGTGCGGAGCATGTTCGTTGCGAGGTTCGACGAGACCAATTCCAAACCCATCGTCTTCACGGCGGCGCAACACTGTTTCGAGGCTTGGAGAGGGTTCGATGCCGCGGGAATGGAGAGGCTGTGTGACGTTTACATGGCGAGAAATGCCACATACGAGTGAAAGAAAGGTTGCACCCCCTGAATCAATCAAACACATTCTCATCCTTCCTCATTCCGATGGCAGAGAGAGAGTGAGAGAGAGTAAACGTACCTGATACTTGAACTTCCCGTTTGTTTGACCGACGGCGGTGATAGCGAACTCGCATGGCCCGCGGAACGCGGGGTCGACGGCGAGATAGACAACCTCGATTGGGTCTTCGAGGTGAGGAGGTCTGGCCAGGAAGAGGTCACTGTACATCGCACGCTCGAACGCGGCCCCTTCACCGCTTCCGACAGAGCTGAAGAGCTCGGACATGAGAGCGCCCGTCTTGCCGCAAGCGCGGTACACTTTGGCGACTCGCTGGGAGCGCCGGGGGTCCTTCCAATCTGCCGTCAGGTTGTCGTTGTGAGTGCACATGTACGGGGCGTCGCTGTGGGCACAGGCCTCACAGGCTTTGCCGAGAACGACAGAGTGCATCAAGGGCTCGCCTGTGCGCTCGTCAGCTGCAGACACGATAGCAGAGAACCCACCACCTGGTTTGACAGAAGAGACGGCGAAGAGCTTGTGGCGCTTCTCGGTCATCAACGGCATGATGATGTTCCAAAGGAGGTAGGGGGAAAAGTCGATCTCATCGGCTATCGAGTTCATCGGATGCCATCCTCTTCCCGACTAAAATGTGGTTGGGGGCGGGGGGAGATGAGGGGAGGAGCTGAGGTTAGAATAAACAATGGGGGAGAGAGCGAGATGATATGCGCGTGAGTGTGTGATGTTAGTGAATGGTCATGGGTTCGGTGGTCATTTTGAAGTGCTTTTAGAGCACAGGATGCGTCGCCCCTTCTAAACAACAACTCGTTATCCTGAGGCGTGTGGGCTCTTCTGGGGGGGGGGAGGAGGAGTGATGAGAATCAGAATGGTTAAATCTTTGTTTCGCGCTTCGAGAGGGTGGTTTTACAGGTTCGCCGGGAAGTGAAAATTTATTACAGGAATAAAACACACACAAACACGGGCCCGAAAGGGTGGGAGAGAGAGAGAGAGAGAAGTTCTGATATTTCAGTTGCCTGTGACCAAACCTGCAACAAGTAAGACGCCAGTAAATTAAGGAGGAACCATCAACCCACCCCACCATGATCGAAGGAACCAAAGACCTCTATGCCTGCATGAACGGGTCGTGCTCTCACGACAAGTCTATACTCGCGAACACCGCATGTTCTAATGCACACCACATCGCCAAGCTGTATGCTGCTGACCCCACGGACCTGTTGGATCGCCCTGACGTGGCGGCGCTGCTGTTCACAGTGCCGTCGTCGGCTTACAGCTCCAAGTTGGAGGACTACGGTTCGTTGGATACGCTCGTATCCGAGAAACAGCTCACCAGCATGGTGATTGAGGGAGCCGCTGGAGACTCGTCCCCCGAGTTCACCCCGTCATTCGGATTCTCATGCCTCTTCCTCGCCGAGGCGATCGGCGCCTTTGTGTGCGACCCGGTCATTTTCAAGCTCGTCGATAGGCCAGAGTCCCCGGCCGCTCTGGCGCGCAGCGAGTGGCTGTTCTGTGACGCCAGTAACATTCGGGGCGCGGCACGATCCAAGGTGGTGCTGTCGGCTATCCTGAGCATCTCGACCCGCGGGTTTCCGCATCGCGCCCTCGAGTTGGTCGCGTTCCTCGTGAACGCGTACGCCACTGCGAGGCCATGCGAGCCGCCGGCGCAGGACGCGCAGCTGGGGAACTTTGGGGCCAAGGGCACCGAGTTCGTGTGCGAGTATCTTCGCGGCGAAGTCGCAAAGTCGGTCTTCGTCGAGGGGCTGCTCGACATTGCGCCCTTCCTGTCACCATGGCCGGTGACGGACGCCAAGCGAGGCGATTTGGCTGGTACCGTCAACCACATGCACGATGATTACATCGCGTCTGTCAAAGCGCTCCCCGAGAAGTCCCCAGAAGCGCGCGCCGCGGATCTGCAGTACATCAAGGGCGTCGCCGAGACGCTGGCGTGTGGCTGCGGAGTGACGTGGGTGCATTGTCCGGTGAAGCTCAACGTGGCATCTGCAACCAAGACTTTGGTGCTCTCCGCGTGCGCTGCAGAGTCCATTGGAACAGGAGGTTGTTCGATGGCTTTCCCGCCGCCTGTTCTGAATTGACGCATCACATCCCCTCCACCTTAACCACCTGCATTGAGATTAACAAACACGCGACAAAGTTGTGAGAAAATATCATTTGTGGCTGTCACCTTGCGTGTGAGAGTATGGAGGGGAGGGGAGGGGAGGAAGCTCATGGGAGGAGAGAGGTAGCGACAGTATCAGTCGCGCCATCATCCTTCTGCTTCTTGGATACCTCGAAGTCGACCCAGTTGTTGGGGCGGCCGTTGATCTTCTTGTTGCAGAAGTTGAGCACGACGGTCAGGACGACAGCGCAGAAGCCGCCGACCCAGTAGATCCACCACTTGCTGTTCTCAGACGAGCCGGCATGCCAGACGGCGGTGGCAGCGTGGTAGAAGGGGTTGAGGGTGGAGCCGCTGGAAGGCAGGGTGGCCACACAAACGGCAGCCACGACAGCGCCGACGGGGAAGGGGAACCGGTTGTTCTTGGACATGGAAATGATGTACGCGTAGATGGCGAAGAATGCGCCGACGATCTCCAGGAGGACCAGGTTGTTGTTGTCCACCGCGAAGACGGGGAGAAGGGTGCCGACGCCATCAGCCGAGAGGCCGTAGGCCCACTTGGCGGTCAGGACGGCCAGGAGCGCGCCGACGAGCTGGAAGAACAGTCCGAGGAACATGGCGGTCGTGCTCTGAAGCTTGTTGGTGAGCCGACCGGCCAGGAGCATCATGGGGTTGCCGCTGGCGCCGCCGAAGAGGCTGACGGTCACGGCCAGCGAGCCGCCGACCAGGAGCGCCTGGATGGGGGCGGACACGGCCGAGCTCGCTTTGGCCGAAGCGAGCAGCAGGACGTTCATGTACGATGCCATGAGCTCGTGGAAGGTGAGAGTGGTCAGCTTCCAGCTGGTTCTGTACTCGTCCATCACGTAGGTTCGCTCCTTGGAGAACTCGCCCATGACTTTCTTTCCAGTGTCTTCGACGGTCTTGTTGATGTCCAGCACAGTGGTGCCGTGGGGATGGCTGATCTGGCTGGCGGGAGGGGGCTGCTGTACTACACGCTGCAGTGACATTCGATGCGTGGTTGTGAGGTTGTCTTTTCGTGCTATTGGATTGGCGGCGGGGGGCTGGTTTATAGCCACCGGATGAGTTGCACCTTTTGGAATGCTAATGACAAGCCACCGTCCCAACCCCGTTAGTAATCGAAAGAGCATGAAAAAGAGGGTACGCGCGGTAGTGGCCGAGGGTGTTATGGTCATGGGGGGTATGGCTCGCTAAGATTGCAATGGATGAATCTTCTCTCTCCATCTTATTCTTCCATCCCTCCCATTTTTCTCTCTCATCGAATTAACTAAATGAGCCGGCCAGCGTCGAGGGAATTATTTTCCTTTTTTGTGTGCATGTGATGATCACCACCGCAAGAATTTTTGAGTCAGGCTGCATTCTCTTGCCGGGAGGGGAGGGAAGGGGGGCTTAAATTCGTCAAACGGCCAACAGAAAGTCAGAGAACCACACACATACGCACACGCATCCCCCATCGCTGCTTCAATATGCAACATTCTGCCATGATCGTGAAGGACAGTATCGGTAAGGGCGCTCTCGCCAAGTACGACGTCGAGGCCATTCAACGCAAGCGCAAGGAGATCGATGCGCTTCTCAGAGCCAAGTGCCAGAAGATGACTGCAGTCGCCCCGATGACTGAAGGGGGCATCAGCTTCCCCATCACTCCGGAGCGCTACGCCCTCAACAAGGTCAGCGAGGACGGCGGCGGCAGCGGCACCAACAAGCCCAGCTACAACATCCGCTGCACGGTCGGCTCGTTGGCCAACGTCACCGGGTCCGGCGTCTACACCGACCCCAAGGGGCAATTCGCCATGGTGCCCCTGCGCATGTCGGAGAAAGGGTACATCCACGCCTTGCCCATCTCCCGCGTCACCAAGGAACCTATCACCCACGTAGCCATCGTTACGGGCTCCCACGTGCGCCTCTTCACTGGCGCTGAGCCAGACGGAGTGACCCTGCGCATGCCCGCATACGCTGTCATGGCTGTCGCCAGTCTCACTGCCCCCGTCTTTCACGGCAAGGACGCCACTGAGTTCACCCAGATCAGCGCGCTGCTAGACAAGGCCAACCTCAAGCCTCCTGTGGCCGCGGCAGCGGCCACAGCCACCGCCACCACCGCCGTCGGCAAGGGGCCTGCGGAAGTGTCTGGACGCGACGCTTTCGTCAAGAGCGCCGCAACGGCGGCTACCGCTTCGCCTGACGACGACGCCTCGTCCCCCGTGTGGTATCGTCCGACCAAGTGGGCCACCCTCCCGTACCCCACTGCAGCCGTAGTTGCCGGGTATCTCGATCAGTCCTCCCGCTTCATGACCACCGAGGAGAGGAGGTGTTTCGAGTGCGAGCACCCCGAGTTCGCTTACTGTCCGCCGGGCTCCATCGAGCCGTCCCGCCGCACAGCCGTCAACTGGCGCTGCGGCAGCGTGATGCCCATCGCCCCTCAGCAGTTCGCGGACCAGAACCACGGAGATTGTGGCTGCCTCATCAGGTCGAACGACATGATGGAAAACAACCTGGTCGAGCTCTACAAGATGCGCATCGCCAACCCAGGTCCCATCGATGGCGTGGCCGCGTCGCCGCACGCCAATGACACCTTCTTCATCTGCCAGCGCAGCGGCGACGAACGCGACTACGTGGAAGGCGCGCGCCAGGAGGAAGTGGCGCCGCCAGAAGGCCGCGTTCCCGTCCTCACCTCCGTCTTCTGGGAGCCCGATTCCCCTGGCACGTTCAGCTGCACTGGCAAGTTCAACGGCGGTGGCGAGCGCTTCTGCCTCCGCTTCGCGGCCGGCTGCACCCTCTGGTCAGAGGAGGAATCGTACGAGACGGCCAAGAAAAACGGTTATCTCTACAACGCCATCCTCAAGTGCAACGCCTTCGAGGACATCATCGCCAGCTCGCTCGGCATTTCGTCCAGGCCGACGGTCCCGCTGAAGGGCGTTCCCGCCCGCGCCAACAAGATGGTGGAGTGGAAGAACTTCGCGTCCCGGTTCGTCACAGACCCGTCGTTCATCGCGTTTGCGTGCCAGATCGACTGGCCGCACACCAAACTCATGCCTTCCAACGTCTCCAGCTCGATCACCGACCACACCTTTGAGTACAACATGAAGGTGGTAGACATCTTCGCGGATATGGCCGGGTTCCTGGAGAAGAGCGCGATCCCCATCACTGCTGAGGACGCGGCCTCTCTCCTCCTCCAGGCCATGCCGCCTCCGAACGTGCTGGCGGCTGCCAAGCCCACGCGCATCGGCTCGACCGTCCTGCTCAGCGAGGAAGGCAACGCCAACAAGCTGCCGGACGCCATCGCTGCCGAGTGCGACTTCTATGTCATGTGCTCCCGCGAGGTCGACCACCGCATCATCCAGATGTTCACCAAGAACACCGGGTCTGCCTTGCTCAAGGACAACTGGAACGGCAACGCTGCGATCCCCGTCGAGGTCCGCAAGATCCAGTACGACGAATTCGGCTCGATCACCTCGACGACCGTTGAGACGCAGACCCTCGACGCTCGCCACGAGATCCGCACTGCGACCAAGGGCATCCTCGAGAAGTCTAGCTTCGTTCAAGTGTGGGCCGTGCGCCCCAACGTCAAGCTCTCCGCCATCCGCGCCTGCGCTGGCATGCAAATCTTCAAGTCAGGCGGTAAGTACGACGCGCGCGGGTTCCCAATCATCGTGGATCCTGCCACAGCTACCGCTGCTGCTGCTGCTCCCGCAGCAACCCCCGAACCCGAGACCAAGAAGAGGGTCGACCCTCCTTCTGAAGGAGTTGATGAAGATGGAGACGCTGCTGCTGCGGCTGCTGAGATGGAAGGCACCGACGAGGAGGATGACGCTGACGTGGGCGCACAGCCAGGCGCCTTCTCGGTGGTCCCACAGGTCGCGCCCAAGACCGATGGACACCGCGGACGCAGACCGCCTCCGGCCAAGAAAGCAGCTCCGGGCACCAAGAATTGATCACCCATTCCCCCCCTCCTCATTCCCTCTATAACTCGCATACATACACACACACGCATGCCCACAAACGTGACCAAAACAGCCGCTCTCTCATTGCTTATCTGGTTGTTATTTGATCAGTTGGCCAAGGCCACATCACCGTACCATTTGGCGGCCAGGACGAGGCACAGCAATACCAACGGGGTGAGGCATAAAGCGATCAGAATGCACCACGACATGCACCGACAGCATGATCCGATCACCCCGCAACAACGGGTGGTGAGAGAGCGGTATTTCTGCTTCTTGTCTGAAGCAGCGTCGTTCTCGCTGTTATAAAGAACGATTGGTCGGCGAGCCTCCAAGCGCCGGAGGATAGCGGCGGCCACTGCTTCCACATCGACGCTGAACTTATCAGATGTCGACTCGAGTGTGGTGCCTGGTGTGCATACGACAACTGCTCTCTTGTGAATGTCTGCCATGCCTTTCGTCAAACACTGTGCGCCCCCCTCCCACTGTTCTAGTGCTTCGAGATTAATCAAAGTGCGCAAAAGGGTCCCATCTGGTTGTGTCATTGGCTCAATTTCCATCAGCGCACCATTGTTTGAGAAGGGTGTCAATCGTTTCCATGATCATCTGCATCACACGCGCGCGGGATGCCTTGTCCAGAGATATGAACGTCGGCAGTCGATCGTCGTGGGCGGCCGTGATGTCACGATCATATTCAGCGATCGCGTCCAGGGCGACGAGGTGTGCCATGCGCATCCTGTTGGGCTTTGTTTTCCTGGCCAGTTGAGACAAAGTCAAGTCGCCGTCCTTGGACAGGACTGCAACGAGCCGGTTGCGTGTCAGGTAGCGCACTAGCTCTTCCCCGAGTCGCAACACGTTATCTGAAGGAGGAGGAGGAGGAGGAGGAGCGCTTGAGACGGCCGCGGCCGCGGCCGTCTCAAGGAACTTGGGGTGCTTGCGCTTGTAGATGCTGTGGAACTTGGAGTAGACTGGCATCTCGGCCACGCGCCGGATGACGAGACCCTCGGCTGCGTTGTCGGGGATCGGCGGCAACCCGAGCCGCCCTGGGATCGTGCTCTCGAAGACCACGGGCAGCGCCAAGAGCTGTGCAAGAGTGCCGCGGGAGATCTGGCGAGCATAGAAGAACCCGGATTGCTCGAACAGCCGGGCAGCGTGGTCGTAGTCCAAGATCGTGTTGTCGAACACGACGTCAAACGCGTAGAAGTCTTTGTGGGGACAGTAGTAGACTCCCTTCTGGACTGGTCCGCTGTTAGGGTCAGCACGACCGCATTTGGGCAGGTCTGGGTGCGGGTACAACCCCCCGAAGAGCTCGCCGTAGATGTGAACGAGCTGACCACAGTCCGCGAGCTCGCGCTCAGCGAGGATGGCGTCCCGGAGCCTGCGCACGCAATCACCGTATTTGGCGACGATGGCATGGAATCCGTGGAACTTGCTGTCGGACGGCAAGTGGGAGCTGCGCTTGGTCGTGTTCATGGTGGTCCCGTCGAAAATGAACCCAAAGTTGCACCCGTGGACCTTCTCCGTGGCGACCCAAACGTCGTTGTCGGGAGCGGTTTCATGCTCTCGTTCGACGTCGCCGGGGCGAACGGGTTCGATGCTCGTGTATCGGATGAACTTGAGCAGTTTCTCGGGAGCAGCCATTGATGTGGTGTGATGTTGTTGAGTGAGAGTATGTGAGAGTGAGAGAGACTGACACAAAGAATGAGAACAATTATAGTGTTGATTGGTTGTGAAAAATTCTCCTCATATCTCGAGAGACATATCAGTCGACCAGCGCGGGATGGTGGGTCGGGAGATGAACCCGTTGCCTGCGTATGGGTCTTCGGTGACATACAGCGTTTCAACGACCCCCCAATCGATCCGGACGATGGACCCGTCTGTCGGGGTATTGGCTGGGTTGCCACCTGCCAATGGCCTCGGGGTCTGAGGTTGGTATCCGAGTCGCCTCAATCCGGTCGCCGCCCCAAACGCGGTGGTCTCGAACCGTGTTGGAGTGGGACGCGAGGATCCGCCGCCGGCGACAGCTGTCGCCGGCGGCGGATCTTCACACACCATCGGGGTGTAGGTGCTGGCCAGGGCCAGCGCAGTCTGAGAGTGGGACTTGGCCACCAAAGTTTCCAGGGTGATTTGTTGGCTCGCTTGGGCGCTGATTGCCGCCACGAACTCGTTGACGTCTCGGACGGACGCGCCTTCGACGGCCTGGTGCAAGACGTCCCACTGAGATTCCGAGAGCTCGTTGGCGATGGCGATGCCGCGGGACTGCAGCGCGTCGGACATGTAGTTGACCAAGACCTCGCGCGGCATGGAGCGCATGCGGACGCAGTTGGCGTCGATGCATGCCAGACGAGCGACGGCGCGGACGCGGGGTGACTCGTTGTTGGTCATGGCCATGATGATCCAGACGCGCCTGCACGGCCCAGACACGAGCGGACCGGAGCAGACCTCGCGGAACTCGGCCACGAACTCGGGGTTGTCGCAGAGCTGGTCAAAGTCGTCGATGTAGATGACGAACGGCTGACGGAAGGCGCCAAAGTCCATGAGCAGCCGGAGATGATTTCTGGCGTAGTTGTGTGGATCGACTGTGGCCGTGGCCGCGTTGATCTGCTGACAAGCGGCCCGGGTGGCGCCGCGACGCCCGTTCCCGCGCGGACCGACTATGGTGAAGTTGAACCCTCGGGCTTCCTTCACCATGTGCGTCATCTGGTCTCTGAAGAGCTGGGGGAGAGCCACCTTGCGGACGAAAGTCTGCGTCAGCTCTTCGACGCCGATGAAGCCCGTGATGCTGAAGTTGTTGATGTCGATGCTCTTCTTGTTGAAGTCACATTCGCAGAAGTCCATTGCGCGGAACACCCCGCGTATGTGCTCGGACGGGGCGTCTGCCATGGCGTGATTCCAAGGAAACTCATCCTGCGGTGGCGGCTCTGCCGCCACCGCACACACCAGTTGACCGGCGGTTGGGTGAAGGACGAGTGCCATGTCGTCGGGATGGGGCGGCGGAGGAGTGATGGGAGGAGGAGGGGGAGGGGGAGGAGGAGTAGTTTGTGAGAGCACGTCACTCCTGAACACCGGCTGACTCGCCATGGTGTCAAGAGTCGGACTCGAGTGAGCGGGGAGAGATGATGATGACGAAGAAGATGCGGTCTCCATGGGTGGGAGGGAGGAAGAAGAGCGCACCAAACGATCGGCGGCTAACTCGATGTGAGAAGAAGAGCTGGCGCGGTTAGGAGGTGTGTTAGAGCGGTTCTCGGGCACGCTTCCCTTTGAGACACCGCCGGGGCGAGTGCGCCGTTTGGTCGTAGAACTCCGTGACAGACCACCGAGTAGCGCCAGTCCGATATCAAATTCCGCCATTTTGATGCGGTGTGTGTGTGTGTGTGTGTGTGTGTGTGATGCTGAAGTTGGTTCGGACTGTCTTTTTGCTTGCTGGCCAGACAGCCCTAATTTTGAATTTTCGAAAATTGGGTGCACAGGCGTTACGGTCCCCCCGTCTTCCTCTCAACCACAACAAGTAAAAAATTTACGGCCCCACCCTCTCTCTTGGCGTTGGTTGTAACGTCCTTCCACCCTGTGCACGCATCCTTCTCCCTTCTTCAATGGTCAGACACATCCCTAATTTGGAAAGTGGGAGCGTTATCTTCAAAGTTTGCAGTTTTCGCGCGCCAAAATTGGGTGGTTGCACACACCACACACACACACACATTTATGTTGAGTCGCCAATTTGAATAGCTGTTTATCACTATAAGACCACTAAAATGACAGCCTCAAGACCAACCCTCCCTTCCCTTCGCACTTCCGGAATTCATGCCAAGGATTCACAATCACATAGGCCAGTCAGTTTACAGGTACGGTGAAGAGGTGCTCGAGCGCTACAGGCACCGGATGAACTTTGCCAAGAACATGGGTCTTGGCGAGTTCAACGAGATCTGCATCGAGCCCGGACTGGTGGCCAAGTATGACAACGAGGTCATCGTTCTGATCGATGAGCAGTACATGGACACCAAACTCCACGTCCCCGCTGGGAGGGCGGTCGAAGACGTCGCGGCCGAAACGTTCGCCGGAGTGACTGGCTTGTCTTGGCGCTACGACCAGTTGCGTGGCATCGTCCACGTGATCAGTTCTGATGGCGGAATGGCAGTGAAGGACGCAGATGACGACGAGCCGGTGAACGCAGTTGGAGCACAGCTTGGGACGATGCGCACTGCATCCATGACCTCGGCGCGCGCTGCGACTGGAGAATCTCGCCACCCTCGCGCGGACATGCCGTCCGTTGTCCCCGACTTTGTGACGCTCGCCGTGAGCCCTCCTCCTCCCCAACCCAAGTCGTTGATGCCTGCATCAGTGTCTTTGGCCATCTTCACAGAGGTGCCAGTGCTCATCCAGTCTAAACAGCGACAGTCATCTCATCATGATTGCAAGTTTGTGATCAAAGACGCTCCCCCGCCTGTTTCAACGACCGCGGGAGCCGCCACCCCCCAGCCCAAGCCCAAGCCCAAGCCCAAGGTCGAATACGAGTGGATTGAGTGAACCACACCCTTCACCCTTCCTCTCATGCGCATTCAAACCTCACCCCCCAACATGTGTTTAAGATCTGGATAAGACAAGATGGTGATATAAATGTGAAAGCAGTGTGGGTTTCGTGACGAAATGTGTGATCTTGACTCTGAACCAACTCCTGTGTGGAACGCGACTTCCAACCACATCTGGAACACTGCGTCGGGCGTCTCGTTTATGTGGCTTGTAGCCGGACTCTTGGGATTCGAGAACGTCGATCAGCTGTACATCTCCAAGCCGACTGTTTCGGGGGGGAATGTGGGACCGGCGTATCGAGGAGAAACTGCGCCTGCGCCTGCGCCTGCGTCCGCA
>Ga0209683_10000344_pt1 | contig 18621 bp, 8 predicted proteins | sample DOMMetBare2Fresh_FD_187474 | JGI IMG/M metagenome (GOLD analysis project Ga0209683, IMG submission 187474) | Wetland sediment microbial communities from St. Louis River estuary, USA, under dissolved organic matter induced mercury methylation -... | ecosystem: Environmental > Aquatic > Freshwater... | reverse complement strand
ACTCTCGACGCTCGCCCGCAGGTCGACAAGAGCTGCGGAGCGCGTTCTTGAGCGGGAGCGCCGGGACTCGAACCCGCGACCTCCGGCGTGACAGGCCTCGCAGGGGCCTCCACGATCCTCCCTGGGGTGTCCCTGAAATGCCCGTTTAGCAGGCTATTCGTCAGAGCTGGCAGCTGTGGCTCTCTGGGCCGGCACGCTTCTCCCCGAGGCTCCCACCCCATCCAGACCCCATCGCGCCGTATCCTTATCGGGCAACGCGACTCCGGGTGCAAGAGCCGTTCCTGATGGCGGGCTGGGTTGGTGCCGACCGACGACCGTCAGGCGACGTCGAGATAGCGGCGCAGCGCCTTGCGGATCACGGAGGAGGTGGTCTCGTGATCGCGTGCGGCGCGCTGGGCGAGTGCTTCGCGTAGGTCGGGGTCGAGCCGGACGGACTCGACGGTCGCGGCGGCCGAGCCGATCGGTGGGCGCCCGCCTCGGCGGCGCAGCAGCTCGTCGACGTCGTAGCCGGCCTCTGCCTTCCCGGCCAGTTCGGCGACCAGTTCGTCCGTGATCGGAGGCCCGCTTGCGGTCGTGCCGTGCGTCTTCTTCGGCATCGTCATCCTTCCGGCAGCAGTCGCTGGTACTTCGCCCGCATCTTCATCGCGTGGATTGCCAACTCCGAGCCGTCGTCGCGTACGATCGTTGCGACCTCGAGCAGCTCGGCGCTCCTGGGGGGGCCGAGGTACAGCAGGGTGTCGTCGTGGTCTTCGATTGCCATCGCGTGTGTCGTTGCGTGCTCGCTGTCTTCGTCGGCGATGCCGTGCTTACGCGCCGAAGGGTGGATATCCACTTATGAATCGTAATACAAAACCCTTGGGCCGGACGACGCATGCCGTGAAGGATTCGAACGCCCCTGCAAACGAGGGTTTTTCGCTCGCCGGGAGGGCACCGGTGGGGGCACGCGGCGCGCGCAATCGGTCACGTTCGTACTTGGTTATCGACTCCGAACCGCGGCTGATGTACCCGTTCTGTACCCGACGATCGCGGATCGCACTTCGACCCGTTGAGTCGCCGCCGCCACCGGCTAAGTCCGGCCGACGCTCACTTCACGTGCTTCTGAGATGGGCGGGAGCTCGGCCGGGACGTCGGTGGCGGGAATGTTCGCAAAGTGCGGGTTATTGCCGGGCGGTTCCCTCGTTCGAGGGTGCTGAGTTGTCAGCTCTCTTTCCGACCGGAGTTACCACTATCGATCACCTTCTGGGCCACTGGCGGCGGCGGTCTCGAGTGTATGTGGGGGAGGCTCTGGATGGCGCGTCTGCGTCGTGGTGTTGCCCGGCAGCGCTGGTCGCGCGCCCAGTTTGTCGCGCAGTCCCTGGTTCTTGTCGCGGTTCTCGGTGCGGGACTCTTGCTTCCGGTGCCGTTTGCGGGGAGCGGCGCGTCGGCCGCTGACAAGAATCCGGTGTCGTTCGAGGTGGGGTACTTGCGCTCGGCGTTTTCGTCGACGTATGCGCAGCGGGACGGGTCGATGAAGACGGTGCTGAGTTTGGCGCCGGTGCATTACCGCGACGCGAAGGGCGGCTGGCGCGACATCAAGAGCAACCTGGTTGCGAGCGATCGCGAAGGCTATGCGTGGCGCAACGAGGAGGCCGGCTTCAAGGCCGATCTGAAGGGTGACGCTGGCGCTGAGGACTTGGTGCGGTTCGAGACGGGCGGCGCGCGGTTCACGCTGACGCCCGAGGACGCCGGGTCGAAGCCGGTGGAGCGAAAGCCGTCAGAGGAGGCGCTCGCGTACAGGGGTGTGTACGACGGGGTCGATCTCGAGTATCAACTGTTGTCGACCGGGGTGAAGGAGACGCTTGTACTGGCAGCCGCAGCGGCCCCGGCGGTGTATCGGTTCCGGCTGGCACCGGTTGAGGGCAGCGAGTTCGTGTTGGAGGAGCGCGATGACGGCGGCCTCGACGTGCGCACGCCCGGGAGCGCGCTTCCGGTCGCGGTGATCAGCGCGCCGACGGTGAGCGACTCGCGCAAGATCCTGGTCGAGGACAGGGTCGACCGCAAGATGACGCATGAGGCGATCATCGACAACCTGCCGGCGCCGGGGAAGGCGTCGATGAGCGCGAAGCGTGAGCCCGACGGCTCCTATCTACTGACGCTCTCGATCGAGGAGAAGTGGCTGTCCGATCCGGAGCGGTTGTTTCCGGTCAAGCTCGACCCGACCGTGACGACCGCGGTCGATCTGCAGGACGGCTACTGGTACATGGACTGCGCTGGTGGTACCTGCACACCGGACACGACCAGCAATGCACTGGTTGTCTCCAAGAACGGGACAGGAACATCGCAGCACACCGGCGGCAATTTCAACAACGGGACGCTCCGCAATACAAGCGGGATGGTGTTCTCGCTCGGCGACATTCCGTCGGGTGCGACGATCACCTCGACGCAGCTGCAGCTCTACCAGACGGGCTGCTACGTCGTGAACGGGCCGACGAGTTGCCCGTTTTGGTGGCCCGAGTGGGGCGAGGGCTATTCGGGCACGATCGCGGTGAAGGAGTTCGACAGCGCCTGGGGTTCGGCTACGACCGCTGCGACCGCCGATGCGGCGATCAATTCGACCGTGCTCGCGTCGCGGTCGTTCTCGATGGTGGCAAGCCAGGGTGGCGCGGACGCGCCCGACAGCTGGAAGAGCTGGAGCGGCAGCGGGCTGACGAGCTGGGTGCAGGATGTCGCGAGCGGTGTCGCGCCGAATCACGGGTTGGCGCTGACGCTGACGCCGACCTACTACGGCTGGGGCGCGATCTTCGCAAGCGCCGAGTATTCGGATCCGAGCAAGGCGCCGATGCTCGAGGTGCAGTGGGTCGCTGACGGCGTCCAGCTCAACCCGTCGACCAACATCCACTCGGACGGGCCCGAGTTGACCTGGACGAGATTTGCCGCCGGCTACGGCGCGTACACGAACACGGTGCTCGCTGATCAGCCGCGCGTGTATTGGCGGATGAACGACGCGTCGGGCAGCCCCTTCGGGGTCGCGGACTGGTCGGGCAACTCCTTGCACGCGACACCGACCTCGCTGCAGTTTGGAGAGGCGGGCAAGACTGCTGATGGCGACACGAGCATCTACTTCAATGGTTCCTCGTCGCTGGCCTTGGCGGGTGAGGGTCAGATCACCGACACGTTCACGCTGGAGGCGTGGGTGAAGCCCGCTGTCGCGGGTACGCGGCGGACCGTCTTCTCGCGTGGCGAGTCGAACGGCGGCGGCTTCCGGCTGCTGATCAACGCGGCGAACCAGCTCGAGCTCGCCTACGGCGACTTCGGCGGCACGGTCGCGACCTCAACAGCGACGGTTCCTGCCAGCGCGTGGCATCACGTTGCTGCGACCAAGAGCGGCAGCAGCGTGCACCTCTACATCGACGGTCAGGACGTGACCGGCAGCGTCAGCAACTACACGATGACGAACGGCGTCGGTGTGATCGCGATCGGCGCGATGCGCTACTACGACTACGTCTACGAGCAGATCGGCTACGACGACTTCTTCAACGGCTGGATCGACGAGCCGGCCGTCTACGCGACAGCGCTCAGCCAAACACGAATCGGAGCACACGTTACGGCGGCCAGCACCGCGGGGGCGGGCTTCAAGGACTTCGAGGTGCACCGCTCGCAAACAGCCGGGTTCACACCGTCGACGTCAACGTTGATCCAAACGATCAAGGATCCGGCGATCCAGTACTACCGAGACACCACCGCGAAGGCATCGAGCACCTTCTATTACAAGGTCGTGACCGTTGCGACGGACGGGTCCGATACGTCGAACCAGCTGACGGTGGCGACGCCGGCGGCTGGGAACGCGACGATCACGGTCCAGCCGGGCGTGTCGTTGATGGGCGCCGACGCGACCACGATCGCGAGCGGCGGCGGCGACTGCGCCAACAACGGCGCCTCCGGCGGCATCACCGCGAGCGCGACCCAAGCCGGGCTGCTTCGCTTCGATCTGCGCCAGATCCCGACGGGCAGCAACGTCACCAACGCGGACCTCTCGCTGTGGACCTTCCAGAACGGCGGCGGCCAAACGATCGGGCTCTACCGTGTGACGGGCGACTGGACGGAGGGATCCGGCAGCGGCTCCTGTGACTCGTCGGGCGCCTCCTGGAAGGACCGGCAGCCGAACGTCCCCTGGTCGTCTGCCGGAGCAGACTACGACAGCACAGCAGTGCGGACCTTCACGAGCAGCGGCGCCGATCCTCATTGGGAGGGCGGGGCGACCAACGGCGACATCACCCAGCTCGTCGAGGACTGGGTTGGGACGGGCAAGACGAACCTCGGGCTGCTGATCAAGAACACGACGGCAAGCTCCCCCGTGACCTGGACGAGCGATGACTACAGCGGCAGCGTCGCGCTGCGGCCGAAGCTCGACGTGACCTATGAGGACGGCTCCGACCCAAAGGAGCCGACCGTGACGATGGGCGCACCCGGAAACGGCGCCAAGGTCACAGGCAACGTGACCGTCACGGCCGCAGCGGGCGACGACTCGAAGGTGGCGCAGGTCGAGTTCCTGCGCGGCGGCGTCGTCTATGCGACCGACACGACGGCACCGTGGCAGGCGACGCTCGACACCAGTGGTCTGACGGCGGGCAGCTCGCATGATCTGACCGCCAGGGCGACCGATGACGTCGGCCAGGTCACGACCTCAACGCCGATCACGGTCACGAAGCGCTCGGCGGCGCCAACGACGTCTGTGACAGTCGCGACGGGCACCTCGACGCTGACCGTGAGCGCGTCCGCCTCCGACGACATTGGCGTTTCCAAGGTCGAGTTCTACGTCGATGACGAGCGCTTCGCCTCCGACGCGTCGAGCCCGTTCCAGGGAACGCTAAACACGCTCACCTTCCCCGTCTACGACGGAGCCCACACGCTCACCTCGCGCGCCTACGACGCAGACGGCAGCGTCACGATCTCCTCCGACTACCCCGTCACCGTGGCGAACACCACTGGGACGAAGTACCAGGCGAGCATCGCGAGCTCGCAGACCCAGAACCCGACAACCGTGATTCCCGTCGGCACAGTCGTCGCCTACGCCGGCACAATGGGGTCGATCCCGTCCGGTTGGGCGCTTGCCGATGGTGCGGCGCTCTCCCGCACCACCTACAGCGACCTCTTCACCGCGGTCGGCACCGCCTACGGGGCGGGGGATGGGTCGACGACGTTCAACCTGCCGGATCTGCGCGGCCGCCTGCCGCTCGGTAGGGCCAGCTCTGGCACTGGCTCGACGCTGGGCGGGACGGGCGGCAGCCTCAGCATGGGCGGCAGCCCGATCTCGCTGCCGGCCGTGGCGCCGTCGTTCGATACCCCGCCGGTGACGTTCTCCGCGGGTGCCGTGTCGGCGTTCACGCCGACCGGGTTCAGCTTCCCGACCGGAGCGCACTACAACTACTGGACGTCCGACTCGGCGCTCGGGAGCGTCTCGGTCGGGTCCGGCGGCGGCCTCTCGGCCGGCTGGACAACCTTCGTGATGCCATCCCAGACCGTGACGGGCAGCTCCGTCACACCGACCGCGAGCCTGTCGACGGCGACAGCTGCCTACCGCGTCGTCAACTACATCGTCAAGACGACGACAGCGGGAGCGTTCCCGACCTGCGCTGTCTGGCCATCGGCCCGCACGAGCACCCCGTCCGGGGCGACTGCCGCTGACGGCTCGACCGCCTCCGGGGCGCTCGCCACGTGTCTGGCGACCGAGTACAGCGGCAGCACGCCTGATCTGCGTGGCCGCTTCCCGCTCGGCAAGGCAGCAAGCGGCACCGGCTCGACGCTGAACGACAGCGGCGGCGCGCGCGACTTCACGCACACGATCACCCGCAGCGTCCCAGCCACCACCGTCAGCGTCGCCAACTACTCGACGAGCCTGACCGTGACCGGAGGCAGCTACCCGGCCTCGTACACCTGGCATCCGTTCGGCGGCGGCAACGGCACCGACGTCTACCTATACCGCTGCTTGGGCGGCGCTGGCAGCGGCACCTGTCTGCCCGCAAACGCAACAACGCCCTCTGTCTCGACCGGCTCGACGAGCGGCGGCGGCGCCGGCCCCTACACCAGCACTACCGCTGGTGGGGTCGCTACAACCGCGGCCTACAACCCGGCCTACCAGGCTGTCGACTTCTACGCCGGCGCAAACTCGGCAGCACCCGGGACGCTGACGGCGTTCGCCGGCGCGAGCACGCCGGCCGGGTGGCTTGTGGCCGACGGCTCGTGCGTCTCCCAGACAACGTACGCGACGCTGTATGCGGCGATCGGGTCGGCCTATGGGTCGTCGTGCGCCGAGGGCGAGTTCACGCTGCCGAATCTGCGTGGACGCTTCCCGCTCGCCAAAGCAGCCTCCGGCACCGGCTCGACCCTTGGGGAAACGGGGGGCAGCCTGGACGTCACGCCGTCGGCTGCGCTCGGCACCTTCACGGTCTCGTTCGACTGGACGCCCAGCAACTTCAGCTTCAGCGTGCCGGCCCGCACGGCCACGCTGAATCTCGGCAGCAACTACGACCACCAGTACGCCGGCTCCGACTACAGCAGCGTGCTCTGGAACGGCGGCTCGTTCACGTCCGGGTCGTTCGGCTCGACCACGTTCAGCGCAACTCCGAGCCCGACCGGTGCCCGCACGGTGACGAGCACAGCTGCCGGAGCGACGACACCGACGTTCGCGACCGAGAATCCGCCGTTCCAGACGGTCAACTACCTGATCGCGACCGGCCCGAGCGCCGGTCCCGAGAGCGTGATCCCCAAGGAGGCCAGATACGACGCGACGGCCAGTACGCAGGAACAGAACCGCAGCACCGTCTACCTGACGAACAACTCGGCTGTGACGTGGTCGTCGTCGAGCGTCTACCTGCGCTACCAGTGGATCGCACCGGACGGGACGGTCACCAGCTCAACCAACGTCTCGCTCGGCGCCAACATCCTGGCGGGCGCCAGCGCCTCGATTACGGTCGACTACGACCCACCGACACTCCCGACCGGTGTCCTGCGTGCCCTCTACACGCTGCGCTTCGACCTGGTCGACACGAGCTCCGGCACCGTCTACTTTGCCGGTCAGGGCAACAAGCCGCTGGAGGCGAAGGTGCTCGTCACGCGCGTGACGCCGCTCGAGCTTGGCCTCGAGCGCTACCAGCAGTACGAGCCGCTCGATCTCGGTGGCGGCCTGACCGCCTCCGTCAACCTCGCCGACGGCAACCTCGTCGTCTCCGGCTCGCTCGTCCAAAACCCAGGGCGTGGGCTCTCGACGCTCGTCGATCTCGCCTACAACAGCCAGGAGCCCGCGAGCTTCGCACCGGCAGGAAACGGCATCTCCCTCGGCTCCGGTCTCGCCCGGCTCGGACAGCCCCTGGACATCCACCCGAACGCCTCCGATACCGCGCTCAGCCGGACGACGAAGTGGATCGGTTTCGCCGACGGGGATGGCACCTACCACCGCTTCGTCGGCCGCGCGATCGCTGGCGACACCTACTACGACGAGCCCGCCGGCGTCCACCTCTACCTGCGCGCCACCGGCTCCTCGGACCCGAACAAGTACTGGGCGCTTACCCGGCCCGACCGGGTCACGTTCTATTACAACGAGGCGGGTTGGCCAACCCTGGTCGAGGACGCAGACGGCAATGCCCTCACCTACACCCTCGCGACGGTCGCGAGCAACGGCGATGCCTACGGGGCCGGCAAACGCGTCACCAAGATCACCGACGCCGCAGCCCGCGAGGTGACGCTCGCCTACTACTCGAAGACCGAGACCCCGCGGCTGGCGGTGCGCGGCAAGCTGAAGACGATCACCGATCACGCCGGCCGTGTCACCCGGCTCGAGTACTACGACGACGGCAACCTGATGCGCGTCGTGCAGGCCGGCGGCATCGGCGACGACAACGGCTTCGTCGGCGAGCGCTCGCTCGTTTTCACCTACCGCAACGCGGCCGGTACGGCGCCGGCGATCGCGACGCTCGGCGCACGCCAGAACCCCGACCCGACAACGAGCCAGGGACGGTTGCTCTACTCGCTGATCGACTACCGCGGCAACGAGACCTCGTTCGCCTACGCGACCACGGGCAGCTACGCCGGCCAGCTCGCCTCCTGGACGGACCGTGCCGGCAAGACGACCAACTTCACCTACTCGATCCTGACGGCCGCCGTCACGCCGACGTTTATGACCGGTTGGGAGCACGGCGTCACACCATCGACGAGCGGTGCCGGCCTGGCGAACTCGATCGAGAACGCGGGAGGCATCTCGCTCTCCTCGACGGTGAAGCGCTCGGGCGGCTGGTCGATGAAGCACCAGATCGTCTCCTCGGCCACCCGAACGCTCTGGGGCAAGGCGATGGGTTCCGGCGGCGTCGGTGTCGCCCGGGTCGCGATCAACGCGACGACGCTGCCCTCCTCGGGCAAGGTCTCGCTCGTCCAGCTCACCTCCAGCTCGGGCACGAGCTACGGCGTCGTCAACGTGTCCTCGGCGGGTGTGCTGTCCGCGCGGCTGGGAGCCGGCACGGAAGTGAACGGCCCCACGATCGCCGCGGGCCAGTGGTACGTGCTCGATGCGAAGTTCGACTCCTCCGGCACGACCTGGACGTTCGACTGGAAGGTCGACGACATCACCCAAACGCAGGCCACGGAAGGCAGTCATTCCGCCGCCACCGGCGCCCGCAACATCCACCTGACAACCGACGACACCGTGGATGCGAGCAACACGATCACGGTCTACTTCGACGACCTGATGACCTCGGTCACCTCCGCCAACTACCCGCTGCCCGACTTCCAGACGCTCGGCGCAACGCTGGATCAGGCTACTGCAGCGCAGCACCAGACGATCACGACCTCCCAAGTGCAGTACACCGACAACTTCTCGACGTTCACGAACCTGACCGGAAACACGGAGACCGACTCGCGCAGCCGCCTCGACGACCTCAACACGAGCGACGGCATCCGCATGAACACGACCGCAGCGCTAGCTGGGAACCTGCGCTGGCCGATCGCCGCCCCCGCCAACCCCTACGGCGTTGCCCCGCTCGGCGTCTCGGCGCTCATCCCGGTTCGTGAGGCGAGCACGGGAACCAACAACGCAACGATCCGCATGTACCTGAGTGCCTCGACGGCGAATGTCTTCAACGCCGACCCGGGCTGGGGAACCACCTGGAACTACCTGGGCCTGATGATGGCAAGCAAGCCCGGCGGCGGCGCCTGGGCGAGCGCCGACATTGCGAACCTGAAGCTCGAGGCCGACTCGACCGACGCCAGCCCGAACGTCTGGCTCTCCGGCCTCCAGCTCGAGATCGCCTACCCGATCGCAAGCTCCACGACGGTCGCGAGGCCGCTCTCCCGAACGTCGCAGTATGCGTTCGACGCGAGCGGCCGTGTGAGGGCGATCACGAACCCGCTCGGGCTGAAGACGAACGTCATCTGGACGGCCGACAACAACGTGTCCAGCGTCGTGAACGCCGCCACTGCGCGCGCCACGAGCTACAGCTACAACGCGAATGGCTATCTGCTCTCCTCGACGAACGAGGCGGGCAACAAGACCGTCCTGACCTACGAGGACAACACCGTCGATGCAGACGACGTGACGGGCAACTGGCCCGCCGGCCGGTCGATCCCGCACCTCTCGCAGCTCGACACCTACGCCAAGCCCGTCGGCGTCGCAACGACGGGCATCGCGAACGACTACAAGTGGTCGTTCGACTACACGACGAGCGGCAACCTCCAGACGTCGACCGACCCGCTCGGCAACGTGACGACGAACACCTACAACGGCGACGGGACGCTGGCGACGACGACGCTGCCCGCCAACGGCGACAGCCTCACCCGCACCACCACCTACGAGAGCTACGACGGGAACGGCCTGCCGACCGCCGTGCTCGACGCGGCCGGCGGCCACGCGAAAGCGGCCTACGGAGCCGACGGCCGGCCGCTGTGGGTGCAGGATCCGATCCATAACGCTGACAGCGGAGGCGACACGCGTTCCTACCGGCAGGTGTTCGACTACGACGGCTACGGCCGGATCGTCCGCAGCTCGACACCGAAATCGAGCAACTGGGCGCGCGGCCTCCTGGTCTGGAGCGAGACCGGGTATGACACGAACGGCAACGTCGTAAAGCAACTGTCGCCCTACTACTCGATCGACGGCGGCGGCTACGGTCGGGCGACGACGTCCGCCTACGACGCGATGGACAGGCCGACATCGGTGATCGCGCCCGACAGCAGCTTGTCGGGGACGAGAGAGACGCAAACGGTTTACGACGACGCCGGCCGCACGATCAAGCTGATCACGCCGAAGGGCGTCCTCACCGCCGCCACAGACGACTACACGACCGTCACCGGCTACGACCTGCTCGACCGACCTGCCTCGGAGTCCCGCTACGAGCTGAACGGCACCGGCGCCGGCGCGACGGTGACGTCGTCCCGAACGACGGTCTACTGCTACGACGCCGCCGGCGATCTCAGGTCGGTCACCGGGCCGAAGGGCTCCTCCGGCCTCACCTGCCCCTCGGCGACCACCTGGCCCTACGTCCCCCTCAGCAGCCCGACCTACACGACCAAGGTCACCTACGACACGGCGCACCGCCAGACCCGCATCAGCGATCCGCTCGGCCACAACACCGACACCGCCTACGACGAGAACGGCCAGGTCGTCTCGGTCACCGACGACGCGGGCAAGGTCACGACGACCGACTACACCTACCGCGGCGAGCCGAACAAGCTCGTGCAGCCATTCGACACGGGTCGCAACATCACCTCGCTGACCGAGTACGACAATCTCGGCAACGTCAAGCGCTCCATTTCACCGCGCGGCTACGACGTCGGCGGCAGCAGCGGACCCTGGAACGAGTACGTCACCTCCTACAGCTACGACAAGCTCAGCCGACTGACCCGCACCTCGCTGCCGAAAGCGACCAGTGAGGCGCAGGCGTACACCCACAACGCCTACGACGACAACGGGCGTCTGCTCTGGACGAGCCTGCCCACCACGGTCACCGACCCGAGTAGCGTGGCCGCGGCGGACAAGACCGTCAGTGATTACTGGGACACCGGCCAGATCTACTCGACCACCGTAGGCGGCTCACCGAAGGTGCGCTACGACTACACGGCCGAGGGCTGGCAGGCCTGGCGGCTGCCCGAGACGGCGCAAGGAACCGGTGTTGCCGACTACGGGCGGATGATGTTCTGGGAGTACTTCCCGGACGGCCGCCTGGGGGCCGAACGAGATCTTGCCGGCCGCCGCTCCTCCTCCACCTATGACGCGAACGGGAACCGGACGGGCGCGTCTGAGGCGCAATCGATCGCCGGTGACATCCTCACCGTTGCGAGCTCGTTCGACGGCTTCGACGAGCTGAAGAAAGTCGTCACACCACGGCCTGCCGGCGATTTCTGGGCGAGCGAGTTCGCCTACGACGGCCACAGCAACGTCACCTCACTGGTCGAGAACCGTGTCGAAACCGCTGGCGGCTCGCAGCAGGCCGCCGGCCGCACGTTCACCTACACCTACGACCAAGCCGACCAGCCCACCTACCAGACCGACGACTCCCAAACACCAGGCAGCAGCAGCGACGACGAGCGCTACGCGTTCACGTTCGACAACCTGGGCAGGCTCTCAACCCGCGTGGTCGCCAAGGACAACAGTGGCTCCTGGGCGACCGAGCAAACGCAGACGTCGGGCTACTACTTCAACGGCCAGCTGAAGCAACTCGAAACGACCGACGGTGCCAGCGCCACGATCGCGAAGCACCAGCTCGAGTACATCACGGGCGGCGCCTACCAGAACGGGAACAAGACGAAGGACACCTTCCGGGTCGCCAACCCCGACACCGGGGCACCCTGCCGCACCGCTGATTGCGTCGCGAGCTGGCTGTATGACGGTCGTGACAGGCTGAAGCAGGACGTGAACGGCACCGGCACGACGAGCGACTACACGCTCGATACGATCGGCAACGTGACCGAAGAGAAGCGCAACAGCACCACCTTCCGGACGGCGACCTACAGCGGCCAGCGGCTCTCGACCTCCACGGCGAGCGGCACGACCGTCAAATACCTGTACGACAGCCAGGGGAACGTCGACTGCGTCGTCCTCTCCAGCTGGGCATCGTCGTCCTGCCCCGCGGTAGCCACGGGTGTGACGCCGGCGAACGAGCTCGTGTCGGACAACGTCTACGACTACCGGGACCGCCTGATCGCGATCCGCGCCTACAACAGCGGCGCTGCCGGTGACAAGACGGAATACCGCTACGACCCGCTCTCCAGGCCCACCAAGAAGACAGCGACCGAGGCCGGCACCACCACGACCACGGACATGGTCTACCTCGGCGTCAGCGACGCGGTCGTCCGTGAAACCGAGACCGGGGCTGCAACCAAGGACAGGACGTACGCGTTCGATGTTCTCGGCGACCGCGCCACGATTAGCGAGAAGATCACGGGTACCACCAGCCGCTGGAGCTACGTCTACGACCCACTCGGCTCCGCAGAGATCCTGCTCGACCAAGCAAACTCGGTCAAAGCCACCTACGGCTACACCGCCTACGGTGACGCCAACCCCTCGTTGACCAAGACAGCCGCCGGCTTCACGCCGACCACGAACCTGTACCGGTACACCGGCAAGCGCTGGGATCCCGCCGCCAAAGCCTACGACATGGGCGCGAGAACCTACTACCCCGGCATCGGACGCTGGTTCCAGCAAGACCAATACGCCGGAGCGCTCGACAACCTCGCACTCTCAACCGACCCACTCACCCAAAACCGCTACGCATTCACCGGCGCCAACCCCATCAACTACGTCGAGCTTGATGGTCATTCGATCTGTGGGATCGCCACCAAGCTTTGCGACGTTACAAAGAAGAACCTTACCGCGGCTGCAAAGAAGGCTGCGAAGGTCGTTAAGGAAACGGCAAAGGACGTCGCAGGGCCGGTCGGCGGCACTATCACCAAGGCGAGCGTCGTGTTTCTTGCAGGCAAGAAGCTCGTGAAAGTCCAGGGCAAGCTAACGATGACGGGTGTGTATTACACGGCTCGGATCAATCCGGTCACAGGCGTCGTTATCGGCTCTATGTCGGGAACTCTCATCGGAGACGCCTTCAAGCCCATGCCATTCACGGTCCGCATCGGGAGAGCAGCGACCTCTACGGTGGTCTCGCTTGGTGCGGCTGGTGTCGGCGTCTTAGGGACAGCCGTGTGTGAATATGTCACCGGGGCGCCGACTCTCCTGAGTTCCACTCCGGTCTGCGCCGCTGGCGGAGCGGCTGTTGGTTTTGTTGCCAACACTGCTGGCCAGCGGTATCTTACTCCGGTGCTGAATCAGTGGTTCGGCCTCAACGTGAAGACCAATCATTGAGACTTACTGCGCTCAGACTGCGACTTACTGCGCTCAGACTCGTGGTTGTGACGATCCTATTGTCATCCCAGATAGGATGTGTGTTTCTCGCGTCACGTTTAGGGAATGCTTCGGCGGTATTCGCGACGGTGCTCTTCGGTTCCGGTATTCTGCTTTCAATCGCGTTAGCGCACGCCACCAGAGGGCGCTCGACCAGTAGAGATCGAGCACGATGGCTCATAGCCATAGGCGTTATCGCGGGAATGTCGGTCGCCTACCTCCCGGATTGGGGCTTTGGTCTTGTGCTCTCGCCTTTCTTGGGTGTCGCGATTGCTCCGTTCTTGTTCAGCGGATGGTTTCATCGCCAAACTATGTGGCCTGAAGAGAATTGACTATGCTAAGGGGGACAGGGCGTGATCGGTGATTCGTATCTCAAATTTGTGCCTTTTCTATGTCATGGCCTAGCCCGAGCCTACTGGGAAGGCGTGAACACAAGGTGGGGAGTGGGGGCGTATCGGAATGGTCAGCAGTACGCACGTCAAACACAACTAAGAGCTCCTTTCGGAATGAAGGGACCCGGTCCCTGAGCACGAACTGTACGCGGCGGTCGGCTGCGATCGTCGGTTCGACCTTCGGTGCATTGCTGGGATCAGTGCTGGCGGGATCCAGCGGCAACCTAGCGATCTATGGTACGGCTATTGTTGCGAGATTCATTACTGCTCTTATGATCGCCTATCGGTCGGAATGGTGGCGCCGATGGAAGTTGTCTGGCATCTCCGAGGCCAATTGATGTAAGGACGCGGAGGGTGGAGAGGCGCACGTTTGTGCTGCGATAGATGAGCCAGATGTTGTCACTCAAGAATGAATCGCGCCGGGTTTCGGAGAGACTATGATCTGCCCTCGCTCAACGTGGCGAATGCCGGTTTCGGCGTCGAGGCGTGAACCGGTCACGCAGTGCGCCCAAAGCGCGGCATAGATGCTCGCTGTCGAACAGCTTTCACGCTGGATGGCCACCACTGCCGACCACCCTGCGACGTGGCAACGCGATCGGCGTTGAGCCCGCGCGCGATCGCGGCGAGGCTCCTGTCAGCTGAGCGCTCCCGATGGATGCGGTCAACGACCTCGCCGGGAAGGTTCGGTCTTCGTCCCGGGCGCCCTGGTGGCCGGGCGACCACGCGAGCGGCTTGCCGGCGTTCGGCGAGGAACCGCTCGAGCTCGTCGACGGGGATCAGTCGCGTCCCCCAGGGCATCTGGAATGTCTCGATCAACGGGAGCACCCGCCGGTTGAACGTCGAGGTACTGATACCCAGTGCCTCGGCAGCCTGGCTTCGGGTGTAGGCAAGCCTTTCGACGCGGGTCGCCTCGAGCACGACCGCCGGCTCGGCGACCGGGGCCCTCGCGAGAGGCGTGTGGCACTGCGCCTTCTCCGTTCGGCGCCGTGGCCGGCGGCGTGACATGCGAACACCATACACCAACCCTGACCCGTATTTGCACCAGGGTGCATATGTGTCTCTCTTTCTACTCGGGTGAGTAGTTGCTGTACGGAAGGATGTCCTGGGTCGGTTCGGCGTTGGCGGCCGGCGGTGTGGAGGCGTCAGCGCTCGATACTGAGGCCGCGGGTGCGGCTGCGTTCGCGGTCGAGCTCGATCAGGCGGCGCAAACGGAGGAGGGTGGGGATGTCGTGTTCGCGCTCGAGCGCGCCCAGCATGCGCGCGAGGTCGCCGGGGGAGGCGACCTGGGGGCGTAGGCCTTGGCCGAGTGGTTCTCGGCTGGCGGCGCGGCGCAGGTCGTCGTAACCGCGGCTGCCGGCGGGCTGTGGGATGAGCTGGAGCTCGCCGGCGCGCGTGTCGAGAGCGACGATCGGCTCGGTGAGCGCGGCGAGGTCGAGCGGCTGGCCGTCTTTCCGGTGGGCGTCGAGGTCGACGAGCGCCTTCGCGATGCGGGGGAGGTTGTCGTCGCGCCAGGAGGGCGTGATGTCGAGGCCCTCGGTGATCTCGCCGCTTCCGCGGATCACGCGGGCGAGGGCCCCGATCACGACGAAGTTGACGCGGCGGGCGTCGAGGGTGGCGAGTAGCGCGTAGGGGTCGAACACGGGAGCGTCCTGGTCGTCCACGATTTTCCCTTCAGCGTCCGTTCTCGGCTCGGGCGTGCCCGAGCTGCTCGAGCATTCGCGCGACGCGTTCGCTCGGGGTCGCCATCAGCCCCTCGCGGAGCTCCTGGTCTGCGCTGTCGTCGAGCGGTACGAGCACGAGCGGGATGTCGTAGCCGCATGCCTGGACGCACGCGAGCAGACTCTCGACCGGCGGCGAGATCAGTCCTTGCTCCCAGCGGGCGATCACAGAGCGGTCGCGACCGGTCCGCTCGGCCAGCTCGAGCTGGTTGAGGCCGGCTCGGCTACGAGCCTCTCGGATCAACTCACCGCCACGCATGCAGCAACTCTACCGCGACAGTCAACTCCGAGCCCATATAGACAGTAAGACTCACTTATGCTATCTTCTGCCATCAGCTTGAGGAGGAAGGCTGCGATGGAGTCGTTGATGACCGCCCGCCAGGTCGCCGAATTGCTCGGAGTCCACGAGAACTGGGTCTACGACCAGGCCGCCACCGGCACCTTGCCCAGCTTCAAGATCGGCGGCACCCGTCGCTTCGACCCCGACGAGTTGCGTCAGTGGATCCTCTCGCACCGCGAGGTCGAGCCCGAGCAGGCAGCCCGCCCAAAGAAGCGTTCCGTGCGCAGCCGCCCGGTGGCGCCTCGGCGAACGGACGAGCGGCAGCCTAAGCTCTTCGACTAGCGATGGCACACGTCGAGTCGTATCGGCTGCGCGACGGAGGCAAGCGCTACCGCGTGCGCTGGCTCGGCCCCGACGGGCGCGCGCACTCGCGGTCGTTCGTACTCAAGAAGGACGCCGACCGCTTCGTTCTCGAGCAGCAGCGGCGCGCCTCGCTCGGCGCGCTCTACCAGGCGCCTTCCGAGACGTTCGGCGACTTCGTCGCTGGATGGCTCGACCGGTACGCGAGGCGCGTCCGCCCCTCAACGCTCGCACGCGTCCGCGAGGTGCTGCCGCACCTCGGCGTATTCCGCTCGGTCGCGCTCGACGAGATCTGGCCGGCCGTAGTCGAGGATCACGTCGCGGCACTCGCGGGCCGCGCTCCCCGTCAGGCCGAGCTGACGCTTCGCGTGCTCAAGCAGGTGCTCGCGAACGCGAAGGAGCGCGGCCACCTCGTCGACGAGGGCGTCTTCCGGCTGAAGTCGCCGCGCCGCGACCAACCCGAGATGCGCTTCCTCGACTGGGACGAGGTCGAGGACATCGCCGCCGATACCGTCGCTCCCTACGGCAACATGGTGCTGCTCGCCGCGCTCACCGGTCTGCGGCAGGGCGAGCTCTTCGCGCTCCGCGACCGCAACGTCGACCTTGCGGCCCTGACCGTGCAGGTCGAGCACGGTGCCTACCAGGGTGAGCTCGTGCCGGTGAAGACCCGCGCCTCGCGCCGCCGCGTCGACCTCTCCAACACCGCCGCGCGTGTCCTGCGCCGGCAGCTGCTCGCGCGCCAGCCGAACGAGCGCGGTCTCGTCTTCCCCTCGCCGCGCGGCGAGGTACTGAACGGCGACAACTTCCGCCACCGCATCTTCCGGCCCGCCGTCCGCCGCAGCCGGATGACCGGTCTCCGTTTCCACGATCTGCGCCACACCTACGCCGCGTTGATGGTCGCCGCCGGTGCGCATCCCAAGTACCTGCAGGCGCAGATGGGCCACTCGTCGATCCGCGTCACGCTCGACCTCTACGGCCACCTCTACCCGGACGCAAATCGGGGCGTTCTGGAGAGCCTCGACGCGCTCACGACCCCATCCACACCCCATCGCGCGAACGCGCCGGACGCAACTTCCAAAGAGAAAGTCCCCGTTACCAGGGACTTCGAGAGCGGGAGCGACGGGACTCGAACCCGCGACCTCCGGCGTGACAGGCCGGCGTTCTAACCAACTGAACTACGCCCCCGTGGGCCGACGGATTGTAGCGACGTGCCCGCGGCCCGGTACGCACCTCCGCGCGGAGGCAACGGGCCGGCGGGCGCGAACGTCTCAGGGATGGCTCTCTTCGACCTGATCGCGCTCGGGCTCGTGATCCTGATGGCGCTCTCCGGCCTCCGACGCGGCTTCGTCGTCGGGGCGCTGTCGCTCGTCGGCCTCGTCGGCGGGGCGTACGTCGGCGGTCGCGTCGGCACCTCGGTGCTCGGCGCCGAGTACGCCCGCTGGCTGCCGCTCGTCTCGCTCGGCGGCGCGGCGCTCGGCGCCGGGATCGGCCAGTCGCTCGGCGTGATGGTCGGGCGCCATGTCCGCACGGGGCTCGTCGTGCTTCCGCCCCTGCGCCTGCTCGACCACGCCGGCGGCGCCGTCCTCGGCGGAGCGATCGCGCTTGCCCTCTGCTGGGCGGTCGGCGCCGTCCTCCTCTACCTGCCCGGGCAGACCGAGCTGCGCCGCTACGTGCAGGACTCGACCATTCTCACGACCCTCAACGAGCGCTTCCCGCCCGAGCGCCTGATCGACGAGCTCGCCCGCATCGACCCGTTCGGCGCCATTGCCGGCCCGACCGCAGGCGTCGAAGCCCCCGACCCGCGCATCCTCGAGAGCGCCGGCGTCAACACGGCCGCCCTCAGCGTCGTCCGCATCTTCGGCACCGCCTGTGGGCTCGGCATCGAAGGCTCCGGCTGGGTCGCGGCCCCGGACCTCGTCGTCACGAACGCCCACGTCGTCGCCGGCGTCAAGACACCGCACGTCGACCGCAACGACGGCGGCCGCAGGCTCGCCGCGAAGATCGTCTCCTTCGACAGGGTGAACGACGTCGCCGTCCTCCGTGTCGCCGGGCTGAAAGGCCGCCCGCTCCGCCTCGTCGAGCCGAGCAGGGGGACGGCCGGCGCCCTGCTCGGCTACCCCGAGAACGGCCCCTACATCGAGACCCCGGTGCGCGTCGGCAAGAAGGTGCCCCTGATCGGGCGGGACGCCTACGGGCACTTCCCCACGAGCAGGGTCGTGACCACCATCCGCGGCGAGATCCGCAGCGGCAACTCCGGCGGCCCCGTCGTCGACGCGCGCGGACGCGTGCTCACGACCGCCTTCGCCCGCAGGGCCGGCGACGGCGGCGGGTACGGAGTACCGACCGCATTCGTGCGCGAGGCGATCGCGCGGGCGGGCAGGAAGCCGGTCGATACGGCCTGCGTCGACCGCTGAGCGAACCTCACTCGCGCGGGACGATCCGCGCGGCGGCGAGTGGGCGCGGCGCACCGTCTTCGAGCCGCTCAGCGCTCGCCGCCAGCGCCTCGCCCGCTGC
>Ga0209683_10000341_pt1 | contig 18683 bp, 17 predicted proteins | sample DOMMetBare2Fresh_FD_187474 | JGI IMG/M metagenome (GOLD analysis project Ga0209683, IMG submission 187474) | Wetland sediment microbial communities from St. Louis River estuary, USA, under dissolved organic matter induced mercury methylation -... | ecosystem: Environmental > Aquatic >... | reverse complement strand
AGAGCAGATTAAAAGCGTGCTCGAAGCGATTGAAGAGATTGCATCTCAAACAAATCTTCTCTCCCTCAATGCTGCCATCGAAGCAGCACGTGCAGGTGAACATGGACGAGGTTTTGCTGTGGTTGCTGATGAAGTACGAAAATTGGCTGAGAAAACTCAAAAAAGCCTTGAAGAGATTAGTGTTGTGGTTCATGCGATTAGCTCTGGAATATCAGAAGTAAGTACAGAAATCGCAAAAAGTTCTGAAAATGCAGTCGTCATTTCATCGCATTCGCAAACACTGATCGATGAAGCCCGTAAATCCGATGAAAAACTCTCTTTAGCAGCCAATAATGCAGAAGCAACGATGATAAAAAGTAGCCAATCTTTACATCACATTGAAGCATTGGTTGATGTAGCACAAACGATGGTCAGTGTGGCAGAAGAGACGAAAGTAACTTCATTAAAATTTCAAACCATTGCTTATGAACAAGCACAAAAAAGCAACGAACTTCAAACAACACTTCAAGCTTTCCATTCACAAAACGATACGTAATTGTTCTTTTCAAAGAGGTGTTGAACACCTCTTTCCCCTACGTATATTTCTTCTTTTTTTTTCGTCATAAAACTCTTTTATTCTTCGATTATTTTGCTCTTTTTTTTATTTAAAATTTTCTTGAAGCTTCAAACTAATTGTTTAATTAACGGTACATACAAGAATAAGACAGATGGGTTTATGCATCTGTCATGGTGTGTTTGGTTTTGTGACTCGCACATCATTTATAGGCATAAATTAACGTCAAAACATTTTGATACAAAGTGTTTTACTACGAAGGAGAAACGTATGAAATTGGCAAATCTTAGTTTAGCAGTGCTTTGTGTCGCAGGGCTAAGTACCTGTTCTTTTGGTGCAGATACACTTGCGGATGCATTTAAAGAGGGCAAAGTCAGTGGGGAATTAAAGGCATTTTATTGGGATCGTGACAGAAATCCAGCCATTCCAAGTGATTCTATTTTTAATACGGGTGTTACACTAAATTATGTAACAGGTTCTTTGTATGGTTTTAGTCTTGGATTAACAGGGCAATCCAACAGTGCACCTTTTGCAAGCGCAAATGCTAAAACACAATTTGGTTGGGATGAGTATGGCTCAGGCGCACAACTCTCTGAAGCGTATTTGGCGTACAATGCAGGTAAAACGACCGTTCAAGTTGGACGTATGTTCCTCAACACACCGCTCATTGCATCGTTAGGCAATCGTATTGTCAAAGAGTCGTTTGAGGGTGCTAGCATTGTCAATACAGACATTCCAAATACCACACTTACCGCAGCATATGTACAAAAATTTCAAGCACAGACGGATGGTGCTGGACACATTGGCGAGTTCACAAGATACAATAATCCCTATGGCACGTCACCACTCTTAGAAGACGGTGCTTATACCTTAGTCGCGGTTAACAAGTCCATTACAGGCTTGACACTTACAGCAGCGTATGCAGAAGATATCAATACCAAAGGTGCTATGGCGTATGCTGAAGCGGCGTATGCCTTTAGTGTCAATGCCCTAAATTACGGTCTTGCTGCACAATACTATTATAATGACAAAGATATCACAGGAAGTAAAAGCTCTGATCTCTTAGGCTTAAAAGCCAGTGTAGGTTATGGCGCTCTTAGCGGATATGTTGCGTACAGTACCGTTAGTAAGGATGCAACAGTTACTCCGGGTATTGGTTGGGGTGCAGACCTTGCTTATACAGGAACGATTATTCTCTCTAGCAGTTATCCTGCCAATACAGACGCTTATGCAATTGGTCTTGGCTATGCGTTTACACCGAGCACAACGCTCAATGTTGCGTACACCGTAACAGATGACGATGACCTCTCTTATGGCAAGGCTTCTTATGTGTCTCTTACAGGCAACTATGCCTTTTCTGGGGCACTTAAAGGGCTTAATTTCCTAGTGATGTACGATAAAGAAAATCGTGATAAAGCAGGGACTAAAGATAAAGACGAATTTAGATTTAGCGCAAGTTATAAGTTCTAAAAGCGTGAAGCTCTTTGACATGGTTTGTTCATGTCAAAGAGTCCTTTAAAACATCTCAGGTTTTCCGAAATAAAACCCTTGTGAATAATCAATCCCCATATCACGGACAATTTCGTAGATGGTCTCATTTTCCACAAATTCAGCTACAGTACTTAAGTTTTGTTTTTTAGCAAAGAGCATGACGGTTTCTACGATGTGTTGATTAATTTGATTGTTGTGAATATTTTTAATTAAACTCCCATCGATTTTAAGGATGTCTGGTTCATAAGAGAGCAATCGCTCAAAGTTCGAGTAGCCTGTTCCAAAATCATCAATAGCGATTTTAACACCCTTTGCTTTTACTTTTTGAATAAACTGTTTGATGAGTGCAAAGTCTTTGATATCTTCACTCTCTAAAAGCTCGAAAATGATGCGATGCGCTTCATCTTCATGTTGTACGAGCAGATTTTCAATGTAGTGAGTGATCTCATCACGCTCAATGTCATGGACAGAAAGGTTGATAGAGATAGCTGCTTCTGAAATTTTATAGAGTGCCGCAAAAGAGTTTTCCAAAACAATTTTGGTGATTTTTGAGTAGTAACGCCCTTTTTTGGCGGTATCTAGAAAATACAAAGGGGTAAGAAGCTGTCCATCTTCTGTGACAAGACGTACTAAGGATTCGTATTTTTCAATTTTTTTGGTTTGGTTGTTGACGATAGGTTGAAAATACGAGATGATTTTGCGATTATCGATAGCGGTTTTAATGATATGAATGGTTTCGATATTTTTGAGAGCGTTGTCATACTCAATGCCAGAGAGTCCATCAGCATAGACGATAGGTTGCTTTGTTTGAATGGCATTTTCAATACCAATTTTAGCGTCTTCAAAGATTTTAAAGATGCCGTACGTGAAGCTACAAATAGCCGAAATATCATACTCAATAGAATCGATTTTAACAACATACTCTTTAACATTCATCAAAAATTGCTCTAACACAGCGTGGATTTCTTCCTTACTGGCTTTGCAGTTTCGTCTATCTATTGCAAAGGCATACAACCCATTTTCCAGATGATAAACTCTCTGAAAACCCCAACGATTTGGCATAAGATAGAGCATGTTTTTTCCAAAAGCATCTTCGATTTTTTCAACGCTGGCTTTATCGTAAAACTTCTCTAAAATGTTGTAGTCTTCTATTTGTACCAAAATGAGTACAGAGAGGCGATTGGCTTCTAGGAAGTCGAAAAGCTGTTTTTTATCGCTCATGATAGCTGTAATATCATGGCGCAATGAGATGTACTCTTGTACTTCACCCTCAGGATTTAAGATGGGTTGAACAGTCGTCTTGACATAGTAAGTATCGCCATTCTTAGCGCGGTTCTTTACAATGCCTTGCCATGTTCTTTTCTCATCTTTGATGGTTCTCCAAAGATCTCTAAAAGCAGTTTTTGGCATATCTGGATGACGTATAACGTTATGAGGTTTACCGATGAGCTCCTCTTTTGTAAAGCCAGAGATTTGACAAAATTTTTCATTCACAAATGTAATGACACCCTTAGGATCTGTCTTGGAGATGATAGAACTTGTATTTGTAATGTTTTCGTACTGTTTGAGTAAGAGCGAATTTTTTTTGTTTTCATAACGTAAATGGAGTTTCTCAACCACTTTGCCGATACTTCGAATAAGCTGTGTGACATTGAGCGGTTTGATCAAATACCCATCTACACCTGCTTCTATGGTTTGAGTAAGAAAGCTAGTCTCATTGTGTGCAGATAGGACGATGATGGCAATATCGGGATTGATCTGTCTGATGGCGTGAATCATCTCGATGCCATTCATGCGTGGCATCGTAATGTCTGTAATGACTAGATCAATTTTATGGTAGTTTGATGCAAATAAACGAGCACCATCCTCTCCGTCAAAACCTACGATGACGTCATCGAAAAAGTCTGAAAAGAGGCTATTGGCGGCATCTCGTGCTTGAGGATCGTCTTCAATGTATAGAAGCGTCATCCCCTTGCTCATTTGTTTGAGTGATGCAATCTGCGTGCGCTCCATTCTTTATTCCCCCTATTGGTTGTCCAAACTTAACATGAGTAATTCCTTCAAGTTCGAGATTGATGGAATCCTTTTCAAAAAGCATAACGATGGTTGAACCCATCTCAAAATGACCTAGTTCATCTCCTTTCGAGATAACAAGATTGTCATAAAGGTAACACTGTTGAAGACTCGCTTTTGCGTTTGTCTTGATTGTAGCATCAAATGTGAATGTCATCTTCCCTACATTGAGCGCACCTACAAAAACCATATAAAAAAGCTTATTTTCTTTGGTATAACACTCAAGAACAACACGTTCATTTTCAACAAAAAGCCCTTCTATCTTTTTAAGCCACGTTAAATTGACAGGATAGAGTTTCCCAGGGATGTGGACTGCTTTTACAATGCGCATATCGATAGGTGCATGGTAACGATGATAATCACGTGGTGAGAGATAAAAGTTGACAAATGCTCCATTTTCCAAACGATCTTTAGCACTCTTGGCAATATAATCGCCAAGCAAACTTCGTACATCGTAACTAAAACCTTTGATTTGTAACGCAAGGTTGTTTGTAATGCTTCCAAAGGCGCTTACAAAACTGTCACATGGAGAAATGAGCGTTTTCTCACAAATGTTAAAAAGACGACGTGTTTTAAACCGTCGAGTAAAAAGCGCGTTTAGACTCTTGTATGAGCTTGCTTCTTCAAATTCCATCAAATCAACCTTCATCATTGAGGTGTACGTTTGATTGATGATACGTTGTATTGAGCTTGGGAACTCTTTGGATGCAAATGTTCCAAAAAGACGTGACGCAATAGAACTTTTAAAGTTAGGGTAGCGTTGCATAGGACTCTTTTATATAACTTTTTTCATGTTTTTATGCTGATAAAAAAAGTTATGGGATTTTGTAAAGAATAGATTATACCAAATGAAATAACTTTTTGTAGTTCAAAGAGCAACCACACTAAAATTATGCTACGATTTTAGATATATCATCACCTCAAAGGTTCCCATGTTCAACACGTTTATCAAAGATCCAAAAATGCTTCAAAACCTCAAAGATTTAGGCTATGTGACGATGACACCCATTCAAAAAGAGTGTCTTCCTCTAGCACTTGCAGGTCGTGACCTTATCGCCAAAGCTAAAACGGGGAGTGGAAAAACGGCTGCATTTGGGCTACCGCTTCTTTTAAATTTGAATGTCAGTTCTATGCGCATTCAATCCATCGTGCTGTGTCCGACTCGTGAACTTGCAGAGCAAGTGAGTGGAGAGCTAAGAAGGCTCGCTAGATTTGCGCATAACATTAAGATCGTTACACTCTGTGGTGGGACGCGCTTTGTACCGCAGTGTATCTCTTTGGAACATGGTGCACACATCATCGTAGGAACACCAGGACGCATTTTGCAACATTTACAAGAAAAGACTATCAATTTTGAGCATGTTAAAACATTAGTCCTTGATGAAGCAGATCGTATGCTTGATATGGGTTTTTATGAGGACATAGAAAAGATCATCGCAAAGATGCCAAGTCAACGCCAAACGTTACTTTTTTCCGCAACTTTTCCGAAAGAAATAGAGCAGATGTGTAACGAAGTGCAAACAGACGCCATTCGTGTAAGCATCGAAGAAGAAGCGCATACATCCCCAAATATAACCCAGATTTGCTATAGCGTAGAAGAAGATGAAAAAGAAGAAGCGCTTAAGGGTATTTTGTTGGAGCATGACGCAAAGTCGGTCATCATCTTCTGTAAAACAAAAGTAGGCGTAGCTGAGCTTCAAAGTTATTTGGTTGATGAAGGGTTTGACGCACTCTCTTTGCATGGTGATTTAGAGCAGATAGACCGTGACGAGCACCTGCTTCTCTTTGCCAACGGTAGTGCGCAAATCTTGGTTGCAACGGATTTGGCTTCTCGTGGTCTTGACATCAAAGATGTGGAAATGGTCATAAACTACGAACTCCCCAATACTATGGAGATTTACACCCACCGCATTGGTCGGACAGGACGCATGGGCAAAGAGGGCTTAGCGGTGAGTTTTGTCACACCAAAAGAAGAGAGCTTTTTTGAAGAGCTTAAAGAGGCAAATTTCAACTTTGTTTGCAAAGCCATAGGTGAGCTTAGCCCAACGCATACAATGCCTCAAAAAGCGCTTTACGTCACATTGTGCATCGATGGTGGTAAAAAACAAAAAGTAAGAGCAGGTGACATTTTGGGAACTCTCACCAAAGACCTTGGACTAGAGGGCAGTGTCATAGGCAAAATCGATATCTTGGAAAAATATGCTTACGTGGCTATACAACGTGACTACGCCGATAAAGCCTTTAATGGGCTATGCTCTACCACCATTAAAAACCGCCGGTTTAAGATATGGAAGTTGGGATAATGCGTGAACATTCTTCTTGCTACTGATATTTTTGGCATAACAGACGTTGTGGAAAATTTTTCCAAGCGTTTGAATGTCGTGTGTGAAAGTGTGCAAATATTAGACCCCTACGCTGCAAAGCGTATGAATTTTCAAGATGAAGATCAAGCGTATGAGGCATTTAACCAACTCTACGGACTTGAAGCGTATGCTACGTTGTGCGCAAAAGCACTTGAGGCACGTTTGGATAAAGATCTTGTTATGATAGGCTTTAGTATGGGCGCTTCAGCCATTTGGAAAGCCTTAGATGGACGTACAAATGTCAATATAAAAAGCTTTTATGGATTTTATTCCTCACAAATTCGCTACTTTTTAGATGCTAAGATAAATGTGTCATGCACACTTTTTTTTCCAAAATGTGAGAAGCATTTTGATGTGGATGAGGTGATAACACAGCTTGTCAGCCATGAAAAAATCACCTGTTTAAAAACAGAGTATTTACATGGGTTTATGAACCCATATTCGATTAACTATGATGCTAAAGGGTATGAAGAGTATAGTCGATGGATAGAAGAAAAAATCGAATTGCTTTAACCTCTCACCGCTTTGAGCCAGTTATAAATCGTAGCTTTTGAGACGTTCAATACAGAGCAGATGTATCCCACAACATTACGAATGGCGAAGATGCCTTCACTCTCTAAGAAGATGACTAACTCTTTTTTATCGTCGCTTGAAAGACCTGAGAGGGCGATGTTTTTACTACTCAAATACTTCTCAATGGTTTCATCCGTATGTTCTCTCCAACTTTGTGAGAAAAGCACCGATGGTTTAGGCTCTGCTTCACTCATATGTAAAAAGCCTTTGAGTGATTCAAAAAGTGCTTCTATCGGCTCTGTGTTGTAGTTAATGCAAATCATCCCGATAGGCTTTTCCTCGACATCACGCACGATGATACTGACGGCTTTGAGGCGTTTGCCATCACTGCTGATTTTATCGTATGGTCCTACCCAGTTCTCTTTAATGCTGTTTAAATCTTTGAGTTCACTTAGCATTGCATCGCCTACACGACGCTTAGAAAAGGCATTGACGATGTGCACAAGTTTTTTGGCTTCTAAGTCGTGCATAACAACTTCAACATTAGGGTAAAATAGTTTTCCGATGGCATCGCACAAGGCGAGATAAGGTTTGAGCTCTTTTTTCATAAAGAAATCATAACACATTTTTTTAGAAAAATATCTTGATAAATAGTCTAATTTAGACTATAATTCTAAAAAATAACACAAAGGAATAAAGATGGCAATTGGTTTTATAGGTTTAGGAAACTTGGGCACAGCCGTTGCAAAACGCTTACAAAGCATGAATGAGGACGTTTTAGTTTGGAATAGAACCAAAGCAAAAGCAGAAGCAAAAGGCTTTGTATGTGAGAATTCGCCAAAAGCACTCATCGAAAAATGCGATACGGTACTTATGTGTTTATTTGACTCAGCAGGTGTACGAGATGTACTCAGTATGAAAGAAGGACTTTTAAGCGCAGACCTCAAAGGTAAAACTATCATTGATTTAACGACCAACCATTTTAACGATGTCATAGAGTTTCATGCGATGGTAGAAGCCAAAGGTGGCAGTTACTTAGAATGCCCAGTGCTTGGCAGTGTTGTACCTGCAAGTAAGGGAGAACTCACTGCCGTATGTGCGGGCAAAGAAGCGGTTTATTTGCGTGCTAAACCATTACTAGAGAAGTTTGCTTCGACTATTTTCCATCTTAAAGAGGCAGGTTTCGCAGCGAAGATGAAACTTATCAACAACCTCTGCTTAGGCTCATTTATGGCAACGATTGCAGAGTGTGCAGCACTTGGTGAGGCATGTGGCATTGAGAAAAAAGAACTTTTAGAGATTTTAGGTGCAGGGGGTGGTAAATCGCTCGTGCTTGCAGCAAAGACACAAAAACTCATTGATGAAGACTTTAGCCCACATTTTAGTAATGCGGCTATCAATAAAGACTTGCATTGTTTACAAGATTTAGCTTATAGCCTCAATCGTCCACTGTATACAGCAAGTGTTACGAAAGAGCTATTTTCTAAAATGAAAATGATGGGTAAAGGTGATGAGGACTTTAGTTCTATTTATCAACTTTTCAAAGCGTAACACTTTATGGGCGTTTGAGATTTTAAACGCCCACTCTTTACATTTTAGAAAAACCTGTGCTATACTTCGCGTTACAAATTTTCTTATAAGGAGCCTCAGATGGAAACATTTATCACCCATCACAATACATACCAACCTCAGAGCATTGCGCAATTTTCTAACGCATCTCTCGTCGTCGTCCTCCTTCTGAAGCTCCGTTAAACCTTCACACTCACCCCTTTTTTTTCACTGTTGATTTTTAAATTGGCTTTTTAGCCCTGAGGATACCTCTATCTAATTAGCACAATTTTTATCATTTTCATTGTTGTTTTCTTGCAATGATGCAAGATTTTAATTTAAAGCGCAAAGTGCGCGTGGGCTTTCCGCCGAGGAAAACTTAGCGTTAGCGTAGCAACTTTAGCTTTGCCAAAGTTGCGTTATAAAAATAATTGAAGGATATTTCTATGCAAACTACACAAACATTTAAAAAATACAAACCGTACCCATTGGTGCCTTTATCTCACAGAGAGTGGGCGAGTAACATCATTACCCAAGCTCCTATTTGGGTTAGTACCGATTTAAGAGATGGCAATCAAGCGTTGGTTGAGCCAATGAATGCGAGCAAAAAATTGGCATATTTTCAAAAATTGGTTGAGATGGGCTTTAAAGAGATTGAGATTGCCTATCCGAGTGCCTCTCAAACAGACTTTGATTTTTGTAGAGCGTTGATTGAGCAGAAATTGATACCAGATGATGTACGCATTAGCGTTTTAACACCTTCGATTGAGAAACACATCAAAAAAACGTTTCAAGCTATCAAAGGTGCAAAAAAAGTAACGATCCATCTTTACAATCCAACAGCGGATAACCAGCGCAAAATTGTGTTTAACAAAAGCAAAGAGGAGATCATCACTTTAGCGTTAGAGGGCACACGCATTATCAAAGAAGAGGCGGAAAAATTCAAAGGTGATGTGATGTTTCAGTACTCTCCTGAAAGCTTTTCTCAAACGGAGTTGGAGTTTGCGCGTGATGTTGTGAACGCGGTTATCAGCGAGTGGATGCCAACCAAAAATGCACCGATGGTTATCAACTTGCCTAACACTTTGGAGGCATGTACACCTAATATCTATGCCGATAGAATTGAATGGATGAGTAAACAGATGTTGGAACGTGATGCGGTTATTTTAAGTGTTCATCCACACAATGACAGAGGTACAGCGGTTGCCAGTGCGGAGATGGCGATTTTAGCGGGTGCGCAAAGAGTTGAAGGAACATTAATGGGAAATGGTGAGAGAGCGGGTAATGTTGATTTGGTTACGTTGGCGTTCAACCTTTATTCACAAGGGATTGACCCGATGTTGGATGTTCATAACATTGATGCAGTGTTGCAAGAGATCATCACATTGACGCACAGTACCATTCATCCCCGTCACCCCTATGTAGGCTCTATGATTTACACGGCTTTTTCGGGCACGCATCAGGACGCAATAAAGAAAGGTATGGAGCATCAGAAGGACGTGTTAGATGGTTATTGGCACGTACCGTATCTTATTATTGACCCAAAGGACATTAAGCGGGATTATCGTGATGTGGTGCGCATCAACTCCCAGTCAGGTAAAAGCGGTGTGGCGTATGTCCTTAAAGAGTTTTATGGCATTGAAACAACCAAAACGATGCAGATAGAAATTGCCACAGAGGTACAAAAATTGTGCGATGAAAAGGGTATAGAAGTCAATGCAGAAGAGATTTTTAAAGTCTTTAGACAAATGTGCAAATTGTAAGTATATTCAGAGAAAAAATTTGATGTGTATCAGTGCAAAATGCAAAAAGTTGTATTAGAATGAACACAGAAGATAAAGGAGAAAATGCAATGGCAAATGTACTTTCCCTGCAAGTTGGGCGTGCAAAAACGTATGGCAATGCGCAGTCAAAAGATTTTTTAGAGAAAGAGTGGCACAGTGCTTCGTTCAAAGAAGTAAGCAAGACACCACTCTTTGCACGTTTTATAGGCTTAGATGGCGATGAAGTTGCCGATACGACGCATCATGGTGGAATCGATAAAGCCATCTTTGCCAATAGCTATGAAAATTATGCGCATTGGGCTTCCTTTTTGAGCGTTGAGCATTTGCCTTTTGGATCATTGGCTGAGAATTTAACCATCACAGGTTTGCATGAACGAAGTGTAATGCTTGGGGAAGTCCATCAAATAGGCACAGCCATACTGCAAGTTTCTCAGCCCCGAAAGCCGTGTTGGAAAATTTCACGAAGATGGAACCATACCGCGTTTACCAATGAAATTTTTACCAGCGGATTGACAGGTTGGTACTATAAAGTGCTGCAAGAAGGAGTTATAGGCTTAGGCGATGAGATCAAAGTCGTAACACAAAAAAACGCGCATGTCACCATCTTAGAAGCCAACGAAGCATTTAGAGAACCTGAAAAATACAGATCAGTACTTGAGACTATTTTAGAGATTCCTTCTCTTGCTACTTCTTATAAAGAGAGCATTATCAAGCGGCTGAAAAATGAAAGTGATCTTTCGTATATGAAAACGCAGTAAAAGAGAAGGGCTTTTTAGAAAAGCCCTTAAAAAGGTTAACCGAGGTTTGTATAAACCGCTTGGACGTCGTCGTCTTCTTCAATGCGTTCTATGATTTTCTCAATATCTGGCATTTGTTCTTCGGTTGGAGTAATAGGTGTGTTCGCGATGCGCTCTAAGGTTGCTTTGGTTAAAGCGATACCCAAGCGTTCAAACGCTGCACTTAAGCTTCCAAAATTGGTGTAATCTGCGTACACAAGGACGATGCCATCTTCTTCTTCGATCTCTTCGAGTCCTGCGTCAATGAGTTCAAACTCTAATTCTTCCAAGTCCATATCGGCTGTTTTAGCAAACTCAAAAACAGCTTTGCGAGAGAACATAAAATCGAGAGAGCCATTGTTGACCATCTCACCACCTGCTTTTTTAAAGGCACTTTTGATGTTAGCAACGGTTCTTGTGTTGTTGTCAGTCGCACATTCAACAAAGAAAAGTGAGCCATGCGGTCCTTTACCTTCATAAGTTGTCTCTGTAAGCGTCTGCGCATCTTTGCCTAAAGCTCTTTTGATAGCAGCATCAATGTTGTCTTTGGGCATGTTTTCCGCTTTTGCATTGAGGATAGCGGCTCTTAATTTTGGGTTCATGTCAGGATCGCCACCGCCTTCTTTTGCGGCGATCATGATCATACGACCAAGTCTTGGAAATACACGGGACATATTGCCCCATCGCTTCATTTTTGCGGCTTTTCGGTATTCAAACGCTCTTCCCATGGGAATTTGTTCCTTCTTGTGTGTTATAAAATTTCTCTTATTATACCTTGTTGAAAATAAGAGTATTATTTTGGCAAAAAATTGAAGGAGTTTGTCTATGGAAGCACTGAAAAAAATTTATAAAAAACATGGCTTTGAGTTGATCTGTGTTCCTACTCAAGAGGAAGCACTGAGTGTTGCGATGAGTTTCATTAAGCCTCATATGAGTATTGGCATGGGCGGTTCGACGACAGTAAAACAAATAGGGCTTTATGACTATGTTACTTCTCGTAAAGATATTACACTTTACAATCAGTACGAACCAGGTATCAGCATGGAAGAAAATGTGCAAAGAAGACGCCAAGGGTTGGTCTCTGATCTTTTCATCTGTGGTACGAATGCATTAACAAAAAATGGTGAATTGGTGAATGCAGATGGTAGTGGAAATAGAGTTGCTGCACAAATTTTTGGACCTAAAAAAGTGTTGATTATTGCGGGCATTAATAAACTCGTTGAAAACGTCGAAGAGGGCTTTAAGCGCATCCGTGATGTTGCAAGTCCTAAAAACATTGAGCGTATGAATAACGTTGCTATTAGCATGGGAAAAGAGCCACGCTACAATATGAGTAATATTGGTAAAAAATTTGCCTATATCAATGGCGATGAAGAAGGTCGCACAACAATTATTTTGGTAGATGAGGAACTTGGCTATTAAAATGCTTCTCATGGAAACACTTTAGGTGTAAAGATTTAAAGGTGTGACTTTTTTAGATTCTCCAAGGAAATTTGCATTAAAGTTTAATTATAAGAAGTTTATTGAGCCCTACACATTACAATAAAGCAAATGGGGCCTAATAAACCAATGTAATATCAAATTTCACAAGGAGTTATCGATGAGAAAAACGTTTTTAGCAGTAAGTGCGGCTATATGTTTAGCGACAGCAGTTTCTGCAGCAGAGTTTATCAACGTTCTTACGGGCGGAACGAGCGGTATTTATTATCCTTTGGGTGTAGCACTGTCACAGATGTATGCCAAAGCGATTCCAGACTCTAAAACAGCTGTTCAAGCGACCAAAGCAAGCGTTGAAAACCTCAATCTTCTTCAAGCAGGACGTGGTGAAGCTGCGATTTCTTTAGGTGATTCGCTCTCAGATGCGTATAAAGGAAATACAGAAGCTGGCTTTAAAGCACCACTTTCAAAACTTCGTACGATTTCAGCACTCTATCCAAACTACATTCATTTTGTTGCAGCGGCAGATTCTGGCATCAAATCATTTGACGACATTAAGGGTAAACGTATCTCTGTAGGTGCGCCAAAATCAGGAACAGAACTTAACTCAAGAGCAATTCTTGCAGCAGCAGGGATTAGCTATAAAGATTTTGCAAAGGTTGAGTACCTCTCTTACGCTGAGTCTGTAGAGCTTATGAAAAACAGACAACTGGATGTAACATTACTCTCTTCAGGAGCGGGTGTAGCAGCACTTCGTGACTTAGCTACTTCACAAAAGGTTGTTTTCTTAACGATTCCAGAAGAAATTGTTAAAAAAATTGATGATCCTGCATACCAAGTCGGTGTTATTCCTGCCAATACCTATGAAGGTCAAACCAGTGATGTTAAAACGGTTTCTGTTCAAAACTTCCTTGTCACACACTCTAGTGTATCTGAACAAACCGTTTATACGATGACAAAAACGATGTTTGAAAATCTAGACCAAATGGTTGCAGCGCATGCAGCAGCTAAAGGCATTAAGCTTGAAAATGCAGCAAAAAATCCTCCTGCACCATTACACCCTGGTGCTGAGCGTTACTATAAAGAAGTAGGTGTTTTAAAATAATATAAAGCCCTAAAATAGGGATTTATCTCATGAATTAGTTCACTGTTGAAGGAAGGGATATGTCTGCCTTATTACACGAAGAAGCCCATGAAGAGGCTTCTGATTTTGAAGAGCACGGGCACCAGCGTCAACTTTTAGGTTGGGCATCACGTTTGGTGATGTTTGGTGCGCTCGCATTTTCTGCTTACCAGATTTCTGTTGCGGCGTTTCATCCGTTTTCAAGTTTGATTATAAGGTCTTTGCACGTAAGCTTTCTAATCTTTTTGATTTTTATGCTTTATCCTGCAACACCAAAAGGGCGCTCTCAAACAAGTATTCCTTGGTATGACCTTTTACTCTCGCTCTTTGGTTTTGCACTTGGTTTTTACCATCTTGTTTTTGAAGCAGAGCTCATTGAACGCTCTGGTGATCCAACGATTATGGACCTTGTTGTAGCAACGGCAGCAAGCATACTGGTCTTTGAAGCAGCACGTCGTGTTGTAGGCTGGGCGTTGACACTGGTCTGTGGAGCTTTCTTGGCGTATGGCTTTTTTGGGCAATACTTGCCTCTCTCCATTGCACACCGCGGTTTTGGATTTGACCAAATCGTAGGGCAACTCTATCTAGGAAGCGATGGTATTTTAGGTACACCAACACTGGTGTCTGCCACTTACATTTTCTTATTCATTCTTTTTGGAACGTTTTTAGAAAATGCAGGTATGATCCGTCTTTTTAATGCATTAGCCCTTGGTCTAGTGGGACGAGCACAAGGAGGACCTGCAAAGGTTGCGGTTATCTCTTCAGGACTCATGGGTACGATCTCAGGTTCTGGTGTTGCGAATGTTCTTACCGTAGGACAATTTACCATCCCATTAATGAAACGTTTTGGTTACACACCTGTGTTTGCAGGTGCTGTGGAAGCAACAGCTTCTATGGGTGGACAGATTATGCCTCCTGTTATGGGTGCGGTAGCATTTATTATGGCAGAAACGCTTAATGTGCCATATTCAGACATCGTTATGGCTGCGATTATTCCTGCACTTCTTTATTACTTTACCGCATTTTGGATGGTCCATCTTGAAGCAGGTAGGCTGAAACTTTTGGGTATTCCAGAAGATCAATGCCCGAACCCGTGGAAAGAGCTCAAAGCGAGTTGGTATCTGGCACTTCCATTAGCTGCACTTGTCTATATGCTCTTTCATGGTTTTACTCCTATGTTTGCAGGTATGATGGGTTTAACCCTTACGTCTGTCCTTATTTTGGGTGCAGCGATTGCCGCACGCATTTCACAAACAGCCTTGCGTTATGTCTTTTGGTTTGCGCTTGGTTTAAGTGCGGCTTCGTTTATAGAGTGGGGAATAGTGCCTGTACTTGGGGTTATTGCTTTTTTAGTGGTTTTAAACTTTGTCGTACAAGGTGGACGTGACACACTTCAAACGATGAAAAATGCGCTGATTGATGGAGCAAAACAAGCCCTTGGTGTAGGAATTGCCTGTGCGATTGTTGGTGTCATCATCGGTGTTTTAACGCTGACAGGGGCTGCGTCTAATTTTGCAGGATTCATTCTTGAAGTAGGGGAAAAAAGTCTCTTCTTATCCTTGCTACTTACGATGGTGGCGTGTTTGATTTTGGGTATGGGAATCCCAACGATTCCAAATTATATCATCACAAGTTCTATCGCAGCACCAGCACTTCTTAAGCTTGGTGTGCCTCTTATTGTAAGTCATATGTTTGTTTTTTACTTTGGTATTATGGCAGACTTAACGCCTCCAGTAGCGCTCGCAGCGTTTGCAGCAGCATCCATTGCTAAAGTCTCTGCAATGAAAATTGGTTTTAAAGCGACACAAATTGCCATCGCAGGTTTTGTCGTGCCTTTCATGGCTGTATACGACCCCGCACTGATGCTTCAAGGTGATCCTACATGGATAGCAGTTGTCTACATTGTGGTTAAAGCATTGTTAGCAATCTTCTTATGGGGTTGTGCTGCCATAGGCTATTTGTGGTCACCATTGCACATGTTTGAACGGGTTATTGCAGCTTCTATCGCGGCACTCTTAGTCGCGGCAATTCCTTTGACAGATCAAGCTGGTTTTACCCTAGGTGCTTTGTTTATTGCATGGAATTGGTGGAAAACGCGTAAACGATGATGGCTTTATGTATGAGTGCAGGAGCAGTGTCCGTAACACTGTTTGTGCACTCGTTTACCCTTGCTTGGATGCATTCCGTGGAGAAAATTCGCTGGGAAGAGCAGTGGAAAATCGAGGGTAATTTTTTACAGGTAACGGAAGCAAGTGTTCGTGGAAGCGGAGCAGGGATGGAACCACCCTCTGATGCCCTCTTTAAAGAGGGAGCATGGCACTATACACCGCATGTGTCTCCTTTGAAAGCAGTGCGACTTTCACATTCCCCTTATACCAAAGAGTATGAACTTTGTTTTGATGGCAGATGCACACCACTCAATGATTTTTTTGAGAATCTCCCCGAAACCGATACTATTGTTCTTGAAGCCTGTGAACGCTAAAATAGCGCCAATTTTTTACAGGTAAGGTATTTTCTTGAAATCAGAACTCAAAAATTACAGTTATATTTTTATAGGCTCACTCTTTTTGTCGTATGGCGTCGTCTCTTTGTTTATCCCCAATGCCCTTGTAACGGGTGGAACATCGGGTATGGCGATCTTGGGACACTACATCTTCAAGCTTCCCGTTGGAATGCTTATGGTGCTCATTAATGCACCGCTTTTACTGTTAGGAACAAAATACTTCGGTAAGCATTTTACGATTCGCAGCATTATTGCCATTGGGTTTACCTCTTTGTGTATCGATCTCATGGTTGAATTTTTACATATCAATGCACTAAGCCATGATGTTATTTTAGCGGCTATTTTTGGTGGTATCGCAGTTGGTATAGGACTAGGGTTTATTTTAAGTGGTCACGCTTCTGCGGGTGGCTCTACGATTATTGCAAAGATTGTTGCTTCAAAGACAAGCATTAAAGCCTCTTCTGTGATGCTTGTTATTGATATGCTTATTATTATCTCAATAGCGTTTATCTCTAAAAATATTGATTTGGCACTGTGGAGTTTAGTGAGTATTTATATCAGTGCTAAAAGTATCGATATGTTCCTCACCCGTGGACCATCTAAAAAAGTCGTACATATTGTCTCCACAAAAATTGAAGAGCTTTGTTCTCAAATCGTCCACCATTTGGGCAAAAATGGCACGATAGTGCAGGGTAATGGTATCTTTGAGCATGAAAATAAACGCATGATTTTTCTCGTAGTTGAAAACGGAAAAGTACCTCGGTTAAAAGAGTTAATTCAAAAAGTAGATAACGAAGCGTTTATGGTGGTTATGGAAGCATCAGAGCTTTTAGGACGTGGGCATTAAAATTTGCTTTTGAGGTTGATGTTAAACTGATTGTTTTGTTTATCAATGCCCGTTTTATCATACGATATGCCAAAATTAAGCCCTTTGGCTATCTCATCAATTTGAAATGTGCTGTAAACACCTGTATACGAGAAGGTATTTTGCATATCATTGGCGATGACATAACGAGAGCCTAAGAGTATATCTTTTCGTGGTGCATAGTTGAAATCGAGTGCATAGGCTTGTGTATTTGGAGCATAGTTGTTCGAGCTAAGAACTGAGGATGTTGGCAAAAGCTGGTCTTTCCCTTCCAAATCGCTATAAGCGCTGTGTCTGCCATCAAGCACTTTTGAGTACGCAACATAACTTCCAAAATTTTCATAATTCATTTGTGCTTTTATTCCTACAGCATTTGTCGTACTAAGCTCACTTTGTGCGATACTTTGACGATAGGTATCCGCATAATAATTCGCACTCAGTTTATATCCTAACATATCTGTTTTCCCATCATAGAGGGCTTCCGTATAGTACAGTGTGTTGTCTGTAGTTCTTTGGCGTGTCTCTTTGGCAAAAGATTGGGTGGCAACTTCGAGTCTTATGCCTTCCATGGGTGCTGTTTTGTAGTAAAGAAGGACTTTTTGAGTTTTTGTACTGGAAAAAGGTGTCTCTTCTTCATTACTTTCATTATAGTTTGCATTGATTTTATGAGTAAGATTGCCATCAAGAAGGGCATCAATGAGTGTATCAGCTGCAAACAGTGCGTGAGAAAGAAAGATGAGGCTAAAAGTGAGTTTTTTCATAGTGTTTTGAAAGCGTAAAGTCACCGAAGTGACTTTACATATGAAGCAGAGGGAATGAATTACATCATTCCGCCCATGCCTCCCATTCCACCCATGCCGCTCATGTCTGGCATTGAAGGAGCTTTGTCTTCTTTTGCATTTGTAATTGTTGCTTCTGTTGTTAAAAGTAGGCTTGCTACAGAAACAGCATTTTGAAGTGCGATACGTGAAACTTTAACAGGATCAACGATACCTGCTTCAAACATATCTACATACTCACCCGTTGCTGCATTAAAACCATAGTTTGCTTTATTGCTTGTGAGAACGTTGTTTGCAACAACGCCTGCATCAAAGCCCGCATTTTCAGCAATTTGTTTGAGTGGAGCTTTAAGCGCGCGTGTAACGATCTCAGCACCGATAGCTTCATCGCCAGTTACATTGAGTTTAATTTTTGCATTTGCAAGGAGAAGTGCTGAACCACCACCTACTACGATACCTTCTTCAACCGCTGCTTTTGTTGCTGAAAGGGCATCATCAACTCTATCTTTTTTCTCTTTCATTTCAGTTTCAGTTGCTGCACCCACTTTAATAACCGCAACACCACCACTGAGTTTTGCTAAACGCTCTTGAAGTTTTTCTCTATCGTAGTCGCTGCTTGTCTCAGCAATTTGCGCTCTGATTTGTGCAACACGCGCATCAATTCTTGCTTTTTCGCCATTTCCATTAACGATAGTTGTGTTGTCTTTATCGATTACGATACGTGCTGCTTGTCCAAGATCTGCTAATGTTGCGCTCTCGAGTGTGCGTCCAAGCTCTTCACTGATAACTTCACCACCACTGATGATAGCGATGTCTTCTAACATTGCTTTTCTTCTGTCACCAAAGCCTGGAGCTTTAACCGCAGCGATGTTTAG
>Ga0209683_10000339_pt1 | contig 18726 bp, 15 predicted proteins | sample DOMMetBare2Fresh_FD_187474 | JGI IMG/M metagenome (GOLD analysis project Ga0209683, IMG submission 187474) | Wetland sediment microbial communities from St. Louis River estuary, USA, under dissolved organic matter induced mercury methylation -... | ecosystem: Environmental > Aquatic >... | reverse complement strand
GGACAAGTTTTTTCGGGTTGCGCTGACGCGTGGCGCGCAGCGCCGCGCGCGTGGTCGCGCCCGTGGCAATGCCGTCGTCAACAACGATCGTCGTCCGGCCTGCCACATCCACGCGTTCGCGGTCGCCGAGATAGCGCTGGCGACGGCGTTCGATCTCGGCGAGCTCGCGGTCGCACACCGCTTTGAAGTCCGCCTCATCGATGCCGGCCATCCGAATGACGTCCTCATTGCGCACGACAAGGGGATTGCTGCCGTCAACCACCGCCCCCATGGCCAGCTCCGGCTGTATCGGCACCCCGATCTTGCGCACCAGAATGAGATCGAGCGGGGCCTCCAAGGCGGTGGCCACCTCGGATGCGACCGGGACGCCGCCGCGCGGCAGCGCCAGCACGACCGGTCGCTGGCCTTTGTATTTGGCGAGCGCGTGAGCAAGCTTTCGGCCGGCATCCGAACGATTCGTGAAAGGCATGACGCTCTCCTAGCCTCGCGTCTTCGCGCTCGGGGTCCGCCGCGATGCGTTGGTTACCAGATGACCTTCGAACCACCGGGCGGCGAGCCCGATGACCGCCTCAAGCGTCCCGGGCTCGGGGAAGAGGTGGCTGGCGCCTGGGACGATTTCCAACGCCTTCGAGCCCGCCAGCCGCGAAAATGCTCGCTCGTTGAGCTCGATGACGACCGTGTCGTCGCCCCCGACAATCAGGAGCGTCGGGGTATGCACCTGATCGAGCACGTCGCCCGCGAGATCGGGGCGGCCACCCCGGGAGACGACGGCGCCCACGCGATCGCCAAGCTTCGCCGCCGCGACAATCGCCGCTGCCGCCCCTGTACTGGCGCCGAACAATCCTAGCGGAAGAGCACCGACGAGGGGCTCTCGATTGAGCCATCGCACGGCGTCGAGCAGGCGCTCCGCCAGGAGCCGAATATCGAACACGTTTGCACGATCAGCCTCCTCGTCCGGCGTCAACAGATCAAACAGCAGCGTTGCCATTCGCTGTTCGTTCAGCGCATTGGCGACCGCAACGTTGCGCGGGCTGAGCCGGCTTGACCCGCTCCCGTGCGCAAATACCACGATCGCATTCGCTCCTTCCGGAACGCGTAGCGTTCCGGGGAGCTCCATCGGTGGGATCGACACGTCGCGAGCCGCTGTGGCGCCGCTGTGCCGTCCGGAGGATTGGGGCCATGAGGTCATATTACAAACACCCAGCACATAATGCCCAATGGCGCGCTGTTGGGTTTGATCCGGATCAACAAGACCGCCCCGCTGGCTCGGGTCACGATCACGCGCGCTTGAGCAATTGTCGCAATTGCGGAAGCGGTCGCGTGTTGAGCACGTCGGCGGCGGTCAACCAGCCGCGGCGCGCTTGGTCGATGCCAAAGCGCATGGACCCGAAACCATTGACGGAGTGTGCGTCGGTCGAGATCGCGAGCTTGACGCCCATCTCCTTCGCCGCATGGGCGTGGACATCGTTCAAGTCCAGCCGATCGGGTTCGGCGTTGATCTCAAGGCAGCATCCCAGATCGCGAGCCGCGGAGATGACGCGATCCATGTCGATCGCGTAAGGCTCTCGTTCACCGATCAATCGTCCGCTCGGGTGGGCAACGATGGAGACATGGCGATTGGTCATGGCGCGAACCACACGATCGGTTTGCGCCTCCTGCGCCAAGTCGAAATGCGAATGCACGGCGGCAACCACAACGTCCAGGCGCGCCAGGATTGAATCCGGCAGATCGAGGCTGCCATCTTTCAGGATGTCGACTTCGATACCTTTGAGGATGGTGAAGCCATTGAGCGTCTTGTTGAGCCGCTCGATGTCGCGGATTTGGCGCGACAGCCTTGCAGCGTCGAGACCATGCGCCATTGCCACGCGCCGGCTGTGATCGGTCACGGCCATGTAGGCGTAGCCGCGCGCCTGCGCGCCCGCCGCCATCTCGGCGATGGTCGCGGTGCCGTCGGTCCAATCCGAGTGCACGTGAAGATCGCCTCGAATATCCGACAACGCCACGAGTTCCGGCAATCGGTGGGCCTTGGCCAACGCAATCTCGCCGCGGTCCTCGCGCATTTCCGGCGGGATGAATGCCAGCCCGAGCTTCTGGTAGACCTCCTCCTCGGACGCGCCTGCGATCCGCCGCCGGCCCGCGAACAGCCCGTACTCGTTCAATTTCCAGCCGTGTTCGTTGGCGAGACTGCGCAACGCGATGTTGTGGGCCTTGGAGCCCGTGAAGTAGAGGAGGGCTGCGCCATAGCTCTGCTCCGGCACGACGCGAACATCGACCTGCAGTCCGGAGCGAAGGACAACGGTGGTCCGCGTGGGGCCATGCGCCAGAACCTCCCCGACGTTCTCGTATCCCAGCAGCCTGTCGCCCACGGCGGGCCCGTCCTGCGCCGTCACCAGGACGTCGAGATCGCCGACCGTGTCACGGCGCCGGCGGTAGCTGCCCGCCACGATGACGCGCTTGCCATCGCGCAGAAAAGTGACGAGCGCCTCGGCCTCGGCTTCAGCTACCGAAAGCTTGAAGCGCTTCTCCGCGGTCGGCTTTTCGAGCCCTGCCAGAATTTTCTTCTCGATCGTGGGGCCGAAGCCGCGAATCGCGCGTAATCGCCCGGCTGCGATGGCACGGCGCAAATCGGCCAGTGTGCGGACCTTGAGCTGGTCGTGGAGGAGCTTGACCCGTTTCGGCCCAAGACCCGGCAGCGCGGCGATTTCACCAAGCTGCCCCGGCAGCTTTTTCTTCAAGGAGTCGAGCAGCTCGAAGTGACCACTGTCGACAATGTCAGCAATCCTGTGGGCCAGGTCCTTCCCGATCCCCGGCAGCTCCGACAGGTCACGGCCTGCGGACAGCAGGCTCGTCACGCTCTGGGGCAGTGAATCGATGACCCGCGCCGCCCGCCGATAGGCGCGGACGCGAAAGGGGTTTTCTCCCTGGATCTCGAGGAGCTCGGCGGCCTGGTCGAACATGGCCGCGATTTCAGCATTCTGGACCGGCATGGGTCGGAGCCCGTGGCACAGACGCTATTTCGCATGACCGTGTCCGCGAATTTTTGATGCAGATCACGGGCTTCGGACGAACTGCCCGGTATTGGCGCTCGACGGCCCGGTGCGCCGGCATCGATTGCGGCGAGGAAGGCGGGGAGCTGTTGCCGCAAGAGGCAAGCCATGAGCGCACTCGCCAGCGACATTTCGCGCCACGTGTGGGAGACGAAATACCGCTATGTCGAGGGCGAGACGCGCGAAAACACGATCACAGACAGCTGGCGTCGCATCGCGCACGCGCTCGCGGCCTGCGAGCCCCATGATGCGGCCGCCTGGGAGCAGCGCTTCTTTGATGTCCTAGTGGATTTCAAGTTCCTGCCGGGCGGCCGCATCCAGGCGGGCGCCGGCACATCACGCAACGTCACGCTGTTCAACTGCTTTGTCATGGGGACCATCGAGGATTCCATCCCCGGCATTTTCCAGGCGTTGCAGGAAGGTGCGATCACGATGCAGCGAGGCGGCGGCATCGGCTACGACTTCTCGACGCTGCGGCCCCGCGGGATGCGCGCAAAAGGCACCGGCAGCATCGCGTCAGGCCCGGTCTCGTTCATGCGGGTGTGGGACGCGATGTGCGGCACCGTTCTCTCCACAGGCGCCCGCCGCGGCGCCATGATGGCGACGCTGCGCTGCGACCATCCCGACATCGAGGAATTCGTCACCGCCAAACAGCAGCCCGGGGAGCTCCGCCGGTTCAACCTGTCGGTCCAGGTGACCGACGCCTTCATGAAGACGGTGCGCGGTGACGCCGAATGGCCGCTGGTGTTTCCGGCGGCAGCCGTCGACGGAGATGACGAGGCGATCACGCGCGAATGGCCGGGCGAAGCCCGACCAGTTCCTTGCCGCGTTGTCCGGCGCATCAGCGCGCGGCAACTGTGGGAACGCATTCTGCGCGCGACTTATGACTATGCCGAGCCGGGCGTGCTCTTCATCGACCGCATCAATCAAGTGAACAATCTTTGGTACCGAGAACGCATCGGCGCCACGAACCCCTGTGGGGAGATTCCGCTGCCGCCCTATGGGGCCTGCAACCTGGGCTCGGTCAACCTGACACGCTTCGTGACGTCGCCCTTCACGCCACAGGCCAAGATCGACACCGAGAGCCTGGTGGCGATCGTGAACGTGGCCGTGCGGCTGCTTGACAATGTGATTGATGCGTCGCGGTTCCCGTTGCCGCAACAGGCCGAGAGCGCACGTGGCTCGCGACGCATTGGCCTTGGAATCACAGGCCTTGCCGATGCACTGGTGATGCTGGGACTGACCTACGGCAGCGACCGCTCCGTGGCGGTGGCCGCCGATGTCATGCGGCTCATCTGTCACACCGCCTACCGCGCCTCGATCGCGCTCGCCCGGGAAAAGACAAGCTTTCCGTATTTCGACCGGGACAAGTATATGCAGAGCGCCTTCGTGGCGAGCCTGCCCGATGCCATTCGGCATGGCATTGCGACCCATGGCATCCGCAACAGCCACCTGATCGCCATTGCGCCAACCGGCACCATCAGTCTCCTGGCCGGCAACGTGTCGAGCGGACTAGAGCCCATCTTTGCCGCCGCCTACGTGCGCAAAGTGCTCACCGAAGGTGGACAGACGCAAGAATTCGTGCTGACCGACCATGCGCTGCAGCGCTGGCGCGACGTGAATCACACGACCGTGGGGGTTCCGAACGGCCTCATCACCGCTGGCGAGCTTTCCATCCGCGCCCATCTCGACCTGCAGGCCGCCTTGCAGCCGTTTGTCGACAACTCGATCTCCAAGACCATCAACGTTCCCGCCGAATGTCCGTTCGACGAGTTCAAGCAGATCTACGATCTCGCCTACGACAAGCGCTTGAAGGGCTGCACCACGTTCCGCCCCAACCCGGTGACGGGGACGCTCTTGAGCGAAGAAGCGAGCGGGGTTGACGCTCCACACTGCTGCGTCCTCGAGCGTGAGGCGGATTGATCGTCGGTCCTTCTTGTCCATCTTCGCACCGAGCTGCCGCAATGCAGGCGCGGCCCGTTGACGCACGTGCGGTTGCGCGAATCGGAGTGCCCTCCTTCGTGCCTGCCAATTTGACCCGGATCAAAGCTCTCTGGAAGCCAATTGCTCATTTTAGTGACTCATTTTTGCCCAAGGCGAGCCATGGAATGGGAGCGAATTCGAAAGCGTCCTGAAGACCGCGCCGGCGCCAACCTCCTGGACTACGAGGAGCAGGTCAGGACGTTCTCGTGGGCGCAGGCCAGGGCGTTGCTCGAGGGTTTGCCGGGCGGCGGGCTCAACATCGCGCACGAGGCGATCGAGCGGCATGTGCTTGCCGGCCGCGGCGACAAGCTGGCGCTACGCTGGATTGGACGCAACGATGAGGTTCGCAACTTCAGTTATGCGGCGCTCGGCGCCGCAGTCAATCGATTTGCCAATGTCCTGACACGGTGCGGCGTTGCGAAAGGCGAGCGGGTTTTCTCGCTGCTCGGCCGCGTGCCTGAGCTTTATTTCGCTGCGCTCGGCACGCTCAAGAACGGCAGCGTGTTCTCGCCGCTGTTCTCGGCGTTCGGACCGGAGCCGATCAAGGCGCGCATGACCATCGGCGCGGCCAAGGTTCTGGTCACGTCCGAGGCCTTCTATCGGCGCAAGGTCGCGCCCTGGCGCGGCGAGCTTGCGAGCCTGGAACACGTGTTGCTGACGGACTGTTCGGATAGCCCGCCGGCCGGCACGACCAATCTGTCGACCGCCATGGAGGATGCGTCGGATTCTTTTGCGACCATCTGGACCGAGCCCGAAGACATGGCTTTGCTGCACTTCACGAGCGGCACGACGGGGAGGCCCAAGGGGGCGGTGCATGTGCACGAAGCCGTCGTCGCGCATCACGTCACCGGCCGCCTCGCCCTCGATCTGCATCCGGACGACATTTTCTGGTGCACCGCAGATCCCGGATGGGTGACCGGCACGTCCTACGGAATCATCTCACCCCTCACCAACGGCGCGACCTTGATCGTCGATCAGGCCGAGTTCGACGCCGAACGCTGGTACCGGATCCTGCAGGATCAGAAGATCACCAACTGGTACACGGCACCGACTGCGATTCGAATGCTGATGAAGATCGGCGCCGAGGTCCCCAAGCGCTTCGACCTGTCGAGGCTGCGCTTCATGGCCAGCGTCGGCGAGCCGCTCAATCCGGAAGCGGTCGTCTGGGCGGTCGACGCCTTCGGCAAGCCGTTCCACGACAATTGGTGGCAGACCGAAACCGGCGGCATCATGATCTCCAATTATTCGTCGATGGATGTGAAGCCAGGCTCGATGGGCCGCCCCGTCCCCGGCCTCTCGGCCGGGATCGTCGAGCGGCTGAATGGCGGAGCGCTGCGGGAGATCACGGAACCGATGGCGATGGGCGAGCTCGCGCTCCGTCCAGGCTGGCCGTCGATGATGCGCGGCTACCTCAACGAAGAAGAGCGATATCGCAAGTGCTTCGCGGGTGGATGGTACCTCACGGGCGATCTCGCCATGCGCGACCAGGAGGGCTACTACTGGTTTGTCGGCCGGGCGGACGATGTCATCAAAAGCGCCGGGCACCTGATCGGACCGTTCGAGGTGGAAAGCGCGCTCATGGAGCACCCGGCCGTCGCCGAGGCTGGTGTGATCGGGATCCCGGAGCCGGTTGCAGGCGAAGTGGTGAAGGCCTTCGTCGCGCTCAAGAACGGCATCGAGCCAAGCGAAGCATTGCGCAAGGAACTGCTCGGCCATGCCCGCCAGCGCCTTGGTCCGGCGGTGGCGCCCAAGGACATCGCGTTTCGGAAAAATCTGCCGAAGACGCGCAGCGGTAAGATCATGCGCCGGCTGTTGAGGGCACGCGAGCTCGGGCTGCCGGAAGGCGACATCTCGACGCTCGAGAGCGAGGAGAAATGACCACGCTGGCTGACAAGCCGCATTTGTCGCGGCAGCATATGCTCGATCTGTTGAAACACATGATCCGCATTCGCCGCTTCGAGGACAAGTGTGCGGAGCTCTATACCCAGGAGAAGATCCGAGGCTTTTTGCATCTCTATGACGGCGAGGAGGCGGTCGCTGTCGGTATCATCCCGGTCCTCGATAAACGCGATCGCGTCGTCGCCACCTACCGCGAGCACGGGCACGCATTGGTGCGGGGCGTTCCGATGGCGACGACGCTCGCCGAGATGCTTGGTAAGCAGGAAGGGTGCAGCCGCGGCCGCGGCGGCTCCATGCACCTGTTCGATCGGGCGACCAACTTCTACGGTGGAAACGCGATCGTGGGTGGCGGCCTGCCGCTCTCGGTCGGGCTTGCGCTCGCTGATCACATGCGGCGCGCCGATATCGTCACGGCCTGCTTCTTCGGCGAGGGTGCCGTGGCCGAGGGCGAATTTCACGAGAGCCTCAATCTCGCTGCGCTCTGGGGACTGCCCGTGCTGTTCGTGTGCGAGAACAACCTGTATGCGATGGGAACAGCGCTGGCGATCTCGGAGTCGGAGACGGACATCCAGCGCAAGGCCTCCTGCTATCAGATCAGCGCGGAGGCCGTCGACGGCATGGATGTCGTGGCGGTCGAGGCGGCCGCGCGGCGCGCGATCCATGCCATCCGCGAGACCGGAAAGCCCCGCTTTCTCGAATGCCGGACCTACCGGTTGCGCGCTCATTCGATGTTCGACGCTCAGCTCTACCGCGACAAGGGCGAGGTCGAGTCATGGCGGCAGCGCGATCCGATCACGCGATTTCGATCCTGGCTCGAGACCAATCACATGGTCCACTCCGACGAGTTGACGCATATCGAAGAGGAGGTTGCCGCCGAGATCGCCGCGGCCGTCGCCTTCGCCGAAGCCGGGACCTGGGAGCCGGTCGAAGAGCTCGCCCGCTTCACCTATGAAGACAGAACTTTTGAAGACAGAGGCGTACAATGAGCCGGCGTCGCACAGCGCCGAAAGAAGCAGCCGCGCCCGCAGCGGCGGAACTCACCTATCGCGATGCGATCCGTGAAGCGATCCGCGACGCCATGCGCCGCGATGAACGCGTGTTCCTCATGGGCGAGGATGTCGGCCGCTACGGCGGCTGCTATGCGGTGAGCAAGGGGCTGCTGGCGGAATTCGGCCCCGAGCGGATCCGCGATACGCCGCTGTCGGAATCCGGCTTCACCGGCGCCGGCATCGGCGCCGCGATGGCGGGCATGCGCCCGATCGTGGAGCTGATGACGGTCAATTTCAGCCTGCTGGCGCTTGACCAGATTCTCAACACGGCGGCGACCGTGCGCCACATGTCAGGAAACCAGTTCGGCGTGCCGCTGGTCATTCGCATGGCGACCGGCGCGGGGCGCCAGCTTGCCGCCCAGCATTCGCACAGCCTGGAAGGCTGGTATGCGCACATCCCGGGCATCAAGGTATTGGCACCGGCAACGCTCGAAGACGCGCGCGGGATGTTATGGACCGCCCTGCAAGACCCCGATCCAGTGCTGATCTTCGAGAATGTCATGCTCTACAACATGACGGGAAAGCTGGCGGCGGACGCCGGTCCGGTTGAGATCGACAAGGCCGCTGTCCGGCGCGCTGGGCGCGACGTTACCCTCATCACCTACGGCGGCTCGTTGTGGAAGACGCTCGAGGCGGCCACAGCGCTCGCCGCCGAGAGCATCGATGCGGAGGTCATCGACCTGCGCAGCCTGCGGCCACTCGATGACGCAACCGTGATGGCGTCGGTGAGCAAGACACGCCGCGCCGTGATCGTGGACGAAGGCTGGCGCAGCGGCAGCCTGTCCGCTGAAATCGGCATGCGCATCGTCGAGCAGGCCTTCTGGGAGCTCGACGCCCCGATCGGCCGCGTGTGCAGCGAGGAGGTGCCGATCCCCTATCCCCGCCATCTCGAAAATGCGGCGATCCCGCAGGTGCCGAAGATCGTTGCGGCCGCCAAGTCCGCGCTCGGGCGGGCGTAAAGGAGGCCCCGTGGTCGATTTCCGGATGCCCTCGCTCGGTGCCGACATGGAGGCGGGCACGCTGGTCGAATGGCTGGTCAAGCCTGGCGACAAGGTCAAACGCGGCGACGTCGTCGCCATTGTGGAGACGCAGAAGGGCGCGATTGAAATCGAGACTTTCGAGGCCGGCGAGATCGAACAGATCCTGGTCGATCTGAACGCGAAGGTGCCGGTGGGGACTTCGCTGGCTCGGATCCGAACGGAGCTCGAGCCCACAGCCGGGCTGCCGAAGGCCGCGGTCGCTCTGCCAACAGCGGTCGTTCCGCCAATCCCACCGCCTTCCATCACACCGGCGCCGCCCCCAAGCGCCGGGCCGGTGCTGCCGCAGCCGGTGTTGCCCGTGCCCGCTGCCCCAGTGCCAAGCGTCGCGGGCCGCATGCGAGCATCACCCGCCGCGCGCCGGCTGGCGGAGCAGCGGAGGATCGATCTGGCGTCCGTCACTGGCACTGGAACAGTCGGTGCGATCCTGCGTGCTGATGTCGAGCGCCACCCCGGGCCGACGCCGAGCGCACCGAAACGCGCGATCGGGCTCGATCTCGACGCCATGCGCACCGCCATCGCTGCCGCCATGGCGCGCTCGAAGCGGGAGATCCCGCACTATTATCTCGAACATCAGGTTGACGTCACCGGCTGCGAACAGTGGCTTGCTCGCACCAATGCGGCTCAGCCACCCGAAAGCCGGCTGCTCCTTGGCGCCCTTCTGATCAAGGCCGTGGCGCTCGCCACGCGCCGGTTCCAGGCATTCAACGGCTTCTACAGTGACGGCAAGTTCGAGCCCTCGCCGGCGGTGCACATCGGTGTTGCGATTGCCATCCGCGGTGGCGGACTGGCGGCGCCGGCCTTGCATGACACCGATCAACTCGCGCTGGATGACCTGATGACCCGCATGCGCGACCTCGTTCAACGCATGCGCGCCGGACGCATCCGCGGCTCCGAGCTGTCCGATCCGACGATCACTGTCTCCAGCCTTGGGGAACGCGGCGTGGAGGCGCTCTATGGCGTGATTTATCCACCGCAGGTGGCGATTGTCGGCTTTGGCAAGGTGGTCGTGCGGCCGTGGGTCATCGACGGCGCCATTGGGCCGCGCTCCATCGTCACCGTCACGCTTGCAGCCGACCACCGGGTGAGTGACGGCCATGCCGGGGCGCTGTTCCTGGCCGACATCGGACATCTGCTGCAGGAGCCTGACGAGCTATGAGTGACATCGACATTCGCGCGGCGATAATGGAAGAGCTCGGTAATATCGCGCCCGAAGCCGACCTTGCGGCCGTCAAACCTGCGGCGGACTTGCGGGAAGCCCTCGACATCGATTCCATGGACTTTCTGAATTTCGTCATTGCCCTGCATCGGCGTCTCGGCCTCGACATTCCCGAGATCGACTATCCGAAGCTTGTCACGCTTGAAGGGGCAGTGGCCTATCTCACGGCGAAGGCGGGGCGCCGCTGACCCGGGCTCAACCCGTCCGCGCTGGTGCCTCGTGGCGATGAGAGGCCCCTTGATACCGGCTTCCGAGCAGGTCCTCGAGCCCTTGAAGAAGTACATCGACGTCGGCATCGATAGTGTACGGCGCGAGGCTCGCGCGAGCGGCACCCTCGACTCCGAATGCACGCACCAGCGGCTGAGCGCAGTGGTAGCCGCCCCGTAGCGCAATCCCGCTCTCATCGAGAAACCGACAAATATCGTTTGCGGAGAACCCCTCGATCGAGAATGAGACGACGCCCAGGCGATCGCGGGTGTCAAGCGGACCCAACACCCGCACGCCGGCAAAACGCGTCAAGCCGCCGATCAGCCGCTGCGTCAAGCGCTCCTCGTGCGCCTGGATCGCACGCCAGTCGAGCCCCTTCATCCAATCCAATGCGGCGCCCAGGCCGATCGCCTGGGCGATCGGCGGCGTGCCGGCTTCAAAGCGGCGGGGCGGCGGTCTGAAGGTGGTGCTGGTCAGCGTGACCGTCTCGATCATCTGTCCGCCGGTCATGAACGGTGGCATCTGATCGAGGAGCTCCTTGCGGCCCCACAGCACGCCGATCCCGGTCGGGCCATAGGTCTTGTGACCCGAAAAGACATAGAAATCGATATCGAGCTTGCGCACGTCGACCGGCCCATGCGGAGCGCGCTGGGCGCCGTCGAGCATGACCTTGGCCCCGACCGCGCGCGCGGCTGCCACCACGCGAGGAACGTCGGTGAGTGCACCGGTGACATTCGAACAGTGGGTGAGGGCAACGAGGCGGCAGCGGTCGGTGAGTTCTGTCTCCAGAGCGTCGAGCTTGAGCCGACCTTCATTCGTCATCGGCAGGAAACGGAGGACGATCCCGCGTCGCTTGGCGAGCTCTTGCCAGGGAATCAGATTGCTGTGGTGTTCAAGAACCGAAAGCAGGATCTCGTCCCCGGCCTTAAGCGACTCTCCCCAGGCATAGGCCAGCAAATTGATCGACGATGTCGCGCCATAGGTGAAAACGATTTCTTCGGCCGAGGACGCGTTGAGGAAACGCGCCGCACGGGCACGCGCCTCCTGATAGGCCTCGGTCGCGGCGCGCGCCCGCCGATGGTTGACTTCATGCACGTTTGCTCTCGCCTCGAGCTCGAAGCGATGCAAGGTGCTCAGCACAACGTCCGGCATTTGCGCAGTCGCGGCGCTATCCAAGTAATGCAGGCTCGTGTCTGCCAAGCTCGGAAATTCGCGCTTGAGTGCTGGTGCATCAAACATTTGGTCTCGGCTGCTCACACGGCCGCGACTGCGTTGCTGTCGCATCCGTTCGTCATCTTGGTAATATCTGTGCAACGATCCGAAACCGGGTCGTTGACCCAGGTCAATGTGCGCCCGGCGTGGCCGGATATTTGTTCGAACGGGGCACAAGGTCCGACGAGTGCATGATGAACGAACGCGTGGTGCCTGTGTTGCCGCAGGGACAAGACCAAGGTCCGCCAATCCCACCCCTCTTAGCGGCTCTGACTCCGGGCCGCAACGCCAAGACATATTGGCTGTTTGGCGGTCTCGTGGCGTTGCTACTCACCGCCGTCGTTGCGGGTGCGTGGTGGCTGTTCGGAGCGGGCGGAGAAGTCCAATACAACACCGCGCCGGTGAGCCGGGGCGCGGTCACCCGCACCGTGACCGCCACAGGCGTCGTCAATCCCGAGCTCACAATCATCGTCGGGACCTATGTCTCCGGCGTCATCCAGCACCTTTATTGCGACTACAACACGCAAGTGAAGAAAGGGCAGGTCTGCGCCGAGATCGACCCGCGCCCGTATCAGTCTGTTGTCGACCAGGCCAAGGCCAACCTCGCGGTCGCCAAAGCGCAGCTCGAAAAGGACAAGGCGCAGCTCAACTACGCCAAGTCGGCCTTCGACCGCGCGGCCAAGCTGATCCAGACCAGTGCGATCTCCCAGGACGCTTTCGAGAGCGCCAAGAGCGCCAACGAGCAAGCGCAGGCGCAAATCCTCTTCGACGAAGCTACAATCCAGCAGCGCCAAGCTGCGCTTGATGCGGCGCAGGTCAATCTCGACTATACCCGCATTATCTCGCCGGTAGACGGCACCGTCGTTTCCCGCAATGTCACGATGGGGCAGACCGTCGCGGCAAGCTTCCAGACCCCGACTCTGTTTCTGATTGCAACCGATCTCACCAAGATGACGGTTGATACCAACGTTAGCGAGAGCGATATCGGCAACGTCGAAGTCGGGGACAAGGCCACTTTCACGGTCGACGCCTTTGCCAGGCGTGTCTTCCGCGGCGCCGTGAGCCAGGTGCGCCAGTCGCCGCAGACGGTGCAGAATGTCGTGACCTATGATGTGGTCGTCAATGTCGACAACAAGGACCTCGCGCTCAAGCCCGGCATGACAGCGACCAGCCGCCTGATCGTTGATGAGCGCAATGACGTGATCCGAGTGCCGAACCAGGCCTTGCGCTACACCCCCGGGGGGATTGCCGGCGGCAGATCGCGTGACCAGGCGCGGGTCTGGGTTCGGCGCGGGCAGGAGCCGGTGCCCGTCTCCGTTGTGACCGGTCTGCAGGATGACAGCTTCACCGAGATCGTCAGTGGCGAGCTCAAGGCCGGGGATGAGGTGATTGTTGCCGAGCGGCTTGCGGGCAACAGCCGATCCAGCGTGCCGCGCTTGCGGCTGTGATGTCACGGCTTGCAGCCCAGCCAAGGATATCGCCTGTGCCGGAGCCCCTGATCAGAGTCGACAATATCACGCGGACGTTTCGTGTCGGCGACGTCGATATCCACGCGCTGCGCGGCGTAAGCCTCGTCATCGAGCGGGGCGAATTTCTCGCGATCATGGGCTCATCGGGTTCCGGCAAGTCCACGCTCATGGCAGTCCTCGGCTGTCTCGATCGGCCGACGGGCGGCAGCTATTATTTCGAGGGTACTGACGTCGCCAAGCTCGACGAGCCGGAGTTGGCGCGCATTCGCAGCGAGCGGCTCGGCTTCGTGTTCCAGAGCTTCAACCTCCTCGCTCGCACCAGCGCCATTGAGAACATCGCGCTGCCCCTCTTCTATGCGGCATCCGGGCCTGCCGGCCGCTCACTGCGCCTGGAGCGAGCGCGTTCGGCGCTGACGCTGCTCGGGCTTGCCGGTCGCGAACGCAACACACCGGGAAAGCTTTCGGGCGGCGAGCAGCAGCGGGTTGCGATCGCGCGCGCGCTCATCAATTCGCCAAGCCTGTTGCTGGCCGACGAGCCGACCGGCAACCTCGATTCGCGCACGTCGCATGAGATCATGGAGACGCTGCAACGGCTCAATCGCGAACAGCATGTCACCATTGTGGTTGTCACGCACGAAGCAGACATCGCGGCATTTGCCGATCGCGTCGTTACCATGCGGGATGGCCTGATCATCTCGGACGTTCGGGTCGAGAAGCCAACCCAGCCGGGGCGGGCGGTCGCGGCCCAACCGACGTCCGTGCGCGGGGCCTTGCTCGGAGGGCAACAGGCAGATGAGGGCAGTGCGTCGCGGTCCACCGCGTTCGGGGCTTTTGCAACGATGGTGACGGCCTCTGCAGTGCAGGCGCTCGCGCGCAACAAGATGCGATCCGCTCTCACCATGCTCGGAGTGTTCATCGGAGTTGCCGCGCTCATAGCCATGGTGGCAGTGGGTGAGGGCGCCAATCAGGCGGTTCGCAAGCAGATCGAGAGCCTCGGAACCAACCTGGTCGTGGTCATGCCGGGCGCTGCCCGCATGGGCGGCGTCCGCGGCGGATTCGGCAGCGCCTCGACGCTGACCGTCTCGGACGCGGAAGCGATCAGACGTGAGGCGACCGCGGCCAGCAGCGTTAGCTATACCATCCGGCAGTCGGGCCAGACGCAATATGCCAACCGCAACTGGAGCACGGGCATTCAGGGTGTCAGCGCCAACTACCCACCCGTCACCAATTGGCAGATCGCAGTGGGGCGCGGGATTTCGGAGGAGGACAACGACAGCGCGGCGCTGGTCGCGGTCCTCGGCCAGACCGCCTATCGGCAACTGTTCGATCCCAACGAAAACCCGATCGACGCCATGATCCAGGTCAGGAACGTGCCGCTGCGTGTGATCGGCCTTCTCGCCTCGAAAGGACAGACACCGTTCGGAATGGACCAGGATGATCTCATCATGGTTCCGTTCACGACCGCGGAGCGCAAAATTCTCGGAGTTGCCGCACCCAGTCAGCAGCAGGCGCCAATGAACTGGGTCTATCCGCCCGCACCCAACCCCTACAATCTGCAGAAGCGTCTGACCGGCCTTGTGAACCAGATCTATGTCCAGGCGATCAGTCCAGCTCAGGTCAATCCGGCGATCAACCAGGTGACCGAGATCCTTGCGCGACGCCACCGGATCAAGCCGGGCGAGACCAACGACTTCTCGGTTCGGAACCTCAGTCAGATCGCCGAGACCGCCGAGAGCAGCAGTCGTATCCTGGCGCTCTTGCTTGCCGCTGTCGCCTCGATCTCGCTGGTCGTCGGCGGCATCGGCATCATGAACATCCTCTTGGTCTCGGTGACGGAGCGAACCCGCGAGATCGGGCTGCGCATGGCTATCGGCGCGCGCCGGCTGCATGTGCTGCTGCAGTTTCTGGCCGAGGCGGTCATCCTCAGCGTGACCGGCGGGATTGCGGGGATCCTGATGGGCGCCGCCTTTTCGCAGGCCCTTTCTCTGATCGCCGGCTGGCCGGCGCCGATCTCACTCACCGCCATCGTGGGCGGCTTCGTGTTCTCGGCGGCGGTGGGCATCTTCTTCGGCTATTACCCGGCACGGAAAGCCGCCCGCCTCGATCCGATCGAGGCCTTGCGCTACGAGTAAGGCGCGTGCGTTGCGGCTAAGCGCCAACCTTGGACTTGGCGATCCAGCTGGTGCCCACTTTCACATACGATCGCTTTACAGCTGCCCAGGCGATGCGATGGGCCCGTTCCTCGCGCCCGGCTTCGCCGGCATGATCGGCATAGGCATGGTTGAATGCGGCGCGATAGATGTCCTGCGCATGATCCGGGAGATGACGCTTGACCGAATCCGGCAGGTCGGCATTGGTCTGATATGGCATGGGCTCACCTCGCGGTTCACTCTTGCAGCACGTAGGTTCCCGGCGCGTCGCAGAGCGGCGCATAGCCTGCCTCGGGCGCGCCGAGCATCCTTGGCGCAACCGGCGCGCCCGAGCGAGTCGCGAGCCAGTCGGCCCATTGCGGCCACCATGACCCTTCGTTGCGCGGCGCAGTTGCCACGAAGGCCTCGGGGTCGAGGTAGCGATCGTCCGCCTCCGTCGTCATCACCTGGAAGAAGCGGCGGTCGTGGCCCGGTTCCGACACAATCCCAGCATTGTGGCCACCGCTGGCGAGCAGATAGGTCACTTCGCAATCGGTGAGCAGGTGGATCTTGTAGGTCGATCGCCATGGCGCGACGTGGTCGAGCCACGTGCCGACGGCGAAGATCGGCAGACGGATATCGGTGAGCGCAACGGGCTTTCCCGCGGCCGCAAAGCGGCCTTCGGCCAGATCATTGTCGAGGAAGAGCCGGCGCAGATACTCCGAATGCATCCGATAGGGCATGCGCGTGGCATCGGCATTCCAGGCCATGAGATCGGTCATCGGCCGGCGTTCGCCCATCAGATATTCGCGCACGATCCTCGACCACACGAGGTCGTTCGAGCGCAGCAGCTGGAACGCGCCGGCCATTTGTCGGCTGTCGAGAAAGCCCTGCTCCCACATCATGTCTTCGAGAAACGCGAGCTGGCTTTCGTTGATGAACAGCATGAGCTCGCCGGCTTCCGTAAAATCTGTCTGCGCGGCCAGCAGCGTCATGGTCTTGAGCCGCGCGTCGCCATCGCGCGCCATGGCGGCGGCCGCAATGGCGAGCAGCGTCCCGCCCAGACAATAGCCAACCCCATGCACCTGTTGGTCCGGGACGATGCCGCGGACGGCGTCGAGCGCGGCCATCACGCCGAGCGCGCGGTAGTCGTCCATGCCGAGATCGCGATCCTCCGGGCCGGGGTTCCGCCATGAGATCATGAACACCGTGAAGCCCTGCTGGGTGAGATATCTCACCAGCGAGTTCTGCGGAGACAGATCGAGGATGTAGTATTTCATGATCCAGGCCGGCACGATTAGAACCGGCTCGGGCCTGACCTCGGGGGTCGCGGGGGCATACTGGATGAGCTCGATCAGGCGATTGCGATAGACGACTTTTCCGGGTGTCGCCGCGACGTCGCGACCGACGCGGAAATTCTCAGTGCCCACGGGCCTCTTGCCGCTGACGGAGCGCTCCCAATCTTCCATGAGATTCTGAAAGCCGCTGACGAGATTCATCCCGCCCTTGCTGATGGTATGACGAAGCGCCTCTGGATTGGTCAGCAGGAAATTCGACGGTGAAACCATGTCGAGCAGCTGGCGCGACGCGAACTCGACGATGTCCTCGTGCCGCTTGGAGGGGCCGCGGATGCCGGTTGTCGCGTTGTGCCACCATTGCTGATGAAGCAGGAAAGCCTGATGCAGGATGTTGTAGGGCCAGCTCTGCCAAGCCTCGCCCAAAAATCGCCTGTCCTGCGGCAACGGCTCGATGCAGCACCCCGTTGCTCGGCCCTCCAGCCCGTAGCGCCAGATGTAGTTCGCGAAGCGGACAGTCTTGCGCATGCCCTTGTCGAGGAGTTGCAGGCGTTTGCCCGGCGAATAGGCGAGATGGGTCGCCCAGTCGAGATAGGCATGGGCAAGAGCCGCCGGCGACAGTCCGGCCGTGAATCGCGCGGCTGTCGCATGCAGCGAGCGATCGGTAATGTCGGCTATCGCTGTGACCGCGTAGGAGTCGCGGGCCCCGGGCGCCTCAGCGGCGGCTCTCGGCACCAGGGTGCTGGCCGCTTGCGCCCGCGTTGCCACGGTGATGGCTCGGGCCCCGGCAGCGCTTGCCGCGCGGCTCATGGGCGCAGCCCATGCTTGCCAAGCAACTTCACCGTGCTCGCCTGCGGGCCTTTCTCACCCATCTCCTCCGCAAAGGTCACGCGCGAGCCGATGGCGAGGCGATCAAAGCCGTCGAGCACGCTGTTGCGGTGAAAATACATTTCGCGGCCGTCGCTCGTTTCGAGGAATCCGAACTCGCCCAATTCATCCAGCCGCACGACGGTTCCGATTGGCTGGCTTTCATGGACCTTCACCTGACCCTGCAGCCGGCGGGCCTGATCCTGCAGCTGACGGCGCGCCCGCTTGAATGCGTCATTGATCGCGAATGTCAGGTCGGAATGTCGCTCGTCCGCCTGCGCGGTTCGTCCAATATTGACCTCGCGGCCATCGGGGAGCGCGAGCCGGATGTTGACCTCATAGAGCCCCCCGGTCCGGTGATGGCCGCCGGGCCCCTTGAGCACGACCCGACAGGCAGTCACTCGATTGTAACGGCGCTCCAGGTCTTCTACGTGCTTGACGATGGCATCCCGGAGTTCCGAGGTCCCATCCATGCCTTGAAAATCGATTTCGACCGGTGTTTCCATATATTCAAAATGAACCCCTCAAAGAGCTCGGATGTTGATGCATCTCAAGCCGCATCTCAAAATTGCTTCACCGGAATGTTACCGGTTCCGATCATGTCATTTGGGGCAGCCATCGAGGGCGATGTTTTCTGGGAGTTGATCTATGTCAACGACCACGACGTCAACTTGAGGTTGATGAAACAAAAAAGAGCCTCCATCTCGTTTTTTCAGTTTGGCAACCCCCACATTTGCTGATGGGCGGGGTTGGCATTTTCTTTGACGAGAAGGCTCCAATGAAGCCCACCGCGGGAGGTTGAAACGGACCTTATCATTGGACGACCGACGAAATTGCCGCGCCGCGTCGTACCAGAAGGCCGATGGAGGCTGGAATGAAGACCAAGAGCGATAAAGCTGCGCAACTGTCGGCGCTTAGCTGGATTCCTGCGACATTCGACAGCATGGGCAAGAAGCAGTACGAGGCGGCATTCGCGTTGCAGAAAGAGCTGCTCGATACCTTCGAACAAATGAACCGAGCTTGGTTTGTCCGGGCTCAGTCGGAAATTGACCTCGCAGCCGAGTTTATCGGCAAGGTGGCGGGGACACGGTCGATTCCTGATGTAGCGACTGCATGTCAGGAATGCATGAGCCGGCAACTTGAGATGCTCGCTGAAGATAGCCGGCGGATACTTGCAGATGGTGAGAAGCTCCTGCGAGCGAGCACGCGCCATCTCGGCAATGGCTCCGCCCGCGCCGCCAACTAGAGCGGCAGTCAGCCCGGCCGATAGGTTTCTTCAATGCACGACAAGTGCAATCAAAAAAGGCGGGAGG
>Ga0209683_10000335_pt1 | contig 18830 bp, 16 predicted proteins | sample DOMMetBare2Fresh_FD_187474 | JGI IMG/M metagenome (GOLD analysis project Ga0209683, IMG submission 187474) | Wetland sediment microbial communities from St. Louis River estuary, USA, under dissolved organic matter induced mercury methylation -... | ecosystem: Environmental > Aquatic >... | reverse complement strand
AAGTCAATCTCAAGGAACTCGGAAGTGTATCCGCTCTGCTCTACGGCGCAGCAAAGAAGAACAGAATGGGAACTACACTGATCCTGGGACATGGCGCAGGCGCCGATCAGCTCAGTGGCTTCATGCGTTTGTTTGCAGCTGGGCTGGCGGCGCGGGGGCTCGATACGCTCACGTTCAACTTTCTGTACAAAGAACAGGGTCGCAGCATCCCGGATCATAAATCCAAGCTCGAAGCATGCTATCTGGCAGTCATTGAGACGGCGCGGCTCTACCGAAAACTAAAAGCCAACCGGCTGGTAATTGGTGGGAAGTCTATGGGAGGACGAATTGCATCCCAAGTCGCGGCAGTTGCGGCAGGAGAGTTGGCAGGTTTGGTTTTCTTTGGGTATCCACTGCACCCACCAGGCAAGCCGGAAAAACTGCGTACGGCCCACTTGCAAGACATTCATGCCCCCATGCTCTTTATTCAGGGCTCACGCGATGCCTTCGGCAGCGCGGCTGAAATCCGGGAAGTCGTCACTAGTCTGAGGCTCCCGGCGACTATCTACGAGGTGGCCGGCGGTGATCATTCTTTCAAGGTGCCAAAGAGTGGCCCGCTTTCACAGGAGCAGGTTTACGAAGCCGCCATGGACAAGGTCGTGGAATGGTTGGGCCAGCGCGAGTAAGGATGTTCTTCCGGGCCGTACGCTAAGTGAACGTTGCCATGAGCGGACGTATCGATTCCAACGCCGCATTCCTCAGCGAACTCCGAAAATGGGGTCGGCGATTTGAGACTGGCTGGCACGTTGATTGCTTATTCTTAGGGTTAAAGGCTCTTGGAGGAACTGAATTTGAGAACACCACTAATGATTGCAACGGGACTCTTGAGCGCCACCGCATTTCTTGCTGGCTGTACTGCGAGCCGGGAGACTGGGAACGTAAACGCCAACACTGAGACGGTCCCGCAAACCACCACCCGGCCCGGCCCGGACAATTCGGAAATTACGACCACCATCGACGCCAACGGCGTGAAGACGGAGACTCGCGTTTTTCGGGATAACCCCCGGGTGGCCAAAGTCGTGGTCACAACCCGCAACGGCACGCGGACAACTCGTGTTTACGCGCGCAACGGAGAGCAGAAAGACGGCAACGCTGTAGAGAACGCTCTGAATGACACAGGCGATGCCATCGCCAGTGCCGCTGGTTTCATCGCGGACAAGACCGTTGAAGGAACGAAAAAAGGGGTCGAGATAGGAAAGAGTGTGGCTGAGAAGACTGGGGAAACGGCGGAGAAGGTTGGCGATAAGACAGCAGATACCGCCAGGACTGTTGCCAGCAAAACTGCCACCGGAGCGAAAAAAGCAGGCAAGGCGATTAAGCGCGCAGTGACTCCCTGACAGTTTGGGGTACCTGCTGGTCAAACTAAGGCAGCCAGCGTTCTGGCTGCCTTGATTGCTCTAAGTCGGGAGCGACCTGTCAGGCACATCAGGAAATTACTTTCTTAACGGCCTTCTTGGTTCCCTTGCCAAAGTGTTTGCCCGCCTTCCCCATATGTTTGCCAAAATGCTTGCCGCCTCTCACTATGCGGCCATGCTTAACATTTCTACCCATGCTCTTGCCGGCTTCTTTGGTTTCACTGCCGCTTTTCCTCATCTGATCGCCAGCAGTGGTGTTGCTGTTTGAGTTCTGTGCCAGCGCCGCCGCTGACATAAACGCAAACGAAAGCGTTAGCACCGCTACCAGCGATAACTTTAGACCTAATCGTTTCATCGTGACTCCTTAGTTGTTTTTATGATTCACCATTTTTAGAGGGGGAAAAGTTTGGTCGCTGACATTGAAACACCGTCAGGCCAATTATCCAAATCGTCAGGGAATCTGGTCGATCCTATTGCCCTGCTGCCGGTCAGGCTGAGGCGATGCTATACTCTCTGGGCGGCGGCGCTGAGATACGTTCTCTGTCAGGGAGTTTTAGTTATGGATACATCTCGGTTCACAATTGTTTGCCCCTGTTGCGAAGCTACTCTGACAATTGACGCCGACACCGGCGCACTGATTGAGCACGAAGAAAAGGCCAGGCCGTTGGCATCATTCGATGACATGGTCAAGGGACTGGACAAGCAAAAGCAGGTGCGAGAGCAAATTTTTGCCCAGGAACTGAGTTCGATGAAAGATCGAGACCGCATACTCGAAGAAAAATTTCAGGCTGCGAAGAAGCGCGCCGAAAAGGACACCAGGGTTTACCGAAATCCTCTGGACCTGGATTGAGCTGCCCAGACAGCACAGTGTTTATCGCTCACCCTCACGCTGAGAGATGGTTGGCTCCGCGGGGAGCGCAAGACGGTCACAAAACCCGTATACCATGCGCCTAATCTTAATTTTGTCGGTCGTCCTGTTCCTGAACGCGGCGCAACCGGCCCCAGCCCAGGTAAAGATGCCGCAGCTTAACTTTCACGAGCGCACGCTCGCCAACGGGCTGGCAGTCGTGAGCGCGCAGGATCAAACCAACCCCACGGTTGCCATTCAGGTTTGGTATCACGTCGGATCAAAAGACGATCCTCAGGGACGCAGCGGCTTTGCACACCTCTTTGAACACATGATGTTCAAGAGCACGCGGAACATGAAAGCGGAGATGATGGACCGTCTCACGGAAGACATAGGCGGCTTTGATAATGCCTTCACCAACGACGACACGACTGTGTATTACGAGGTGGTGCCCTCCAATTATCTCGAGACTTTATTGTGGGCTGAAGCTGATCGCCTTTCCGGTTTGAACGTTGATGAGCCCAACTTCAACTCCGAGCGGGATGTGGTAAAAGAAGAGTTTCGACAAAGCGTGCTGGCTCCTCCCTTTGGTCGTTTCGAACACTTGCTGCAGCAAAAGTCCTTTCTGGTTCATCCTTACAAAAGACCCACCATCGGTAGTATTGAAGATCTCGACGCTGCTTTACTCGCTGATGTGCAGGCTTTCCACCGGGCATTCTACCGGCCCGACAATGCCACTTTGGTGGTCGTCGGCGATTTTGATCAGCAGCAGTTGGACGGCTGGGTGGACAAGTATCTGGCTCCCATTCCTAAGCCGAAAGCGCCCCTCCCGCGCGTAAGTGTTCGGGAGCCCGAGCGCAAGGGCGAAGCGCGTTTTATCGATTACGGCCCCAATGTCCCTTTGCCCGCCGTGGGGATTACCTATCTGACTCCAGCAGCAACGAGTCCCGATGCTGAGGCGTTGCGCGTGGCCCAGGTTGTTCTGTCGGTGGGGGAGTCTTCAAGGCTCTATCACTCGCTGGTGTACGAGCAACAGATTGCCCAAAGCGCTGAAGCGAGCGCCAACCTGCTCGAAGATGCGAGCTTTTTTCTGGTAAGTGGAATCGCGGCCAGTGGTAAGAAGCCGGAAGACGTCGAGGCCGCTCTGCTGGCTGAAGTAAAAAAGATGCAGGACAGACCGGTGTCAGCGGCAGAGTTGGACAAGGCCATTAACCAGATTGTCACCAGCCAACTGCTTGAGCGAGAGACGAACAGTGGTAAAGCGCTGGCGTTGGGCGCGGCCCGGGTGTTATTGGGCGATCCGAATCGAGTCAACACCGATCTGGCCCGACTACAGGCAGTGACGGCGTCTGACGTACAGCGCGTGATGCAGAAGTATTTTACTAAAGATAATCGCGTGGTCCTGTACTACCTCAACCAGTCCAGCAAACCGGAATTGAAGCAATGATTATGATGCGTGCCGGCTCAGGACTGCGGATCATACTACTGTTGGGTGCTTTGGGCTTTTGCTTCAGCACGACAGTCTCGGCCCAGCTTCCCCAGGCCACGCCTCCTCCTCCCGGACCACCCCGCTCGATACAAATTCCAGCGGTCGCAGAAAAGACTCTGGCTAATGGTTTGCGCGTTATTGTTATTCAGCGGACCAACACGCCCTTGGTTTCAGCCGAGGTAATTATCAGGAACGGCGCCGAGGTGGATCCGCCGCACCTTGCCGGTCTCGCTCATCTGACCGCGAGTCTTTTGACTCTCGGGACGCGCACGCGGACAGCGACTCAGATTGCCGAGGAGATCGAGGCGCTCGGCGGCACGCAGGCGTCAGGAGCTTTGTGGGATGCTTCGACTGCGTCCGTTGGTGTCATGTCCTCGAAGATCACACCGGCAGTCGAAATCCTCGCCGACGTCGTGCAACATCCCACCTTTAGCAAAGAAGAACTCGAGCGGTTGCGACAGCAATACATCGATTATGTCAATGTGCAGCTGGGCGAGCCGGGTTCGATAGCTAGTTTCGCCGCTTATCGAGTCCTGTTCGGCGATGCTCCCTATGGACACGCGGTTGGGGGGATGCCGGATTCACTGAAGCACATCAGGCGTTCAGATGTGATCAGACTTCATGGCGAGTTGTATCGTCCCAATAATGCGATTCTAATATTTGGAGGCGACATTGAACCAGGTGATGCCTTCAGGCTCGCCGAGAAGTACTTCGGAGACTGGCGACCGGCGGCAGTGTCGACACGCAGTGCTGCAAGGTTTCCGCAGCCGCCCACACACAGGCGGAGGGTATTAGTCATTGATAAGCCGGACGCTGCTCAAGCGGCAGTAGTGCTGGTTCATTCGGGCATTAAACGCCGTGACCCGGATTACTTTCGGGCGCTGGTGGCCAATTCAGTTCTGGACGGATATTCGGGCAGACTGAATCAGGAAATTCGCATCAAACGAGGTCTTAGTTACGGCGCCGGGAGCGGGCTCGAGGCGCTGCGTAGCGGCGGGTCATTCCTGGCTTCGGCGCAAACCAGGAATGATGCCGGGGCGCAGGTGGCGGATCTCTTATTGCGGGAAGTGGATCGGCTGGCAAAGGAATCGGTCGCGCAAGATGAATTGATACCGCGTAAAGCGGTATTGGTGGGAAACTTTGCACGTGAATTGGAGCAGATTAACGGTCTCGTTAGTGACGTGGGGTTTTATGCACTGCTCGGAATTCCGCTCGATGAGACAAACCGCTTCGTGAACAACGTGCAAAGGATTAGCGCTGATGACATCCGGACATTTGTCGCCAGCCGCCTGCGTGCCAGCGAAGCAAGTATTGTCCTCGTCGGGAATGCCAAGGAGTTCCTGCCGCAATTGCGCAAGCAATTCAAGGGGGTTGAGGTTATTCCCATCGCGGACCTTGATCTGAACAGCGCGAGCCTCCGTAAGCAGAGGACTCGCGCGAATAGAATCAGGAAAAAATGAGCGACGTACGGGTAAATGTGGAAAACCAGTCTCGCCTCGAAGGTTTAGCATGAAACGGGCGCGAATACGCGATCGAGAACTTTAGGATTTCTTATGAATGTAAAACGGTATTTCCTAATCGCATTGATCCTTTGCTCCGCCTCCTTGGCGGTGCCGGCATACTCGTCGAGGCAGGACGACTCTGCTGCGCAAAACGATTCCTCTGACTACGCCAAACAGCTGGGCAGCCCTGATCCAGCGACGCGCCAATCGGCCGCCGAGGCGCTGGCCCGGCTAGTTGCCCTCGAGCAAAAGAAATTGCTGGAGGGTTACGTGCTGCAGGAGAAAGACAAGCGGGTGCGCCTGGCGCTCAACTGGGCTTTATATCGTATGGGCAAGTCCCAATTATTGGTGCAGCTGGTTCGCGAATTGGAATTTTCGCGGCATGAACAGGCTTTTGGTTACCTGACACAGCTTGAGAGTCCCGCGCTGCTTTATCCATTCCTAAAGCAGGAAAATCTGGAGCCGAAGATAATGCCTCGATTGCTTGACGTGCTGGGCTGGATTGGCGATGCCGAAAGCATCGAGCAGATCAAGCCGTTCACGGAATCATTCGATCCCAAAGTCTCTGCAGCCGCGCTGACGTCGACCAGCATGATTCAGCATCGGATGGCTGAGAGCGGGCCGCCTCAGTCAACCCGTCCCCGGACCACCCGCAAGGCTGAACAGCCTTAGCGCAAATGGCCTGACCAAAACAGTCTTCGGCCTGGGCAACCGCTACCGGTTCGACCTTAACCACGCCTTCTCCACGAATTGCTGCGACAACCTCAGTTTGTCGGAGATTTTCCCAGCGGTTATACTCCGTCACTCAATGCATCGCAGCCTGCGCACATTCATCGACGTCCTCACACGCGAAAAGGAAATTGTCACAGTTGAAGCCGAGGTAGATCCTTTCCTTGAAGTCGCCGAAGTGCACCGGCGAGTTATCGAAAGCGGCGGGCCGGCGCTGCTGTTTATGAAAGTGAAGGGAAGCCGCTTTCCTGTCGTTACCAACCTTTTTGGAACCAAAAAGAGAATTGAGCTCGCCTTCGGCCCAAAGCCCCAACAGGTGGTTCGCGACCTGGTCCAAGTAGCCGAGGCCTTACTGCCCCCGCGACCTGCGGTGCTTTGGCAACACCGTTCTCTCGCGCTTGAATTTCTCAGACTGGGAACACGCAGTTCCTCGCGAGCGCCCGTCACGGAGGTTGTCGATCGCCCGGCGCGACTCGACGAGTTACCAGTCTTAACCACCTGGCAGGAAGATGGTGGTCCATTCATGACCCTGCCGCTGGTCTACACGGAAAACCCGGTTACAAGAAAGCACAATCTAGGCATTTACCGCATGCAGGTGTATGACGCTCACTCAACCGGAATCCATTGGCAGATTCAGAAGGGCGGCGGATTTCATTACACGGAGGCAGAGCGACTGGGACGACCGCTGCCGGTAACTGTGCTGCTGGGTGGTCCCCCCGCGCTAATCCTGGCGGCGATTGCGCCCCTGCCAGAGGATGTTCCTGAACTGGTATTGGCTTCGCTGCTGGCCGGCGAAAAGATCAGGATGACCAGGACACCCGTCGGGGGCGCACATCGATTGGCTGCCGAAGCAGAATTCGCGCTCGTGGGCCAGGTAAATCCGGGAGAGCGACGAGCAGAAGGGCCGTTTGGCGATCATTATGGGTATTACTCGCTGACTCACGACTATCCGGTCTTTCACGTCGACGCTGTCTTTCACCGTCGTGATGCCATCTTTCCGGCCACCGTGGTCGGCAAGCCGAGACAGGAAGACTTCTTCATTGGCGATTACCTGCAGGAATTATTAGCGCCGCTTTTTCCCCTCGTCATGCCGAGCGTCCGCGATTTGTGGACCTATGGCGAAACTGGCTTTCACTCCTTGTGTGCTGCTGTGGTTCAGGAACGTTACGGTCGCGAAGCCCTGGTTTCTGCTTTCCGAATTCTGGGCGAGGGTCAACTCTCATTAACGAAGTTTCTCTTGCTGACCGACACTCCTCAGGATCTGCGAAACTTTCCTGCGCTCCTCGAACACGTGCTGGCCCGCTTTGTTCCTGAGACAGATCTTTTCGTCCTGGCCAATGTTTCCATGGACACGCTGGATTACACCAGCGGGCGGGTCAATGAAGGCAGCAAAGCAATCATGTTGGGGCTGGGAGCACCCAGGCGTGAGCTGCCGCATCAATTCAGAGGAGAATTGCCACACGGGGTGACCCGCGTAGAAGTGTTTTGCCCCGGTTGTCTGGTAGTTCAGGGAAGACCTTATGCAGACGATCCTGAGCAGGCGGAGCGGTTGGCAAGGGAAGCAGCTTTTGCTGACTGGCCGCTGCTCGTATTACATGACGATGCCGCCGTTGCCCACTCAGCCATCGATTTCCTTTGGGCGACCTGGACGCGTTTTGAGCCCGCCGCGGACATTCACCCGGCGTCTGCAAGAGTAGTTCGTCACCATCTTGCATACAGCGGTCCTATCTTGATTGACGCGCGAACCAAACCGGGCTTTCCGGATGAATTATTGGTGCGCAAAGATATTGGGGAACTGGTAAACAAGCGCTGGCGTGAATATTTCCCGCACGGCCTCTAGCCGATTTGCGGGGCGCTGTCCGACAAACTTGAGTGCCCGATATCTGAAACTCAACTATGACCATTCCTCTCATAATCGGCATAGTGGTGCTGCTGGGACTGCTGCTGCTCATGATTCGCGAAGTGCGGCGGGTGCCACCGCCAGTCGAAAACGCCTGGCAAAAGCGAGCACGCATAGCTTTAACGTCGATTCTCCTGCTCGGCGGTGTGCTTGCCTTCTGGGCCTTTCTGATCGAGCCCAATCGCCTTATTGTGCGGCAGGAGACGATTCGCATCACGAACTGGCCACAAGAGCTCAAAGGTCTCCGGATAGCGGTCATTTCCGACATTCATACTGGCGGCCCGTTCATCGACGAGCAGAAGCTGCGTTTGATCGTTGCACGGACAAATCAACTTCAACCTGATCTAATCGTGCTGCTCGGTGACTATATGTCGCCGAATAGTTGGCACAGCCATCGCGTCGAGCCGGAAGTGACTGCGGGATCTCTGAAGGACCTGCGCGCGCCTCTCGGAGTCTATTCGGTTCTGGGCAACCATGATTGGTGGTATGACGGAAATAAAGTCCGTCGGGCTTTCGAAGCAGATGGCATCCGGGTGCTGGATGACGAAGTGTTCGAGATGAAACTGCCCGGCGGCGCGTCGTGCTGGCTTGCCGGTCTTGCCGATTTATGGACGCGACCGCAACACATACAGGAGACGATCGACAGGATTCCCAGGGGCGCGACGGTGATTGCCCTGACACACAATCCTGATATCTTTCCGCGACTCTCGGAACGAGTGCCTCTATTATTGGCCGGGCATACACATGGGGGTCAGGTAAACTTTCCCGTTATCGGAAGACCAATCGAACCGTCAGACTTTGGCCAGCGTTATGCTGCGGGTCATGTCTTTGAGAATAACCATCACCTATTTGTAACGACCGGAATCGGCACCAGCATTCTACCGGTGCGCTTTCGCGTCGTCCCCGAGATTGTTTTGCTCACCATTCAGGCTCAGTAGGTCAATCTTAATTTCCGGGCCTGCTGGGACTGGCCTTCAGACATCTGTCGAGTTTCCAACTTTTTATGATTTGACTGACATTGGCAGGCGAATCGTAAAGACAGCTCCTCCAGCTTTCGCATTTCCCGCTGCCAGTGTTCCGCCGTGGTCGGTGACTACGCGGTAGGCGAGGGCGAGGCCAATGCCGTGACCTTTGGCTTTGGACGTGAAGAATGGGAAAAAGATTCGCGGCAGATCTGCAGGTGGAATCCCGGTCCCGGTGTCTTTAATTTCAAGCACGACGGAGGGTTTATCGCCCGCGTTTCTTTCAGTCGAGCAGGCGACAACTACCTGCCGTTCGGTTGCGTCTTCGGGGATTGCCTCAGCGGCATTGCGCAACAGGTTCAGCAGCGCCTGTCGCAGCATGCGCTCGTCGGCATCGATGACAATTTGCTCGGCCTGGTTGGCCGCCGGTCTCACACTCAACGTCACTCGCTGCCGCTCGTAAAGAGGTTTCAATTCCAAAGCGCAATCCTCGAGCAGCTCCGCCAGCGAAACTGCTTCGAGTTGCAGGGGCTGAGGCCGCGCGAAATTCAGAAATGACGTGACCATCTCTGACAGGTTCCGGACTTCGTTGAGTAATGAATCGGTTGCCGAACGGCCGGCTGCATTTAGTTCCAGGTTCTGCAGCAGCTGTACATAACCGTGCAGGGTGGCGATGGCATTTTTGAATTCATGTGCCAACCCGGCGGACATCTCGCCCAGACTTTCAAGGTTGCGCTTCAAGGCGACCTGCTCACGCAGCTGCGTCACCTCTGTGATGTCCGTCAGCAGGCAGAGCGCTCCGCGCTCGGACGAAAGATCGATTGGGGCCACGGTTGCCCCCATTCGTCTGGTTGTTCCGCTGGCGGACAATGTCTGAATCTCTTCGCGGCGAAACAGCGCCCCCGTTTGCAGGCAGCTTTCAACCAGTTCTGCCAACTGCGGCATACTTCCCAGGAGTTCCCTGACTGGCTGGCCTGTCTCTTCGCCGCTCAATTCCAGCAAAGCGTGGCCGGGTCCATTGATTAACAGCGAACGACCTTTACCGTCGAATGCGATCAGGGCTGAAGGCACGCTGGCCACAATTCGCTCGCTGAATTTCTCCGCAGAATCGGCGCGCTGGCTTGCCTGAGCAGATAAGAGTTCAAGTTCTTTCTGCTGTTTCTGGAGCTGCGCTACGATTGTTTGGAAGGTCTCCAGGACGAATTGAGCTTCGTCCTGAGATTTGTTTGCGTGGGCGGCCACGGGAGCGCGCTGAGCCTCGCCTACCAACTGCCGGTACGGCCGCAGCATCCACCGCAGAAATAAGAGGATGCAAAGCAGGCTGGCAACCAGAATGATTAAGAAGGCCGACAGGAGAATGGGCCCACGCACGTTTGGCGCCGCCGGCGCGTATGCATAAAGAAAAATCGCGAAGGTGGCCGTTAGAATAAAAAAAACGGTCAACAGCGTAGCGCCAAAAGTTGTGCGGCGGGCCATGGCTGGGTGTTGGGTGTTTGGTCTTTGGATTTTGGTCTTGGGTCTTTTACCTTTGGCTTTTGGTTGTTGGATCTTAATTGTTTTCCACTGGAACTCGTCCCAAGACCAAAGACCTAAGATCTAAGCCCTTTCTACCTGAACTGCCCCGCGTACCACTCGACAATCTGGCTACCGACCAGTAAACCCGCAATAGCTCCGATACCGAGAAAGACGCCGAATGGCAGAAGCATCTGCATGTTCCTGCGCCCCTGACGCGCCATCAACGCGATTCCAATCAGCGATCCGGACAGCACGCTAAGAAAGATTGTCAGAATGGTCAGGCGCCAGCCGACATAGGCACCAACCATGAACATCATCTTTACATCGCCCAACCCCATTGCCTCAATACCGCGCAGCTTTTCCCAGGTCCAGCCCATCAGCCAGAGGGAACCGCCCCCGATTAACGCGCCCAGCACAGCTCCAATTAAAGACGCTGTCCAGAGCGGCATGCCGTGCAGCATCCCTCGAGTCAGGGGTTCCAGATCGTCAAAATGAGGCGCGCCCGTTGCCAGGGGAATTACCAGACGCGCCACCAGTGCGAACACCACGCCGGGGTAGGTGATGGCGTTAGGGAGCAACATGTGCTCGGCATCGATGAAGATCAGCGCAACCAAAGCGCTGACAAATATTAAGTCAAAGGGTAGCGCCAGCGTAAGTCCATCACGCCAGGTAACCGCCACGTAGAGCACGGCCGTTAAGAGCTCAACCGCCGGATAGCGGATTGCGATGCCGGTTTTGCACGAGCGACATTGCCCGCGCAACACGAGGTAACTCAGGATGGGTATGTTGTCATACCAGCCAATCGCGGCGCTGCATCCGGGACAACGAGAGTTAGGAAAGACGATCGACTCTCCCACGGGCACACGATGAATTACAACATTGAGAAAACTGCCGATGATGGCGCCCAGTACACCAATAAAGATGAGCGCGAAGGAGGGGGGGAGTTGGGTGTCAAACAGTGGCAACGCCCATGACCAGGTTAACAAGGGGAGAATCATTCCGGAAGCATTGTATCTCGGGCAGAGGCTACTGCCTACTATCTTCTTGGTTTTGCATTTCCCAAAGCAGCAAGTGTTTTAGAAATGCGTGATGTGCGGCGAAGGCAGCAATGCTCCAGCCAGCCAGACCATCACGCCAACCCCCCTTCAGGACGAAACTTCTGACGAAGGTCGCCGGGGCTGCGGCCGCAATCCGGAGTGCGGAAGTGCGCCGGCCGGCCTCGAACATTTGCCGCGCTGCGAGGGGCGCGTATCGCTCGCCGATCATACGGTGATGGTAGGAAGCGGAGCGTACCGGATAGTGCAAAATATCGCCGGCCAGTCTCTCAATTCTTGCCCCCTCTTTCATCTTTACCGACTCGTGAATGTGTGGTCCCTGCCAACTTCCGCCGGCGCGGCGAAACAGACGCAGTTGGTAGTCCGGATACCAACCCCCGCCGCGAATCCAGCGGCCCATATAGAAAGAGCGCCTGGCAATCAAATAGCCGTCGGCAAGCCGATCATCGCTCCGGCGGCGCAGTTCTTCAATAGCCTGCTGCAATTCGGGGGATATTCGTTCGTCGGCATCGAGACTCAGAACCCATTCGTGCGAGGCTTGTTCCGTCGCGAATTGCTTCTGTAAAGCAAAACCGGGCCAGGCCCTGGAGATAACACGCGCGCCGCATTCGGCTGCTATGAACGCGGTTGCATCCGTCGATTCGGAGTCCACAACCAGGATCTCATCGGTCCAGGCGACTGACTCGCACGCGGCGCGAATGTTTTCCGCTTCGTTGAAAGAGATAATCGCGGCGGTGATCTTCATCGATACTCAGGGCACCAGCAGGTTGCGAGCAGAACGAAGCGGCGACGGCGCTTTGGATCTCAGCCTGGGAATCCAAAGCGGCGTCGCCGCTTTTCCGCCGCGCTCGAATTGTACACTCGTGAGCGCGGGATCAAAACCACTATTATGGCTTGAGCGGGTTATCCACAATGACGCTGTTGGCGTGCAGCGTGGTTGACGTGGCACGCTGGAGGCTCGCGACCGCCTTACTATAGCCTGTCTCGGCTCGGACCTCCGCATCACGCGCGTTAGTCAGAGCATTCTGTCGCTGAATGAGCAGGTATGTTGTCGAGCGGCCCACCGAGTAGAGGCGCTGTTCACCTTCAAGTTGAATCTCCGCATTTCGGCGCGCTTCACGAGCCGAGAGCACCTGCAATCTGGCCGATTCCACAGACTGCGCGGCGTTTCGTACATCTACTTCGACCGCCTGTTCAGTCGAGCGCATGGAAGCCTCGACCTGTTCTTTCTGGATTCGCGCGCCGGCCAGGTTCGCTTCGGCAGTTTTGTTCTTGAATGGAATCTGAATGGCAACGCCAATTGAAATATTCCGCGTTTTAAAGCTGAGAAGATTACTCAAATCCTTGCCGTACCCGCCCACGAGATCCGTGGCTGCGCCGCCCGTAGCCGGCACGAGCGGAGAAGTAGCGACGGGCAGGAATCCTCCCCGGCGCTGAATGTCCTGGATTTGAGAAAGAAGGAATGCGCTCGCACTGGTGGTTGGACTGCCACCTATTAAAGGTACCAGCGTGCCGACTGGAGGCGCCGTAGAAACGGCGGTTCCGGCCAGACCGGTAGTGGCAAATGTTGTCTGCAAATCCACCTGAGGCAAAGTCTGGTTCTTGAAGTATTTGATATCCAGACCGTTGATGTCCTGTTGCAAGCGCAGCCGTTGAAGCTCGGGCCGGTTCTTGCGAGCTTCGGTTATGGCATCATTCAGATTTACCGGGTTTGTATCGACTACGGGCATATCGGTCGGCGTAATCTGGGCCGACCACTGCGGCACCGTCGGGTCTCTCAGGATCAATTGTTTCAGAGTATTCTCGGCGATCGAAACAGTTTGCGTAGCACTCAAGAGGGAGGATTCTCGATTGGCAAGTTCGGTCAATACTTCCGATCGATCAAGGGGCGCTTTGGCGCCCGCCGAAATCTGGGCTTCAATCTGCCGCAAGTTCTCGCGCGAGAGATTAAGGTTGTCCAGTTGCACCTGCTGATCGCGCATCGCAAAAACGAGGTCCCAATATGCGGACTGAACCTGGGCGATTACATCAATAGTCTTGCGACGGAAGTCAGCGTCTGATTGCTCCAGGCGTTTTTTCTGCACCCGAATCTGATGGCGATTGGAGTCATACGAGCGATTGCGCATCAACGGTTGCGTAAAGGTCAACGCGAGATTGGACGAATAGAATGGATTTATCAAACTGAAACTGGAACTCGTGTTGGTATGCTGATTGGAAAAGCTCAGGGTGTAATTGCCGCCACCTCGCTCAAATGATTTGGTGACGGACGGACTAACGGTGTAGGTCGTCGTGGTGGTTGTGCTGGATCCGCCCGCGCCGCCCAGAGAGCTTTGCTGTGGTGAAATGCGCTTGTCGATGGTCGGCGTAACTGCAAACACCGGATCGTAAACGCCTTGAAGGGCGCGCAGTTGGGTCTCCGCATAGCGCACGTCATCACGCGAGATTTCAATGTCGTTGTTATTGGCCAGCGCGAGGCGTATGGCTTCGTTGAGAGAGAGCGTCACAACGTTACCGCTGGTTATGCCGAGACGTGTCAGGTTGGGCATTGGCGGCAAGGGCTTTGGTTCGGCAGTGGGAAAGTTCGGTTCCGGCGGCTCCTGCACTTCAGTGCGAACGGGGGGAGTTGGCTGCGGCACCACATTCGATCCGGGAGGCGCCTGGGGTGGTGCCTGCTGTGAACTGGGTGGGGCAGCGGGATCCTGAGTGCTGGACGGCGCTCCAGGAACGGACTGGCTTTGCTCTGTGCCCGGCGGGCGGGTCGCATCCCGTTGCGTGGGGTTCGGCGACGGCTTGGGTTTTGGCTTCTGCGCCAGAACGTTCGCTTGCGGAACCAGCAGCGCCGCACAAACTGCAAAGACTCTTAGCACTCTACCAACGTAGACAATAGTCATCAGACCGAAACTCCTCTGCAATCGATTAATCAAAAACGGACCCGTCAGGACAGACGAAAGCTCACAGAGTCCGCTAAATCAAGGCGTACTACGCTTTATACACTATGTCTGTTTCAAAAACATGCCGCCATCTGCCAATAATGAGGCCGTCCAGGCTCTTGATGCCCTCGGCAAAGTGGCGCGGGCGCCACACTTCCGAAACCGCGCGCCAGGTGCGCCTGCCACAATAAGATGCTCGGCTACCCAGCCTGGACCTCACTTGACACTCGCCTGGGCGATGAATAATCTTCCTGCTTGCCTTTCAATGAATACTTTCCCTGCAACAGTCAAATCTCGGGATAGGGATTCCAGGTGTCGCGTTTGCGGCACGGATGCCGGGGATAGCGCTGAGGATCACTGCTGAGAATCGAAAAGGAGACATACGCATGGCAGTCAAGGTTGGCATCAATGGGTTCGGCCGCATCGGTCGTAACGTGTTTCGAGCATCACTTGGTAATTCCGACATCGATTTTGTAGCGGTCAACGACCTGACCGATACGAAGACGCTGGCGCACCTGCTCAAGTACGATTCAGTGCATGGAAATCTGAATCACGACATCAAAGCCACCGAGACAGGCATCAATGTTGAGGGGGAAGAGTTTCGCGTGTTCTCGCAGCGCGATCCCGCGGCTATTGATTGGGAATCTGTCGGGGCGGAGATTGTAATTGAGTCAACCGGCATTTTCACCAAGGCTGAAGATGCTAAAAAGCACCTGCACGGAAGCGTCAAGAAAGTAATCATCAGCGCACCAGCCAAGAATGAAGACATCACCATTGTGCTGGGGGTTAATCAGGACAAGTATAACGCGGCGGAGCACCATATCATTTCTAATGCCTCCTGCACGACCAACTGTCTGGCTCCGGTGGCCAAAGTGATTCACAAGAAGTTTGGTATTCGCTCGGCGCAAATGACCACGATTCACTCCTACACCAATGATCAGCAGTTGCTGGATCTGCCGCACAAGGATTTGCGCCGCGCACGCGCCGCAGCTCTTTCGATGATTCCCACCTCGACCGGGGCGGCCAAAGCCGTAGCTCTCGTCCTGCCGGAATTGAAAGGGAAGTTCGATGGAATTTCGGTGCGCGTGCCCACACCGAATGTTTCACTTGTCGATGTAGTGATGGATGTCGAGCGCGATACCACAACAGAGGAAGTCAACGCCGCTTTGAAAGCGGCAGCCGACGGCGATTTGCGCGGCATACTGGCGTTTTGCGAGGAGCCGCTGGTATCTAGCGACTTCAAAGGTAATTCCAACTCTTCAATCGTCGACGCTGAATATACCAAGGTGATTGGCGGCAACATGATCAAGATTCTGTCCTGGTACGACAACGAGTGGGGCTATTCCTGCCGGGTGCGGGATCTGATTAAGTTTATTGCGGGGAAGGGGATTTAGGGAGTTAGGTCTTTGGTTTTGGGTCCTGGGTCTTTGATTTCTGACCTTAGTTCTTTGATCAGTTTTTCGTCTTGGTCTTCGGGGGAGGCCAAGCACCTACGACCCAGAGATCCAAGACCCAAGACCCAAGACCTTATGCCAAAACTTTCAATCCGAGATCTCGATCTTCACCATCAACGCGTTTTCATTCGCGTTGACTTCAACGTGCCGCTTGATGACGGCAAGGTGGACGACGACACTCGTATCCGCGCAGCGCTGCCGACAATTAATTACGCAATTGAACAAGGGGCGCGAGTCATTCTGGCTTCCCATTTGGGCCGGCCCAAGGGACAACACGTCGATAAGTACAGTCTGCGTCCCGTGGCCACACACCTCGCGGAACTCCTTGGCCGCCCCGTCGAATTTGCAGAAGACTGTATTGGGGACGCGGCCCAGACAAAGGTGAACGCCCTGGAGGATGGCGATGTGTGCCTGCTGGAAAACCTGCGGTTCCATCCTGAAGAAGAAAAGAACGACGACGGGTTCGCGCAACAACTTGCCGCTCTTGGCGACCTTTATGTCAACGATGCTTTTGGCGCGGCGCACCGCGCGCACGCTTCAACTGCCGGCATAACCAAACATGTGGCCCAGTCAGCAACCGGACTCTTGATGGAGAAAGAGCTTGAGTATCTGGGGAAGGTCATTAACAACCCGGAACATCCTTTTGTCGCCATCCTCGGCGGCGCGAAAGTGTCCGACAAGATTCCAGTCATCAATGCCCTGATCGACCGAAAGGTTGACCGCCTGCTGATCGGCGGTGCAATGGCCTACACGTTTTTTAAGGCGGAAGGATTTACTGTAGGCAAGTCGTTGGTTGAAAATGACATGCTTGATACCGCCCGGCAAGTGAAGCAGCGCGCAGAAGCCGCCGGTGTCCAATTACTTTTGCCCACTGATCATCAGGTCGTGGATAGTTATGAGCCTATCAAAGGGCAACAGATTCTTGCCAAGACCATTCCCATTGAGTTTACCAATGCCGGACATGCAGGCATGGACATCGGAGTGGAAACGGTGGCCCATTTTACGAATGCCCTGGCGGATGCGCGGACGATTATCTGGAATGGGCCAATGGGTGTCTTCGAGGAACCGCCTTTTGATCAGGGCACCATTGGCATCGCTCATGCGGTCGCTGCCGCAGCGGATCGCGGGGCCATCGTAATTGTGGGTGGCGGCGATTCGGTGGCTGCAGTTACAAAGGCCGGCGTCGCCGCTCGCATCACGCACATTTCCACTGGCGGCGGCGCCACGCTCGAGTTCCTGGCCGGAGAAGAGCTACCGGGAGTCAGCGCCTTAAACGAAAAAACATAGAAGCCGGGTTTTGGTCTTTGGCTTCCGGTCCTTGGGACCATCGCGCAAGGACGAAGGACTGAAACAAACCAAAGCCAAACGACCCAAAGACACAGACCTTGCTCAGGGAACTTGATCTTATGCGCAAACCCGTTATCGCCGGCAATTGGAAGATGTACAAGACTCTCAGCGAGTCAGTGGAAACTGCGCTGGCGCTCAAGCCATTGGTGGCGAACGCGAATCACTGCGAAGTAATCATTGCGCCGGTCTTTACTGTCCTCAAGACAGTCGCCGACCGTCTTGAAGGCTCGAATATTCGTCTCGCGGCTCAGGATTGTGCGACGGAAACATCTGAGGGCGCCCACACGGGTGAGGTGGCGGCATTTATGCTGCGCGACGTCGGTGTGAAATACGTGATCGTTGGCCATTCAGAGCGTCGCCAGTTCTACGCGGAGACGGACGGAGTGGTCAGTCGCAAGGTTCAGGCGGCCCTGGCAAGTGGCTTACAGGTCATCATGTGCGTCGGCGAAAGCCTGCAGCAACGAGACCAGGGCACAGCGGAATCCGTCGTTAACGGCCAGTTAAGCGGCGGGCTTAGCAGGTTGACAGCCTCAGACCTCGACCGTATTATCATTGCCTACGAGCCTGTTTGGGCAATAGGTACAGGACGTACAGCGACGCCGGAGCAAGCGCAGGAAATGCACGCGTTTATCCGGCGCGTTTTCGCGGAAGGGCACTCTGAAGAGGCGGCCCGAGCGCTCAGAATTCTTTATGGCGGGTCGGTAAAGCCCGATAACGTCGGTTCGCTGATGGGTCAGCCGGACATCGACGGAGCTCTGGTCGGAGGCGCTAGTTTGAAAGCGGAGAGTTTCGCCCAGATTGTGAACTACAGCAAATCGTGAACGGTGGTAACCGGCATTTAGGAGATTCAGTTTGTTAGCTTATACCCTATACGCGTTATTTATTTTGTCTTGTGCAGTTCTGATTGTGGTGATACTGCTGCAACCGGGCAAAGCAGATGCCGGGGCTTTGTTTACCAGCAGCGTCTCGAGCACGGCCTTTGGCCCGCGCGGCACGCAAAACATTCTGGCGAAGATCACGATTGGGGCCGCTATCGCTTTTATGTTGATTGCGCTGACTCTGTCGCTGCCTGGTATTAACGGCTCTCGCTCAGTCCTGCAGTCCGAGACATTGCCGGTGGCATCCCCGACACCGACACCGACAACGACACCGACACCGGCCGTTGCGCCGGCAAATGCGGCGTCTCCCGCGGCCTCAGTTGAGACTGATAAGAAGCAAGCGGCATCGCCCGCAGCCAGCCCGGCAGACAAAGCCTCGCCGAAGACCGCGCCCAAATAAGTGATTCTGGGGGCGGGGTAGTGGGACAGCGGGCAGAGTACCGCAATCTGATCATTTGAAGCGTTGGGGCCCTGTCTGTTCAGATGAGGGCCCTATCATCGGTTGAGGCGGCTTAACTCCAGATGAGCGGGCAGTATCTCGTCAGATTGGGGGCCTTATTCAGGAGAAGGGGGCCGCATTACTTCAGATGAGGGCTCCGTATCTCTTCAAATGAGGGGTAAGAGGAGCGGCGCGTATTTCTTCAGATGAGGACCGTTTCCTCGGATAGCGATCCGTAAGCGCACATTGGATTCTCACCTTTGACAACTTAAGCCGAAGTGGCGGAACTGGCAGACGCGCACGTTTGAGGGGCGTGTGAGGTAACTCGTGGGGGTTCGAGTCCCCCCTTCGGCATATCAACTCCAAGTCTAACCGACGCAATCGTTTTC
>Ga0209683_10000330_pt1 | contig 19010 bp, 16 predicted proteins | sample DOMMetBare2Fresh_FD_187474 | JGI IMG/M metagenome (GOLD analysis project Ga0209683, IMG submission 187474) | Wetland sediment microbial communities from St. Louis River estuary, USA, under dissolved organic matter induced mercury methylation -... | ecosystem: Environmental > Aquatic >... | reverse complement strand
TTCATCTACCGCTCGTGGGTGAAGAACCGCGGCGTGCCGCACGACCAGTTCGACGGTCGGCCGGTGATCGGCATCTGCAATACCTACTCGGAACTCACGCCCTGCAACTCGCATTTCCGCACGCTTGCGGACCAGGTCAGGCAGGGGGTGCTGGAGGCCGGCGGTTTTCCGCTCGAGTTTCCAGTGATGTCGCTGGGCGAGACACTGCTGCGGCCGACCGCGATGCTGTATCGCAATCTTGCCAGCATGGATGTCGAGGAGAGCATTCGCGCCAACCCGCTCGACGGCGTCGTGCTGCTGATGGGCTGCGACAAGACGACACCGGCATTGCTGATGGGTGCGGCAAGCGTAGATCTTCCGGCGATCGGCGTTTCCGGTGGACCGATGCTGTCCGGCTGGTACAAGGGCGAGCGAATCGGCTCCGGCACCAACACCTGGTCGCTCAGCGAAGACCTGCGCGCGGGCCGGATCACGCGCGAGGAGTTCCATGAGGCCGAGAGCTGCATGCATCGCTCGCACGGCCACTGCATGACGATGGGCACGGCGTCCACGATGGCGAGCATGGTCGAAGCGCTCGGCATCGGCCTGCCGGGCAATGCCGCCTATCCCGCGGTCGACGCGCGCCGCAACCTGATCGCCCGCGAAGCAGGGCGGCGCATCGTCGCGCTGGTCAAGAAGGACGTGCGGATGTCGAAGATCCTGACGCGCGCGGCCTTCGAGAACGCGATCCGCGTCAACGCCGCGATCGGTGGTTCGACCAACGCGGTGATCCATCTGATCGCGCTCGCGCGCCGCCTCGGCGTGAAGCTGACGCTGGACGACTGGGACGAGCTTGGGCGCGGCGTGCACACGCTGGTGAACCTGATGCCCAACGGCAAGTACCTGATGGAAGACTTCTGCTATGCGGGCGGTCTGCCGGCGGTGATTCGCGAGCTTGGCGAAAGCGGTCTGCTTCGACGTAAAGCGCTGACCGTGAACGGGCAGACGATCTGGCACAACAATCGCAAGGCCGAGAACAGCAACCCGGACGTGATCATGCCGATGGCGCGTCCGTTCAAGAAGGACACCGGCATCGCGGTGCTGCGCGGCAACCTGTGTCCGGACGGCGCGATCATCAAGCCTTCAGCCGCCACGCCCAAGCTGATGAAGCACAAGGGGCGCGCGGTCGTGTTCGAGGACATCGATGATTTTCATGCCCGCATCGACGATCCGCGCCTGCGCATCGACGAGAACTCGGTGATGGTGCTCAAGAATTGCGGACCGAAGGGCTACCCCGGCATGGCCGAGGTCGGCAACATGCCGCTGCCGCCGCGTCTGCTGAAGAAGGGTGTCACCGACCTTGTGCGCATCTCGGACGCGCGCATGAGTGGCACCGCTTACGGCACGGTCGTGCTGCATGTGGCGCCCGAGGCGGCGGCGGGCGGGCCGCTGGCGCTGGTCCGTAGTGGCGATCTGATCGAGCTCGATGTGGCGCGGCGACGGCTGCATTTGCACGTCAGCGACGATGAACTCGCACGCCGCCGCACCGCTTGGAAACCACCCAAGCCGCCGATGACGCGCGGCTACACGCGCCTGTACATCGAACACGTGAACCAGGCCAGCGAGGGTGCCGACCTTGATTTTCTCGTCGGTGGCAGTGGTTCGAAGGTGCCCAGAGACAATCACTGACTGGCACCATACGAATGGCTGAACTGCAAGCGTTGATCGCGGACGCTGACTTCCCGTCGCTGGATCTCGAACTGACGGTCTTCGCGGACGCTGGTCTGCGGGTTAAGACGGCGCAATGTCGTACTGAAGAAGATGTCGTCGCGGCGGCGCAGGACTGCGATGCGTTGTTGATTCAGTACGCGCCGGTCACGCGGCGCGTGGTCGAGGCGCTGCCACGACTGGGCATCGTCAGCCGATTTGGTGCCGGGTTCGACACGATCGATACCGCCGCCTGCGCGAAACACGGCGTGTGGGTCGCCAACTCGCCCGACTACGGCGTGGGAGAAGTCGCGACGCATGCGCTGGCGATGACGCTTGCGCTGCTGCGGCACCTGGCGATCTATGACCGCGATGTCAGGGCCGGCCGCTGGCACTACCTGTCGCCTGGCTCGATCCGGCGGACTGGCAATCTCACCGTCGGCATTCTCGGGCTGGGTCGCATCGGCAAGCGCTTCGCCCATCTGGCACGGAACTGCTTTGCACGCGTGATCGCGTGCGATCCGTATCTGATCGACGGCGACTTTCCGGCCTATGTTGAGCGCGTGTCGATGGACGAGTTGTTTGCGCAGGCCGACGCGATCTCGTTGCACCTGCCGCTGACTGAGGAGACGCGGGGTATGGTCGGCGCCGGTCTGCTTCGAACGGTCAGGCGCAGCGCAGTGCTGGTGAACACCGCGCGCGGCGCAGTCGTCGAAATCGACGCACTTGTGGCGGCGCTTGACGACGGTCGGCTGGATGGCGCTGCACTCGATGTGTTGCCGCAAGAGCCGCTTGACGTGGCGCACCCGCTTGCGCGGCATCCGCGCGTGCTGCTGACGCCGCATGCCGCGTTCTATTCGAGCGAGGCTGAAATAGAGCTACGACGCAAGGCAGCATTGAACATCGTGCAATGGGCACGCACGGGACGCCCGATGTATCCTGTAGTGCAGGGGACGAAGAGCCCCCGCCGTTGAAATCGAAAGCAGAGCAAGGAGACAGCATCAGATGGCCCGGGTCGCGATTCGCGGCGTAGCGAAACGCTTTGGCACGACCAAGGTGATCCACGGCGTCGATATCGACATCGACGATGGCGAGTTCGCCGTGCTGGTCGGCCCCAGCGGCTGCGGCAAGACGACGCTGCTGCGCATGATCGCCGGGCTGGAGGAAATCACCGAGGGCGAGATCCTGATTGGCGATCGCGTCGTCAACAACGTGTTGCCCAAAGAGCGCGACATCGCGATGGTGTTCCAGAATTACGCGCTGTATCCGCACATGACGGTGCGCGACAACATGTCCTTTTCCCTGCGGCTGGCATCCGCGAGCCAGGCGACGATCGACGAGCGCGTCGGCAAGGCAGCCGGCATTCTCGGACTGGGCAAACTGCTCGACCGTTATCCGCGTCAGCTTTCGGGCGGCCAGCGGCAACGGGTCGCGATGGGGCGCGCGATCGTGCGCGATCCGCAGGTGTTCCTGTTCGATGAGCCGCTGTCGAACCTTGATGCCAAGCTGCGCGTGCAGATGCGCACCGAAATCAAGGAACTGCACCAGCGACTGAAGACGACTTCGATCTACGTCACGCACGACCAGATCGAGGCGATGACGATGGCCGACAAGATCGTCGTGATGAAAGATGGCGTCGTCGAGCAGATCGGTGGACCGCTCGATTTGTACGACCAGCCCGTCAACACCTTCGTCGCCGGTTTCATCGGCTCGCCCGCGATGAACCTCGTGCCGGGCATGGCGCGCGCCAGGAGTGGTTTGATGCTGGTCGAATTTGCCGATTCGAGCACATTGCCGCTGCCGCACGGCGCGACTGCCACCGATGGCCAGCGCGTGTTGTACGGCATCCGCCCGGAGCATTTCAGCGTCAACACGGTGCAGGGGCTGCCGGCGGAGGTGATCGTGGTCGAGCCGACCGGGGCCGACACGCAGCTCTACTGCAGGTATGTCGACCAGGAAATCACCGCGACCGTGCGTGATCGCACCAACTGCCGCCCCGGTGACAGGATCGTGCTTTCGCCAGAGCTCGGGCGCGCTCATCTTTTCGATGCGACGAGTGGAGTGCGACTCGCCGCCTGAGAGCAGCAGGCAATTTCTTCCCAAACGCTCACTGAAGGAGACATGCATGAGCAAGATCGAACGCCGCGACATCCTTAAAGCATCTGCCACGGTTGCCGCTGCTGCGACGGTAGGACCGTTCATCTGGGTCAAGGACGCCCACGCGCAGTGGAGCAACGCGCCGGAGAAGGGGGCGAAGTTGCGTGTGCTGCGCTGGAGCCGCTTTGTTCAGGGTGACATCGATCAGTACATGAAGAACGTGCAGGCATTCACGGCCAAGACCGGCATCGAGGTGCGCGTCGACAACGAGGGTTGGGAAGACGTGCGTCCGAAAGCTGCTGTGGCTGCCAACACGGGCGCCGGGCCGGACATCATCCTGTCGACACATGACGACGCCAATCTTTATCCGGAGAAGCTTGTCGACGTCACGGATCTGGCGACGTATCTCGGAAAGAAATACGGCGGGTGGTACCCGGTGTGCGAGGCGTACCTGCGGCCAAACGGCAAGAGCTGGATCGGCATCCCGTTCGGCTGCGCCGGCAACTGCCTCGTCTACCGCGAAAGCCAGATGAAGGCGGCCGGCTTCGATAAGTTCCCGCGCGACACCGACGGATTCCTGAAGCTGATGAAGGGACTGAAGGAAAAGGGCACGCCGGGCGGCTTTGCGCTCGGCAATGCCACCGGCGACGGCAACGTGTGGACCCACTGGCTGCTGTGGTCGCATGGCGGCCAGCTGGTCGACAAGGACAACAAAGTCGTCATCAACAGCCCACAGACGATCAAGGCGCTCGAATACGCACGCGAGCTTTATCAGACTTTCGTGCCGGGAACGCTTTCGTGGCTCGACCCGAACAACAACAAGGCGTTCCTCGACGGCCAGTGCAGCGTGACCGCTAACGGCATCTCGATTTACTACGCCGCCAAGAACTCGCAGGACGCGAAGATCAAGGAGATGGCGGCCGACATCAACCACGCGAACATGCCGATCGGCCCCGCCGGCGTGCCGACGGAACTGAACCTGTTCTTCAATCAGATGATCTTCAAGCACAGCAAGTATCCAAAGGCGGCGAAGGAGTTCATCCGCTTCATGATGGAGGAGGAGCAGTACGGGACGTGGATGCAGGCGGCGATCGGCTATGTGACGCAACCGTTGATCGCGTACGAGAAGAATCCGATCTGGACCGTCGATCCCAAGCACACGCCGTATCGCGACGCAATGAAGATCATGCGGCCGATCGGCTATGCCGGGAAACTGGGCTACGCGTCAGCCGGCGCGGCGGCGGACTTCATCGTCGTCAACATGGTGGCGGAAGCGGCGTCGGGATCGAAGTCGCCGGCGGAAGCCGCCGAACGCGCGCAGAAGCGGGCAGAGCGGTATTACAAAGTGTGAAGGCGGACACTACGTTCCGACTTCTCTTCGCCCGGTACGAGCGGACGCGGACGGCGCCGCTCAACCGGGCTTTTTGCTTCCAACGCGCTTTCTGCGTCAATCGCAACGAGATCTGAATTGAGCGCACTGCTCGATCGTCTTGGCAACAACCGCAACTCGCTCGGCGTGCTGTTCATGCTGCCGGCCGCGATGCTGTTGCTGTTCTTCCTTACGTATCCGCTCGGGCTCGGAATCTGGCTGGGCTTCACCGATACCAAGGTCGGCCGCGGTGGTGGCTGGGTCGGTTTGGAGAATTATCAGTATCTGTTTGGCGATTCCGTGGCACGGCTGTCTCTTTTCAACACGCTCTTCTATACGGTCGTCGCCAGTGTCTTCAAGTTCGTGCTCGGGCTGTGGCTCGCGCTGCTGCTGAACAAGCACCTGCCGTTCAAGGCGTTCGTCCGCGCGATCGTTCTGCTGCCGTTCATCGTGCCGACGGCGTTATCCGCGATCGCGTTCTGGTGGATCTACGACGCGCAGTTCTCTGTGATCAGCTGGACGCTGACCCGGCTCGGGCTGATCGACCGCTACATCGATTTCCTCGGCGATCCATGGATGGCTCGTTTCTCGACCATCGTTGCGAACATCTGGCGCGGCGTGCCCTTCGTGGCGATCTGCCTTCTGGCGGGCCTGCAGACAATCTCGCCGTCGTTCTACGAGGCCGCGGGTCTCGACGGCGCCACGCCGTGGCAGCAGTTCCGCTATGTCACATTGCCACTGCTGACACCGATCATCGCGGTGGTGATGACGTTCTCGGTACTGTTCACCTTCACGGATTTCCAGTTGATCTACGTGCTGACACGTGGCGGGCCGTTGAATTCGACACACCTGATGGCGACGCTGTCGTTCCAACGTGCGATCCCCGGCGGCGCGCTGGGTGAGGGCGCAGCGCTCGCGGTGGCGATGGTGCCGTTCCTGCTGGCGGCGATCCTGTTCAGTTACTTTGGCTTGCAGCGTCGCGCCTGGCAGCAGGGCGGCAAGGATTGACGAAATGGGCGCGCATAAGGATACCGAGCAGACGGTCGATACACAGGGCATGAACTACCTGGTGTCGCTGCCGCGCCGGGTGATGACGATCTATGTGCCGCTGGCGGTTTTCCTTTTCGTGCTGCTGTTCCCGTTCTACTGGATGGTGATCACGACCTTCAAGCCCAACGAGGAACTGCTGTCGCGCGAAGGAAATCCGTTCTGGGTGATCAACCCAACGCTTGCGCACATCAAGAAACTGCTGTTCGACACTGCATATCCCGAATGGCTGTGGAACACGATTCTGATCTCGGTTGTCTCGACCTTCCTGTCGCTCGTGTGCAGCGTGCTTGCGGCGTACGCGATCGAGCGGCTGCGCTTTCGCGGCTCGCGCTATGTCGGGATGAGCATCTTTCTCGCCTACCTGGTGCCGCCGTCGATCCTGTTCATTCCGCTGGCGAAAGTGGTGTTCGAACTGGGTCTCTTTGACACGCGACTGGCGCTGATCCTGACTTATCCGACGTTCCTGATCCCGTTCTGCACGTGGTTGCTGATGGGCTACTTCCGCTCAATCCCCTTCGAGCTGGAGGAATGCGCGCTGATCGACGGCGCATCGCGCTGGCAGATTCTGGCGAAGATCGTTCTGCCGCTGGCAGTGCCGGGGTTGATCTCCGCCGGCATCTTCGCGTTCACGCTGTCGTGGAACGAGTTCATCTATGCGCTGACGTTCATATCGTCGTCGGAGGTGAAGACGGTCCCCGTCGGCGTGATCACCGAACTGGTTGAAGGCGATGTCTACCACTGGGGCTCGCTGATGGCGGGCGCCTTGCTGGGCTCACTGCCGGTGGCGATCCTGTATTCGTTCTTCGTCGAGCACTACGTGTCGGGGATGACCGGCGCGGTCAAGGAGTAGCGGGCGCCGTTAGAACTTCGGCACAATGTCGCCGTTCGCTGGAATGCGCTCGTGCCCACACAGCCTTTCACTCCCCCCGCCCGCTTCGTCGATCCGGCTGCCGCACTCGCCCAGGTGCGCGCGATCTACCAGCAGTCGATCGACTACCTGCGTGATGCGCTCGATCGCTTCGTCGCCGGTGAAGATCCAACGCAACGGGTTCGCGCCTGTTATCCGTTCGCCCGTATTCGTATCGAGACGGTGGCACGTGCCGACTCGCGGCTGAGCTACGGCTTTGTCGCGGGGCCGGGCATCTACGAAACAACGCTGACGCGCCCCGACCTGTTCGGGAACTACTATCTCGAGCAGTTCCGCCTGCTGATGCACAACCATCAGGTTGCGCTGGAAGTCGGCACCAGCAGGCAGCCGATTGCCGTGCATTTCTCGCTGGCCGAGCACGATCACATCGAAGGATCGCTCACCCCGCAGCGGCGACTGCTGATGCGCGATCTGCTCGATCTGCCCGACCTTGGCGCGATGGACGATGGTATTGCCAACGGCACCTTCGAGCCGAGAGGAGGGGAGCCGCTGCCGCTGGCACTGTTCACCGCGCCGCGCGTGGACTATTCGCTGCATCGGCTGCGCCACTACAGCGGCACCGCGCCCGAGCATTTCCAGAACTTCGTGCTGTTCACCAACTACCAGTTCTATATCGACGAATTCGTCCGCCTCGGGCGCGAACTGATGGCCGGCCCGAAAGCGGCTGGTCACGACTACGTCGCGTTCGTTGAGCCGGGCAATGTGATCACGCGCCGCGCCGGGATGGCGGCTGAGCCCGGCGATGCGCTGGGCGCGGTACCGGCGCGACTGCCGCAGATGCCGGCCTACCACCTGGCGCGCGCGGACGGTGCCGGCATCACGATGGTCAACATCGGCATCGGGCCTGCGAACGCCAAGACCATCACCGACCACATCGCCGTGCTGCGGCCGCATGCGTGGATCATGCTGGGCCATTGCGCGGGTCTGCGCACCACACAGCAACTGGGCGATTACGTGCTCGCGCATGGATACGTGCGCGAGGATCATGTGCTCGACGAGGATCTGCCGCCGTGGGTGCCGATCCCGGCGCTGGCGGAAATCCAGGTCGCGCTCGAACAGGCCGTGGCCGATATCACGCAACTCGAGGGCTACGAGCTCAAGCGCATCATGCGCACCGGCACGGTGGCCAGCACCGACAACCGCAACTGGGAGCTTCTTCCTCAGCAGACGCCGCTGCGCCGTTTCAGCCAGAGCCGCGCGGTCGCGCTTGACATGGAAAGCGCGACCATCGCCGCCAATGGTTTCCGCTTTCGCGTTCCGTACGGCACGCTGCTGTGCGTGAGCGACAAGCCCTTGCACGGCGAAATCAAGCTGCCCGGCATGGCCGATCAGTTCTACCGCGAGCGCGTCGATCAGCACCTGCGCATCGGCATGCGTGCCATCGATCTGCTGCGCCAGCAGCGACCGGACCAGTTGCACAGCCGCAAGCTACGGAGCTTTTCTGAAGTTGCGTTCCAGTGAGTTCGCAGCGTTGAGGCTGAACCTGAAGATTCGACACTGCTTCAGTGGCGCAAACGGAAACCCGCCGCTGATTCGAACCGCGAAACACAGCGCAGAACCCGACAACGACGTATTCGAGGGCCGGTCGATACGCCGCATGAAGGATGACGCATGAAGACCTATCGAATTGCCACCATCCCCGGTGATGGCATCGGCAAGGAAGTGGTGCCCGCCGGCCAGAGAGCGCTCGAAGCACTCGCGGCCTCGGACGGCACGGTGTGCTTTGAATTCGAGAACTTCGACTGGGGTGGCGACTATTACCGCCGCAACGGCGTGATGATGCCTGCCGACGGCCTCGATCGATTGCGCGACAAGGACGCGATCCTTTTCGGCTCCGCCGGCGATCCGCAGATCCCTGATCACATCACCCTGTGGGGCCTGCGCCTGAAGATCTGCCAGGGCTTTGACCAGTATGCCAACGTGCGGCCTACCCGCATCCTGCCCGGCATCGACAGCCCGCTGAAGCGCTGCGCACCGGGCGATCTCGACTGGGTCATCGTGCGCGAGAACACTGAGGGCGAGTACGCCGGGGTCGGCGGACGCGTCCACCAGGGCCAGCCAATCGAGGCTGCGACTGATGTGAGCATGATGACGCGCGCCGGGGTCGAACGAATCATGCGCTTCGCATTTCGCCTCGCGCAGTCAAGGCCCCGCAAACAGCTCACCGTGGTCACCAAGTCCAACGCGCAACGTCACGCGATGGTGATGTGGGACGAGATCGCGCTGCAGATCTCGAAGGAGTTTCCCGACGTCGCCTGGGACAAGGAACTGGTCGATGCGGCCACCGCGCGCATGGTCAACCGGCCCGCATCCCTTGACACACTGGTTGCCACCAACCTGCACGCGGACATCCTGAGCGATCTGGCCGCCGCGCTGGCCGGCAGCCTGGGCATCGCGCCGACTGGCAACATCGATCCGGAACGGCGCTATCCGTCGATGTTCGAACCGATCCACGGCTCGGCCTTCGACATCATGGGCAAGGGGCTCGCGAATCCGATCGGCACCTTCTGGTCGGTCGTGATGATGCTGGAGCACCTGGGCGAGACCGCTGCCGCGCGGCGCGTGATGCAGGCAATCGAGGAGGTCGCTGCCAATCCCAAGCTGCATACGCGCGACCTGGGTGGAGCCGCAACGACGGATGAGGTGACACGGGCGGTGTGCGCGCATATCGTTGCCGCCGGCAGACAGCGCCGTGCTGCGTAGAGCCAATCGACCGAGAAAGAGAGAACCTGTCATGAACCGTCTGATCGCCATTCTGTGTCTGAGTATCGCCTCGGCCGCTTCTGGGCAACCGTGCCCCGAGAAGAACGTCCTCTACTGGCAGGCATTCCCCCCGGGCGGCGAGTCCGACATATCCGCGCGGCACCAGCAGGTCGTACTGAAGAAGAAGTGTTCGGCGATCGACACGATCATCCAGTACAAGGCGGGCGCGGGCGGCGGGCTGATGTGGGCACAGGCGAACACGCTGCCGGCGGACGGGCTGAACATCTTCGGCGTCAATCTGCCGCACATCGTGTTGCAGCCGTTCGAAGGACAGGTGCAGTACAAGACCGACGACATCACGCCGGTGTACTGGTATCACTACACGCCGGATGCGCTGGTCGTCCCGGAGTCGAGCCCGATCAGATCGTTCCAGGACTTCATCAAGTTCGGGAAGGAAAACCCCGGCAGACTGAGTCTCGGTGGCTCCGGTTTGAATTCTGCCAATCACGCGGCGCACGAGCGGCTGAACGCCGCATTCGGCGTCAAGACGACCTACGTTCCCTACAAGGGCACCGGCGACATGATGACCGCCGTATTTGGCGGACATATCGACGGCGCGATGACCTACACGGCATTTGCGGTCAACAACAAGGGCAGGGTGCGCGCGCTCGCGGTGGCGATGGATAAGCGCCATCCGTTGCTGCCGGATGTTCCGACCTTCCGTGAACTGGGTGTCGACTGGATCGATGGCGCTTATCGCGGCATCGGCATGCCCAAGTCGAGCACGCCTGAGCAGCGCAAGCGCATGTCCGATCTGTGGGCCGCGCTGAACAACGACCAGGAGATGAAGGAACTCGCCGCGAAGAGCGGCTTCGAACTCGTCAACATCGGCGTGGACGGGATGGAAGCCTTCATGAAGGAGCGCACTCGCGTCTATACCGACGTGGCCAAGCGGCTGGGGCTTGCCAAGTAGCTTGTCTCAAGTGTGATCGAGTGCGAGCGGCATCGTACTCAAGCTGACGCCCGGATCGGCGTGCGATGAGAACTCAGGTCGTGATCATCGGCGCCGGCCCGGCGGGCCTGCTGCTGGGCGCGCTGCTGGCGCGCGCGGGGATCGATGCCGTCATCATCGAGCGCCATCGCGCGGACCATGTGCTTGCGCGGATTCGTGCCGACATGCTGGAGGAGGTGACGACCAACCTGCTGAAAGAAGCGGGCGTGGCCGAGCGCCTGCAGCGTGAAGGGATGCCGCACGATGGCATCGAACTGTCCTTCGGCGGCACGCGACATCGCATCGACCTGCCCCGTCTCACCGGCGGCAAGCGCGTGACAATCTACGGTCAGACCGAAGTGACACGCGATCTGATGGATGCGCGCGCGGCCGCGGGCCTCGTGACGGTCTATGGGGCGGCCCAGGTGGCGATCGCTGATTTTGATCGCGAACGGCCGCGGGTCCGGTACAGCACGGATGGCAAATCCCATCAGGTCGAATGCGACTTCATCGCGGGGTGCGATGGTTTTCACGGGGTGTGTCGGCCGAGCGTTCCGGTCCGATTGATCAAGACGTACGAAAAGGTGTATCCATTCGGCTGGCTTGGCCTGCTGTCGCGCACGCGACCGGTCGCGGACGAACTCATCTACTGCAACCACACGCGTGGCTTCGCTCTGTGCAGCATGCGTTCAACAACGCTGTCGCGCTACTACTTGCAGTGCCCGATCGATGACCGGGTCGAAGACTGGTCGGACGAGAAATTCTGGGATGAAATCAAACGCCGCCTCGCCCCCGACGTTGCGGAGCGATTGGTCACCGGGCCGTCGATCGAGAAGAGCATCGCCCCTCTACGCAGCTTTGTCGCCGAACCGATGCGCTTCGGCCGCCTCTTTCTTGCCGGCGACGCTGCGCACATCGTGCCGCCGACGGGCGCGAAGGGCCTGAACCTCGCCGCGGCCGACGTCGGGCATCTGGCACACGCGCTCGCTGAGTTCTACCAGGAGAATTCGAGCGCCGGCATCGATGCGTACTCAAGCCGCTGCCTGAGTCGCGTGTGGAAGGCGGAACGTTTTTCCTGGTGGATGACTTCGCTGCTCCACAGGTTCCAGGATGCTGGCGAGTTCGGGCAGAAGATGCAGCTCGCGGAGCTGGAGTACCTGGTGAGTTCGGTTGCCGCGCAGACCGCGCTGGCGGAGAACTACGTCGGCCTGCCACTGCAGTGAGCAGGGTCGGCGCAGACCGCGTACAGGCTCAAAGCGAACCATGCCGCTGCGGTACCGCAGGCGGCATGGTCGTCGGTGCAACTACTTCCGCGCTGCGACGGATTGCTCTGCCTTCGTCACGAGTTCGGGGCCGATCGTGCCTTTCCATTGCGCGTAGACGCGGCGTGTGGCGGTGATGAACTCGTTGCGCTCCGCGGGCGACAGGCGCGCGATCTTCACGCCCATGCCTTCAATATCCTTGAGCAGCGGCTGACCGGGTTCATCCAGGCCCTTGCGCGCAATTGCGATCTCCTGCTTGCCGGCATCGATCGCGGCCTGCCGCACGATTTCGCGGTCGGCCGGCGTCCAGCTTTCCCAGACTTCCTTGTTGACGACGAAGATCAGCGGGTCCGCGACATAACCCCACATCGTCACGTTCTTCTGACCGACGTTGTGCAGCTTGGCCGCCGTGAAAATCGACATCGGGTTTTCCTGTCCGTCGACCGCACCGGAGGCAAACGCCGGCTGCGCGTCGGCCCAGCTCATCTGTGTCGGATTGGCACCGAGCGCGCGGAACGTATCAAGGAAGAGCGGCGAGCCGACCACGCGGATCTTCAGACCCTTGAGGTCGTCCGGCTTGCGTACCTCGCGCTTCGAATTCGTCAGTTCGCGATAACCGTTCTCCCCCCACGCCAGCGGCACGACGCCCTGCTTGGTCAGGATGCTGAACAGTTCCTGTCCCACCGGACCCTGGGTCAACGCATCGATGGCGCGGTAGTCCGGCATCAGGAACGGAAGCGAGAAGAGATTCAGTTCCTTCACCTGCGGCGACCAATTGATGGTCGATCCGATCGCCATGTCGATGATGCCCTGGCGAATCGCCGTGAACTCGCGCGTCTGGTCGCCCTGCACGAGCGACACGCCGGGATACATCTTGATGTTGATGCGGCCGTTGGTCCGTTGCCGCACCAGGTCGGCCCAGATCTCGCCGCCCTTGCCCCACGGGAAGGAGGCCGGGACGACGGTCGAGAGCTTGTACTCGTCCTTGTACTTGGTCTGGGCCTGAGCCATTCCACCCATGGCTAGCGCCGCCGCAGCAGCGGCCGTGGCGAACAGGATTCTGCGTTTCATCGTGACTCCTTGAGGTAGGGCTTGCGAAGAACGAGCGGCTCAATAACCGAGCCGTTGGGGTAACCATAGCGCGAGCTGCGGGACGGCGGCAACCAATGCCAGGGAAACCAGCATCGACAGCACCATCCACAGAACCCAGCGGACCGTCGTCTCCATGCCAATGCCGGCAATGCGGGTGGTGACCAGCAGGTTGACCGCCATCGGCGGCGTGAACTGCCCGATCGCCATGTTCATCGTCATCAGCACCGCGAACCAGGTCATGTCCCAGCCGAACGCGTTGACGATCGGCACCAGGATCGGCAGGAAGATCAGGAAGATCGAGGCTGCGTCGAGCAGCATGCCGGCGATCAGCAGCAACAGCATGATCATCGCCAGCATCAGGTGCTCTTCGCGCGTGACCGAGAGCATGCTCTTCGCCAGGGCATCGAAGGCGCCGAGGGTGGAGCCCGCGTGCGCAAAGATGCCGGCACAGGCGATGATGAGCATCACGACGGCCGAGATCTCGGCCGAGTCGACCAGCACGCGATAGAGCTTGCGCAGCGTCAGTGTGCGGTAGATGACGAGGCCGACGAACAAGCCGTAGAACACCGCGACCACGGCTGCCTCAGTTGGCGTGAACGCACCAGTGCGGAGTCCCCCCAGGATGATGACCGGCGCTGCGATGCCCCAGCTTGCGTCCTTCAGCGTCTTCAGAAAACCGGCGCGTTCCGATTTCTCCTGGCTTCCCCAGCCATATTTCCGTGCGAAGAAGATCGTCGGTGCCAGCAGCGACAGGCCGGCCAGCACGCCGGGAATCAGGCCCGCGGCGAACAGAGCGGGCACCGAGACCTGCGGGACCAGCACCGTGAAGATCACGAACGCAATCGATGGCGGAATCAGGATCGCGGTCGAACCCGCGGCCGCGATCAGGCTCGTCGAAAACGCCGGCGGGTAGCCCTGTCGTGTCATCGACGGCAACATCACCATTGCCACTGCCGCCGCATCGGCCGGACCGGAACCCGAAATGCCGCCGAGAAACATGCAGACGAGGATCGCGACGACACCCTGCGCGCCGCGCCGCTCGCCCACCAGGACGCTCACGAATGCCACCAGCTTGGCAGCGACGCCGACACGCTCGAAGATCATGCCGGCGAGGATGAACACCGGCAGTGCGAGCAATGGGTATTTCGCCAGGCTCGAATAGACGTTGGTCGCGATCGACATCGCACCGAGGTCCGCGCCCAGGATCACGACGCTGCCGACAATGCCGAGCGCGGTCGCCAGCGGCGCGCTGAGCACCAGCAGAAGCAGGAAGCCGACAAACAGCAGCGCACTCACCTGGAGTCCCCATCGCGCAGCAAACGGCGCACGCGGCCGAGTGCGCGTGCCACGATGGCGAGCGCAAGTACCGGCAGCCAGATCGAGTAGACCCACTGGGGAATGCCAATGCCGGGGCTGGTGGTTCCGTACTTCCAGTCGTCCGCGACGAATCGCCAGCCGTACCAGGCGACCATCACGAACAGTGCTGCGGACAGCAGCAGTCCGCCGATCTCGAGCGCTCGCTGCGCTTTGGGCGGCAGCATTTCAGCGAAGAAAGTCACGCGAATGTTCAGGTTGCGCGCGAACGCCGCGGCGGCGCCGACGAGTGTCAGCACGACCAGCAGGAAGACGGAGAACTCCTCTGTGAATGCGAACGACGCATCGGTCAGGTAACGCACCACGACGTTGGCAAACGTGATCAGGCAGATCAATGCCATCGCGGCGGCGGCGATCGCCTCCTCGATCTGGATCGGCACGCGCGGTTCGCCGGCGGGGTCAGCCGCGCGCGGGACGTGCTCTTCGACAGGCAGGTTTTCCAATCGATTCCCAGTACTTGTCAGGCTGTTATTCCGCCGCGCTTGCCGACGCGGGTCCGAGATCGAGCCACGCGCGAACCGCAGCGACGATCTTCGGTGCATCGATGCGCGCTTCGGCTTCGAGCGTCGGCGCATAACCAACGGGAATCCGCGGTGCGCCGAGCCGCCGCACCGGGCAGCCCAATTCCTCGCCGACGGTTGCCGCGACCTCGGCACCGAAACCCGCAACCTGCACCGCTTCGTGCGTCACCAGCAGGCGTTTCGTGCGCGCGCAACTTTCCAGTACGGCTTCGCGATCCCACGGCCACAGCGTGCGCAGATCGATCACCTCGCACGACACGCCTTCGGTGGCGAGCTCCGCCGCCGCTTTCAGCGTTTCATGCAACGTGCGCGACCAGGTGACAATCGTCAAGCCACGGCCGGCACGTGCGATGCGCGCCTTGCCGAGTGGAATTTCGACCGACGTGTCGACCTCGCTGCGCAGTCCCCACAGTTCCTTGTGTTCCATGTAGACCACCGGGTCGCCGCTGGCAAGTGCCGCGGTCAGCAGCCCATGGTTGTCCTGCGGCGTGGCAGGACAGACCACTGCTACGCCAGGCAAGTGGGCGAACCAGGCTTCGAGGCTCTGCGAATGCTGCGCGGCGGACGCAGTCCAGATGCCGATCGGCATGCGCGCCACCAGCGGTACTCGGCCCTGGCCGCCGAACATGTAGCGATTCTTCGCGGCCTGGTTGACGAGTTCATCCATGCCGCAAAGTGCAAAGTCGATCACGCGCATCTCGACCACGGGTCGCAGTCCCGCAAGCGCCATGCCGACCGCGGCGCCCATGATGTTGGCTTCCGAGATCGGCGTGTCGATGATGCGCGCGCTTCCAAATCGCTGCTGCAGCGTCTTGCCGTCCAGCATGTACTGACCGAATACGCCGCCCCGACCGAGGTCTTCACCGAGAGCCACGATGCGTGAGTCGGCTTCCATTGCACTGGCAAGCGCAGCGGCCGCCGCCTGCGCGTAGGTGAGGACGGTGCTCATCGCCAGCGTCCTTCGCCGGTGGTCAGCACATCGCGATAGGCCTCTGCCGCATCGGGCCAGGGCGCAGCGTCGGCGACGGCTAGCGCGGCATTGACTTCCGCTTTCGCCTCGGCGTCGATGCGCGCGGCTTCGTCGCCGGCACCGAGTTCGGTCAAGACGGTGCGCGCGCGCAGTAACGGATCGTCCTGCTGAGCGCGTGCCACCTCGGCCGCATCGCGGTAGCGGCCGGGATCGACGGAAACATGACCTTTGAAGCGATACGTAATCGCATGCAGCAGGGCTGGGCGTCCGTCGCGGACAACTTGCGCCAATTGCGCAGCCGCGCGATCGACCACCTCGACATCATTGCCGTCGACTGTCTGCGTGATGAGTCCGAGCGCGACCGCACGCGCCGCCGCGCCATCACCGGCCGTCATTGTGTAGGTCGGTGTGGTGGCAGCGATGCGATTGTCCTCACACACGAACAGCACCGGCAGGCCATAGACCTGTGCCCAGTTCAGTCCCTCAAGAAAGGGCCCACGATTGATCGCGCCGTCGCCGAAGAAACACGCGACCAGTGCATCCTTGCCCTGCAGTTTCAGCGCGTGCGCCGCACCGGTGGCGATCGGAATGCCGGCCGCGACCACGCCGTTGGCGCCGAGCATGCCGACGCTGAAGTCGGCGATATGCATCGAGCCACCCTTGCCGCCGTTGTACCCCGTTGCGCGGCCGAACAGTTCGCACATCATGCGCGTCATGTCGGCGCCCTTGGCGAGCGTGTGGCCGTGGCCGCGATGGGTCGAGGTCAGCAGATCAGTGCGAGCGAGATTGATGCAGACGCCGGCGGCGACAGCTTCCTGACCGGTCGAAAGATGCAGCGGCCCGCGCACGCGCGCTGGCGTGCTTGACGCCTCGATGCCCCACGCCTGCACTCCGCCTTGACTGGCAATTTCGGCGGCGTCCTCGAATGCGCGGATGCGCGCCATCGTGCGGTAGAGGATGAGAAGGCGGTCGCGCCGCGGGTTGGGTGGCGCGCTGGTGTGATCGGTGGCATCCATGGCGGGACGCGTATTTTGCACGGTCGCGACGTGTCGTGCCCGAGAAGCTGCATCGCCAGCGTGAGCTGCAATTAGTCGTCCACGACGAACGTGATAAGTGCACTCTCCACGTTTGGCGTGATTCGATCAGTATCGGTCGGCGGTCCGTCCGATGTGCCCCGGCAGCAGTGCCATCGCTGGGCACCAAGCACGTGGCGATCCATGGCTCACGGGGATCTCTCGCCGTCGACGAAGTTGAGCAGGCTGTTCTTTGGACGATTCGAGCTTGACGACCGATGCTGGTTCACGATCACGTGATGATCGAAGAGCCGCTGACAACTGGCTGCTGCATTCGCGACAGGCAACAATGGCGCAACGCACGAAAGGCATTACCAAAGAGAGGATCATGAGGTTTCGGAGCGCGTTAGGTCCGGGGTACGCGAGATGAAGATCGCAGTCATGGGTGCCGGCGCCGTGGGCTGCTACTACGGCGGCATGCTGGCGCGGGCTGGCCATGCAGTGACCTTGATCGGGCGTGCGCAGCACGTCGAGGCAGTGCGTCGCAACGGCCTGTTCCTAGACACGCAATCGTTCCAGGCGCATGTGCCGATGGAGGCCAGCACCGAGGCCAGCGCGGTGCGGGGCGCGAAGCTTGTGCTTTTCTGCGTCAAGTCCACCGATACGGAAAGTGCCGCGACGGAAATGGCGCCGTTCCTCGAGCTCGACGCGCTCGTGCTCAGTCTGCAGAACGGCGTCGACAACGCCGAGCGCCTGCAATCCGTGCTGCGGCAGCAGGTTGCCCCGGCCGTGGTTTACGTCGCCACCGAGATGGCGGGGCCGGGTCACGTCAAACACCATGGTCGCGGCGAGCTGGTCATCGGGCCGGCGGCCGCACGCCACGAGGTTGCCGCGTTGTTCGGCGATGCCGACATTCCGGTACAAATCTCGGACAACGTTGTCGGTGCGCTCTGGGCGAAGCTGATCGTCAATTGCGCCTACAACGCGTTGTCGGCGATCTCACAGCTTCCCTATGGTCGCTTAGTGAAGGGCGAGGGCGTCGAGGCCGTAATGCGCGATGTCGTGCACGAGTGCCTCGCTGTCGCGCAGGGGGCGGGCGTGACCGTGCCCGGTGACATGTGGGAGGGTGTGCAGCGCATCGGGCGCACGATGCCGACTCAGCTTTCGTCCACCGCGCAGGACGTGGCGCGTGGCAAACGCAGCGAGATCGATCACCTCAACGGCTATGTCGTGCGCAAGGGCGAGGCGCTGGGTATCGCAGCGCCCGTCAATCGCGTCTTGCACGCCCTGGTGAAGCTGCTTGAGGATCGCTCTGCGCCTGAAAGACGCGCGAGCTGAAGACATTGTGCATGCAGATGGCGCCGAAGGCGTCGAACGTCACTGGGCCGGCGCCTGCAATACCTGCGGTTCGATCTCCACCTGGTATGCGTCGGACGCAAGCCAGATCCGCTGATCCTGCACCGTGCAAGCCAGTTGCATCGTGCGCGCCGCGAGCTTTTGCAGGCCCGCCGTCGCATCGCTCGAAAGCGCACTCGCGGTGAGGTTGCCGCACCGGGCGAAGGACGCCGCGTTTTGTGCCCACCACATGTCCGCCTTGCGACCGCCGTAGGCGAGCACGACGACGTGCTCGGCCAGGCCGCACGCCTTGCGCACCCATTTCTCGTCGGGCAGGCCGATGTCCACCCAGAGGGTGGTCGTGCCGGTCGCATCCTTGCGCCAGAGATCGGGCTCATCTTCGGTCGACAAACCGCGACCGAACGCGAGTTGCGCATCGGCGTGCATGGCGAATGCCAGCAGCCGCACCATCAGCCGCTCTTCCGTTTCCGATGGATGCCGCGCCAGCGTCAGCACGTGATCCGCGTAATAGCCGCGGTCCATGTCAGAGACGGAAAGCTGGGCCTTGTAGATCGTCGAGCGCTGCGCCATCGGGTTCGGCTCGGGCTATGCGTGCGAC
>Ga0209683_10000329_pt1 | contig 19022 bp, 21 predicted proteins | sample DOMMetBare2Fresh_FD_187474 | JGI IMG/M metagenome (GOLD analysis project Ga0209683, IMG submission 187474) | Wetland sediment microbial communities from St. Louis River estuary, USA, under dissolved organic matter induced mercury methylation -... | ecosystem: Environmental > Aquatic >... | reverse complement strand
GGGACTGGGTGGTTTTGCAGGAGATCAACTCTATTTTTACATTGGAAGATTCAACAAAAGCTATGTACATCGTAAACTCAAACAACAAAAACGCAAACTGGCTCTTGCACATTTGCTACTTAAAAAACATGGCTGGCCCATCATTTTTATACAACGTTACTTATATGGACTTCGCACGATTATTCCTATTGCCATTGGGCTTACGGGCTATAGCGCTAAAAAATATGCACTGATCAATCTTATAGCAGCATGGTGTTGGAGCAGTGTGATTATACTTCCCGTATGGTATTTTGGTAACGAGATCTTAAGCGTTATCACATATGGGCGTGAGCACTGGTATTTTGCATTGCCTTTCATTGCAATCTTTGTAGGTGTTATCTATTATTATATCAATGGTGTAGAGACAAAAACCTCGAAAAATAAAGCACATCAAAATTAGCATTTTTTTTGATAAAATACGCGCGATTTATTGGGATTTTCGCTTTAAACGCAAGTAACACAGTGAAATTAAAAAGGAGAAACGATGGAAAGTAATGCTATTGAAGAGCATTTGAAACAAGTTGAAGAAGCGATGGAAGAGGTCAAACATAAAGAAAAAGAGATGGAAGGTTGGCTTTCGTATATTTCTCTTAGTACTGCCATTATTGCGATTTTGACAGCGCTTGTTGGTTTGTATGAATCTCAAATTACATCTAAAACCATTCTTACAAAAAACGAAGCTGTACTTTACCAAAGTCAAGCATCTGACCAGTGGAATTTCTACCAAGCGAAAAGTGTTAAATCACATATTTACGCTGTAAATGCTGAGCTTTTCCCTGAGAAAGCTGAAGAGTTTAAGAAAAAAGTTGCTGTTTACAAAAAAGAGCAAGAAGAGATCAAAGCTGAAGCTGAGCGTATTGAAGCACTAAAAGAAGTGCGTAATGCGGCAAGTGATCACTACTACCATATTCACCACATTCTTAGCTTTGCGATTACGTTTTTGCAAATTTCAATTGCATTGGCTTCTATTTCAGCACTCACTCGCAATAAGAAATTTTGGTTAGGCTCTTTAGTACTCAGTGCTATTGGTGCAGCGATTGCCGGATATTGTCTTGTTAGTTAAACCTATGTTCCGTTCACTTCTTGTTCTCTTTGTCTTTCTGTGCCATTCTGCCCTTATTGGGGCAGAGCACTATGGTGCCATTGAGATAGGAGGAAAAGGAGTGAAGGCATATGTGATTGATATAGATGCAAACCTTACAAAAATGACCTATCGAAACGGTCTTAACACCTCTCCACAAAGCGGTATATCTGAGCAATATCTTATGAATTCATCCATGATAAAACAAGTCACTTCAGACATTGTCGTACTCAAAAATGCTCTTTTAAATGAACAAAAAGTCTCTGAAGATCATCTGTTTATTATCGCAAGTAGCGCTATCAATAAAATCAAAAACAGACTAGAACTTGAAACAAGCATCAAAAATAGTACCCGTTTAACACTGCATTTTATCGATGAATCCGAAGAGAGTCGTTTCGCTTTTTACGGTTCTGTTCCAAAAGATCAATGGGATAAAGCATCCATGATCGATATTGGTGGGGGCAATACAAAAGTAGCTTGGATGGATTCAAACCATACGATAGATTTTTTTGAAGTTCCGCTTGGCACTGTTTCAACAACACAAAATGCTCATGCGCTTGATACAAATGCCTCTTTTGAGCAAAAATGCTTACGCATCATCAACAAAGAGCTCTCTTCAATAAAGTCTTTTGAAAACAAAGAGACACTTTTCGCGAGTGGCGGTATCTTTTGGGCAACAGCTTATTTGAAAACAAACGGTCATTTAGAATCTTTTGTACCATTAGAAAAAGCCGATTTTGAACATCTCATTGTCCTCTTCTCACAAGAACAGAGAAAAGAATGTACTGAGGCAACAGCGCAATGCTATTTGCTAGGTTATTATGGTGCTAAAAATTTAGTTGCGGGTGGATTATTGGCAAAAGAGACCATAGAGGCTATGAAATTTTTTAACCAGAAAGTCTATTTTGTCAAAGATGGAGCGTGGGTTATTGGGTGGTTGTTAACAAACACCAAGTAACATCACACTACTTTTTTTAAAAAAGCACTTCCGCATTTTGGGCAATTTCCATCCCACTCTAAGAGATGGTTTCCATGGCATTTATAGCATGAAGCTTTTTGCAAAATTTTAGAAGGATTATGTTTACGTCCTTTTGATACAAAATGTTTCGCATTTAACCATAAAACTTTCAATGCTTGAAGAAAAAATCTTTTCGGGTGAGGTTTTTCTTGGAGTTGATGGCATTCCAGACACACCATCCATTTTCGTTGTAAACTGATGTGACGATAGGTTCGAGCGAGCGTGATATGCTCTGTTTCATAACTACAAAGAGGGCACAACAGATAATATTTTGCTTCCATAAAGTCTCCTTTACAAGCCATCCCTGCTTCTAAAAAGTAGTGTAGCACAAAAATGTTAAAGCATTTTAAATTCCACAATTTTAAAAAATTTGCCGATATAGGTATAGCTCTTTATAAGGAGTAAAATATGGACGCACTCAACAGTAGCATCCCTTCAAGCACAGAAATCTATGCAATGAAGCAGGCTATGAAGGTTCAAGAACAGATGGTTTCAAAGATATTGGAATCTCTGCCTCAACCAACAGATACTGCATCAACGCAAGTCTCTGGGCTGGCATCAGAGGGCATTGGGTCAAACCTTGATCTCAAGGCGTAATCCAACTCAGAGATAACCCAACATGGGTTATCTCATCTTATGTGTATGTTAATGGTTTTTCGCCAAGAGGCATAATCTCAGCAATGATAGAACTATACCCTAACCCTTCATCTTTAAGATGCTGAAGCAGTTTTGGCGCATCTTTTTGGGATACGGCTATCAAAAGTCCCCCAGACGTTTGGGCATCATACAAAATAATCTCATCTTTATGCGGCACTTTCGCTTCCACTTTGGAACTTAAATAACTTTTGTTATTATATGCACCTGCTGGAATGATGCCCATATCTGAGAGCGCTCTGGCCTCTTCTAAAATTGGAATATTTTTCATCTCAAACGCGATGCTGACACGGTTGAAACTCATCTCATAAGCGTGTCCAAAAAGCCCAAAACCCGTTACATCTGTACAAGCACTCACATCATATGTTCGCATAATTTGTGAAGCTTTATGGTTCAATGTTGCTAAGATAGATGCTACTTTTTCAACGACATTAGCCTCTAGCATATCCGCTTTAATCGCTGTTGTAAGTATGCCCATTCCAAGGGGTTTGGTAAGAATGAGTACATCACCAATACGCGGTGTATTGTTGCGATAAATTTTCTTTGGATGAACAAATCCTGTGACACTCATGCCATACGTCATTTCAGGTGCTTCGATGGTATGCCCACCAATAATCACTCCTCCACATTCACGTACTTTACTTTCACCACCAGCGAGAATTTCTTTAAGAACGGAACGAGGCTGATGACACCCATCAAATCCTACAATGTTCATCGCCGTGGCCACTTCGCCACCCATAGCAAAAACATCGCTTAAGGAGTTGGCTGCAGCAATTTGTCCGTACACAAATGGGTCATCCACCAAAGGGGTAATAATATCTACTGTTTGTACGAGTGCACGCTCCTCATCGAGGAAATAGACACTGGCATCGTCACTTTCATCCATTCCAACCAAAACGTTTTCATGCGTGCAGTTAAGACCGCCTATGGCTTCTGTGAGGTCTCCCGGACCCAGCTTGGCAGCGCAACCAGCAGCTTTGACGTATTTGGTCAATTTTGCTTCGTTGTTCATTTAGTACCTTAAGTTCAAGGCTTCTTGAACATGAAATGATCAAGAAGTCATACGAGCCTTCCGCTGAGGAAAACCCAGTGTTAACGTAGCTTAAAAAGCTTTGCTTTGAAAGCGTATTCAATAACGCTCTAAGAGAACGTTATTATAATGATATTGTGCCTTCTCCACCAAATAACATCTCAATCGTTCCAAAAGCATTACCGATTTTGCCTACTTTGAGTTTATCCGTTACCCCGTAGAATTCTAAACAGACACCACACGAGTAAATCTCTACACCTTTTGCTTCCAATGCTTTAAGGACTTCAATAATAGGCGCACTCTCTTCTGCTGTCGTTAAAAGAACTGCTTGATTCACACAGATGATACGCTTTGGCAATTTTGGAAGTTCCATGGTTGATTTTAAAAATCCAACGATCAGTTTTGCTCCCAGTTCACCCTCGCCTACTTTGTCGCTTTTGAGAAATAAGGTTTTGTCTAAAAATTGCTCATCGCTCTCTTTTGCCGCAACAGTGCATGCGAAACCTTTCACGATGCTAATAAGGCTTTTGCCTTCACCTACATCCTCAGCCCGTACTTCAAAGCCACCATTTTGAGCAAAACGAATGACATTCTCTTTTGAAGCGATATTATCAACCACTACTTCTAAAACAGAGTCATTTGGGAGTGTTTCTAATGCTTTTTTCGTTTGTAATACAGGTTCTGGACATGCCAAACCACTGCAATCTAATTTCATGATTTTCCTTTTGTGAGTAATTCAGTTAGTCTAAACCTTAGACCTAATAAAAAGAGGGAAGAGAGGCTAAAAATGCCTCTCTTATTTTGCATTCATGATTTTTTCAACCCATGCACTCGCTTTTTCAACACTTTCAAATTTGTGGCTTTTAGCTACTTGATTTTGTCCCTCATAAAAACGTACACGAATACCATCTTGTACCTCATCGATCTTGATACGAGTGATACGATCTGCATTCAAATAGACTCTATCGTTAAGTTTAACAAACATGTGTTGCTCCTTTATCTTTTAATGCTTTATTCTAGCACGATTTGGGTAAATAATGAATTTAGAAAATCGTTTTTGTGTTATACTATAAATCCTAATATTGTTAGTCTCAAAGGTCAGCGCATGGCACGTACATTTTTGATCTTTATTATGACGATAACTTTAACAACTTCACTCTTTGCAGATGTGCTCTCGTCGATACTAGAGAGCAAAAAAATTCGTGTATGTATTTGGCCTGAGTACTATGGTATCTCCTATATCGATCCTAGAACGCAAGAACTAATTGGAATCGATATTGATTTAGCTAAAGAGTTTGCAAAAGAGCTTGGTGTAAATGTCGCTTTTAAAGAGAGCTCTTTTGCTTCTCTCATCAAAGACATCACAACAAAAAATTGCGATATTGCTATGTTTGCCATTGGGCATACGGAGGAGCGAAAAAAGCACTTAAGTCTTACAACACCTCATCTTGCAAGTGATGTGTATGCCATCTCCTCTAAAAGCAATAGACGTATTAACGTCTGGGAAGATATTGACAAAGCAGGTATTGTCGTTGCTGTTGCAAAAGGAACCTATCATGTTTCATTAATGCAAAAAAGTCTTAAAAATGCTCAATTGCTCATTGTTGATTCACTCCATGCAAGGGAACAAGAGGTCGAAGCAGGACGTGCTGATGTCTTTATGAGTGATTATCCTTTTGGCATTCGCATGGTAGAAGAAAAAGAGTGGGCAAAACTCATTAAACCAACTTCTGTTTTTCATATGATGCCCTATGGTTGGGCTATCGCTCAAAATGAACCTGCACTTTTAGAAAAAGTCGAGAGTTTCATCGCCGCGATCAAACATGATGGAAGGCTTTTAAGTGCGGCTAAACATCATCATTTAGAGCCTATTGTTCTAAGCGAGTAAACCATGAGCTTCTTGGTCTCTCCTAAAAAAAAGGTGATACGCTATCTTTTCGTAACCCTTTTCATGGTAGGATTGATCATCGGCTTGATTATTGCAGCTTTGGCTAATTTACGCCAAGAAGCCATACAAACGCATCGCCACATCGCCACCCTTCATGCCTATACGCTTGAAGAGCACTTTTCACAAATCCTTCAACATATTAGCCTTACGATGGACCGCATTCCGCCTTTGAGTCATGAAGCACCTTTGCAAGAAAAGATATTCCCTGTCTTTATGGAACTTTTATACAATGCGCCCTATCTTCGTTCTTTATCACTTCTCAACGATGAAGGCGTGATCGAAGTAAGCTCGCACGAGCCTAATATTGGAAAAAGAGTTCATTTAGAGAATTTTTTACCTACACCTTTTGGAGAAATGCCGTTATTGCGTATAGGGGTTCCATGGGAAGGACGGGACTTTGATAATGCACGCCCAAGTAATATACAAAAACCTATTTCATCGGATAAAATCAGTTTTTTACCACTTCTAAAAAAAGTCTATTTTGAAAAACGAGCGTATTATATTGTTGCCAATCTCAATACAGACTATCTGGCGAATCGCTACACAACCATGCTTCCTATAGAACAAGGTACAGTCTCTTTATGGCGCATGGATGGAATTTTACTTTTTTCAACCGATTATAAAAAAGAGCTGGGTTCTTCACACTATGGACCTACTCATCCACCAAAACCTGATGAAGATTTTTTTGAACACCTACAGCACCATACTCAAAACCCGTTAGATGTTTCAAAACTTGCAAAATTTTTACCCTTTATTGTTGAGATTCAAACGAATGAAGCGAATGCTCTTGGCTCTTGGGATAAAGAGCGCCAAAAATTAGTAGGGATTACAACTATATTGATCCTTCTTTCCGGAGGATTGGCGCTGGTATTGATTGTGAGGTATTACCTCGAAAACGAGCGTCAAAAAAATCAACTCTCCTATGAGAAACAGTTTCGCGTTGCCATGGAAGCCACACAAACAGGTTTATGGACGTGGGATTTGCACATCAATTACCTTACATGGGATTCTCAATGCTTCCTACTTTTAGGCTATGAACCCAATGCGTTTGAGCCATCATGGGATAAAATCGTTGAACTCACGCATCCTGATGATGCGAAAAATATGCTTTTATCCATACAAGAGCAAATTACTGCTCATTCCAGTTTTTTGATCGAACGTCGCATGAGAACAGCCCTAAAAGAGTGGGTTTGGATACAAGTACGTGGTAAAGTTATCGAGTTTTCACACGAACATGAACCACTTTTTTTAACAGGTGTTTACATCAATATCGACGCACAGAAAAAAGCAGAACAACTCCATCTCTCCGCTGTTGCGTTTGAAACACAAGAGGCCATATTAATTACCGATGCGAAAGAAAAAATTGTTAAAGTCAATGAAGCCTTCACACGCATTACAGGGTATAGTGACCATGAAATCATCGGTCAAACGCCTCGTGTTTTAAAGTCAGGTTATCACGATAAAGCATTTTATGAAACCATGTGGAAAGCACTCCATGAAAAGGGTTTTTGGCAAGGAGAGCTTTGGAATAAACGCAAAAATGGTGAAATTTATGCAGAGTTTATTACCATCACCACCATTCGCGATGCACACAATAAAACAACCCATTTTATTGCTAACTTCAACGATATCACAACCCATAAAGCAGCACAACAACAGATCCAAGAACTTGCATATTATGACCCCCTCACGCATCTTGCAAATCGAAGGCTCTTTGATGAAACACTTCACGACATACTTTGTAAATGCAGTGATGAAAAGCATTTTAGCGCGCTTCTTTTCATCGATCTTGACCGTTTTAAAGAACTCAATGATACCTACGGACACGATGCAGGTGATATGTTACTCATTCAAGTAGCGTCCAGACTTAAAGAGGGCATCCGAGAGAGTGACCTCGTCGCGCGTCTTGGCGGTGATGAATTTGTCATCTTACTCAAAAAGTTAGGCAATCAACAAAATGCTGCTCACCATCTTACCCAAAGCATCGCACGAAAAATTCTTTCATTACTTTCCAAACCATACGCGCTTGCTCATGGAAATTATATGCTTGGTGCGAGTATTGGATGTACCATCTTCAATAATCAAATAACCTCTACCAATGGAGCGGCTCTTCTTAAAGAGGCTGATCTTGCAATGTACAAAGCCAAAGAAAAAGGGCGAAATCAGATCTATTTTTACGATAAAACAGCCAAATAAAGGGATCAAAAATTGCTTAATATGTTTAACATCTTACTTCAAAAAGGAAGTCATCTATCATGAAACGTTATAGTATAGTCGCGCTACTTCTCACAACTTGGTTGATGGCTGATCTTTCCTATTTTGATCGTGATGTTAATGGTGCGCAGTTAGAACAGTGCAAAGCTTTTTTTACCAAAGAGAAAGATGTCAAAATCATTCATCTCCTCAATGGTCAAAACATAGAATTAAAAGATGAATTTTTAGGCGATGACAAAGAGTACAAAACCCTACTCTACACGCTCAAAGGCTGTTTTTTTAACGAAAAATACCTTATTTACAGTGACTTCATGCCAGATAGTGAAGCGTACCACGCCCTTGACATGCATGATGGTACCGATATGATCTTAGAAGGAATGCCTTATCTTTCACCTAAACAGTACTTTTTTACTACCAATGCAGAAGCATCGAATACGTTAAGCCTCTACACCTTTATAGATCAAAAAATCATCACTGTTTTTACCAAAAAATACCCTGAACATTGCCTTGTTCAATACCCTATGTGGTTGGATGAATCTTCATTGAGTTTTGTTGTAAGTTGTGAGAGAATGTTTAATAGCGATACCAATACCACTAAACCAGCAACGAAAGAAGTCTTTAAACTCATTCGTACAGGAACAACGTGGGATGTTGTTCCCTAAAAAATCTTTTATGCCTCTTTAGAAGGTACTTTAATGGCTGATTTGGCAAAGTTTACAGTAACGCTTTGCGAAGGATAGAAGTGGTAGCGCTCAAAATACTCAAAGCTCTCAATGCACTCTAAAACATGATTGCCAATGACAACTTTGAGCGAAATTTCATTGGTTTTTGTCACGTGCAACACATCTCGAATGATGCCACGAAGATAAACAGTATCTTCTTTTCGTAGCTCTGGTTCATGCAATGAAATAGAAATATCTCTTGGGTTAATCGCTACACCCCGTTTTTCACCGATGCGGTAGCTTTTTGGAAGTGACATACTTTGTGTTTCATCAAAGTCAAAAAAGCGTTCATCACCCTCTTCTCTCCATTTACCCACAATAAGATTGGTCGTAGAGAAATCCATCAAACGTCCAAAATGAAGCCCTATTTTTCGTGTTGCAATCTCACTAAGCCATAAAAGATCATGACTCGCGATAATCACAGTTGTTCCCCATTCGCGGTTAGCATGTAAAATCGCATCGGTAAATTGAGGAATGCCACTGTAATCAAGGCTATTGGTTGGCTCATCCAAAAGCAGTGTCTTGGGATGTAACACAAGCCTAGAAGCCAGTGCTACCCGTTGCGTCTCTCCGCTAGAGAGTTCATGCCAAGCACGGTGCATAAACTTTTTGGGCAATAATCCTACAAGGTCTAACGCTTCATGGATACGAGGTTCTATATTGCGCGTTTCTCCTCGTACTTTTAAACCAAACAGTATATTCTCTCTCACCGTGCGTTTAAGCAAATACGGCTCAGGCAATAAAATACTAATATCACGTCTGGTTTCAAGAGGTAAAGAAGAAGCATCAAAGCCACAATAGTGAAGTTTTCCACTTTGATGTGCTTCTAAAAAAGCGAGATGTCGCAATAAGGTACTTTTACCACTGCCATTTGCTCCCACTAAGCCTAAAATTTCGCCCTCTTCGACTTTAAGAGAATGAATATCTAAAACAGGTTTTTCCCCATAAAGGGTTCGTAAATTTTGAAGTTCGTACACAAAAGGTTTCATACAGCAATTCTCGCACGTTTTTTTAAAAAATAAAGCATAAAATTAAGTAAAAACGCTATGCTGATAAGCACGATGCCAAGCGCTATACCCATTGCAAATTCACCTTTATTGGTCTCAAGCGAAATGGCTGTTGTGATGGTACGTGTAAACCACTTGATATTTCCACCTATCATCATCGCGATACCCACTTCTGCCACCACTCTACCATACGCCGCAACCGCGACAGCGACCAAAGCATGACGAAGTTCCCAAACAACACTTTGAATCATCTGTGTTGTCGTTAAACCAAAAGACGCCAATGTAAAATAGAGTTTTTTTTCCATTCCTTCAACTGCCGTAGCTGTTAAAGAAACGATGATAGGTAAAGCCAAAATCGTTTGACCAATCACAATTCCAGGTAACGTATAGAGTAGTTCATAACTTCCAAAAGGTCCACGGTTGGAAATGAATGCATAGACAATAAGTCCAACAACAACCGTAGGAATGGCTAAAAGTGTGTCAGAAAGTAGTTTAAGTGCTTTACGCCCTGGAAAGTTGAAGAAGCCTAAACAAAAACCTAAAGGGAGCCCTATAATAAGGCTAAAAATAATTGATAATGTTGAGCTTTTAAGCGTCACGTCAATGGCTGAAATCGTTTCAGGATCAAGGTTAATCAGTAACCAAAATGCCTCTTTTAAGCCCGATAAAATAAAATCCAAAAATTCTTCCTTTTTTACATTAATTTAAAAAAGATACGCTACACTACCAATATGCTAAAAAAACATATTTGGAGGATTATTCAATGTTTTCAGTAAAGAACCGCTTAAAAGGTAAAGTACTCTTTTCCCTTCTTGCCCTAAGCTCACTTATGTGTGCAGCTGACCTTAAAATGGCAACAACAACCAGTACAGGCGACACGGGTCTTCTTGATGTTCTTGTACCAAAATACAAAGCCGATACAGGTGTTGACCTTAAATGGGTCGCAGTAGGTACAGGCAATGCACTCAAACTTGGTGAAAACTGCGATGTTAGCGTTGTTTTCGTTCACTCTCCATCATCAGAAAAAACCTATGTTGAAAAAGGTTTTGGCGTAGAGCGTACCCCTGTCATGTACAACGATTTCGTACTCATCGGTACTCCAGAGATGAAAGCAAAATTTGCTGGCAAAAACATCACTGAAGCATTTAAAATCATCGAAACAGAACAAATTAAATTCGTCAGTCGCGGCGATAAATCAGGAACGCACGATAAAGAAAAAAGTGTCTGGTCTGCAGCTTTAGGCAAAGTGCCTGAAAAAGCACCTTGGTATTTGGAAGCGGGTCAAGGTATGATCGCAACCATCAATATCGCTGCTGAGCAAAAAGGTGTGACTTTAACGGATCGTGGAACATTTATCAAATATGAAGCAAACCACAAAGGCAATCCACCACTCGTTATCGTTTATGAAGGTGCAGATGCTTTGAAAAACTTCTATTCTGTTATGGCAGTTAACCCACAAAGATGTGCAAACACCGATTATAAAGGTGCTTTGAAATTCATCGAGTGGATTACATCTGACAAGATTCAGACTGAAATCGCTAACTTCAAACTTTTAGATAAACAACTCTTCTATCCAGACTTTAAAACACGCGCTAGAAACTAAATAACACGTAAGGTTGCCTTTTTCAAGGCAACCTATACAAACTTCACAAAAATGCTAATTGACCTACCCTTTAAATCCGACTAGCATAGAAATCTTACATTAGATTCGTAGCATCAAAATAGCTTGCACTTTACTCTTTAAACTCTTTTTTATTACGAGGTTTTAGAAACAACTCTTTAAAACGCTCATTTGCGTAGTTTTCGATATCTGCTTGAAGTTTGCGATAATTATCCATAAACTCTCTTGCGACAGGCGTCAATGTAGTTCCTGCATCTTCACCACCACCTTGCTTGGTTTGCACCATAGTATCGTTGATGTTACGTTGCAAGATTTTGATGTGTGTCCACGCTTTTTTATAGTTCATACCGATTTTTTCAGATGCTTTAGAGATAGAACCCTCTTGCTCAATGAGCTCTAAGATTTCTGTTTTCCCTTTGCCAAAAAGCAGTTCACCCTCAGCATTTTCAATCCACGTTTTTGTTTTTACATATAAACGTGGACGTAGTTTCTCTTTAAAACATCCCAGTTCACAAAACGTTACATCATAATTTTTTTCTTTGAGTGTGCCACGGATTTTTTTAAGACCAATGCCCGCAGCTGCTGCACGTGCCGCTTTACACGTCACACGATTTTTTTCATTCAACAAAGGCTTTAGGCGATTTTCTGCCTCAAGATCGTAAATACCGCCTTCTAACTTACCAAATTGTTCCAATTCGCACGAATCAATGCGTATATCCATTGCTTTGGCACATTCCCCCACTTCTAGAGGAGAACATTTAAGTTTTGCTGCAATTTTAAAGCCATCGGAGCAATCAAGTTTACCTTTTTCATTCAAATATTTCTTGATCAACTCTTCCATATCAGACATGAATTCTCCTTGGGTGGCGATAAACATTCATGGTATCGCCTCTGACAAATCCAATAAGTGTAAGTCCAAATTTCTCAGCGATCATTAAGCCTAAACACGTTGATGCGGTACGAGACGCAAGAATTGGAATCTGATGCATAACCGCTTTTGCCACCATCTCAGAAGAGAGACGACCACTGACCATCAAAAAGGCATTTCTGACATCGATGCCTGCCATTTGAGCTTTACCAACAACTTTATCGATCGTATTGTGCTGAGCGATATCTTCTCCGATAAAAAAGGTCTTCTCGTCTGTAAAAAGCTTCGCCGTATGGACACAGCCTGTTTGTTCATATAAAGGACACTCTGTATAAAATTGTCCCATTTCTCTACACAATACATCTGCACTCAGTGTAAAATCGCTTTTAATAACTTTAGCTTCAATCGCTTCAGGGTCAATGTTTGCTGTCATACTTTTACCACAGCCGCTAATCACAACACCTTCAGCATTAAGTTTTTTAATATTATCTTCATTCACTTTGGCTTCAATTTCAACACGCATACCATCATTTAGAAGCTTGATAGAAGTGACATCTTTAAAATTTTCTATAATGTTTTCACTCATCAAGTAACCGATTGCAAGGGCTTCTTGATCCACAGGGGTTGCCATCACCGCACCTACTTTTGCGCCATTGACATAGAGTTCTAACTTAATTTCACGCACTAACGTATCTTCTCTCTCAAACTTCTCTTTGCCTTTAATCTTGGTAATCGTCGTTTTAAAAACTGGCTCCATTTCCATTCCTTTAACGTGCTTATTTCGCATATTTTAACACTAAAAAAATTGTAGCGCACTAAAGTAAATAGTACGCTACAATTTAGTTGCAATGATCAAAAAAGTGTTAAAACTTACCTTGATCTTTGAGTTTTTTATACCACGTGCTGTGAAGAATTTTAACTTCTTCTTCTTCAACATAACCTGTGATAATGCTATGAACCGCACCTTTAATGGCGAACATAGACATATACACGTGGGTAATAAAGAGCGCTACAACGGCAAAGCCCATAACGTTATGGATAATTGCTGCTGCTCTTAGAAGATCGATTTGACTCATGCCTGTTAAGTTATGGAGCATCTCCATCTTAAAGTCCAAGAAGTACATCATCGCACCACTAAGAATCATGGTGATACCACCTAGTATTGCTACCCAGTACCACATTTTTTGACCCGCATTAAACTTACCTGCTAAGATAGGCTTTTTCTCTTTTGATAAGTATCCACCTAGGATCATAAACCATTTAATATCATCCATATTAAACAGTGCTTCTTTCAGCCACATAAGTGCCATTGGAATAACAACAATCGTGAATGGAATTGTAAAGAGTCCATGAAGGTTCTTTGCCATTCTTACAAGTGTGCCACCGCCAAAGAAATCACCAAAAACGATGATAAATCCTGTTGGAATAATGACCAAAAAGCTAACAGCTGCTACTTGGTGAACAATACGGTTATACAGATTAAAAGCATAGTATTTTTTCTCACTGTGAGGAAATACTTTAGGACCAATAATCTTATAATGAAGAAAAAATGCTCCAGGTACACCTATGAGGACAGCTAAAAATATCCATGCAAAGTATTTATGCTGTAACATGGTAAACAAGGGTCCTAGTTTTAAAGACTCTTCTTGTCCGTATCCCAAGATATTTTGAATGCGCATCTCACCCCAGATTTGGCTATCCGTAGCAGCAAATGCTACGGTAGCTAAACCTAGAAGCGCAATGAGTGCGTAGATATACTTTCTCATTGCTGCTCCTTTCATTTATTTTTATATGCTTTATCCCATCCGTAAGGAGAGTTGGAGCCTTTTCCACCACGAGCCATAACACGCGCTCTAAAGACGTTAGAAACTGATTCAGCATCACCAACAAGAAGTGCTTTTGTTGAACACATTGCAGCACACACTGGTACTTTGCCTTCAGCAATTCTGTTTTGACCGTATAGGTGTCTCTCTTTTTCAGAGTTAGTCTCCAATGGTCCACCTGCACACATGGTACATTTATCCATCGCTCCCTTAGCACCGAACGCGCCATCTCTTGGGAACTGTGGAGCACCAAATGGACATGCATACAAGCAGTAACCACAACCGATACATTTATCTTTATCATGAAGAACGATACCGTCTTCTCTGATATAGAAACAATCGACTGGACAAACCTGCTCACATGGTGCATCGGTACAATGCATACATGCGATTGATGTACTCATCTCACGACCTGGAATTCCTTCATTGATAGTAACAACTTTACGTCTGCTAATACCAACTGGAAGTTCATGCGCTTCTGCACACGCTACTGAACAACCATCACACTCTATACATCTGCTCTCATCGCAGTAAAATTTCATTCTTGCGTAATCCATCTCTCACCCCCCTACGCTTTTTCGATGCGACACAAGCCGCCCTTAGTTTCAGGAATCTGAGTAATGATGTCATAACCATAGTTAGTGACGGTATTGACACTCTCGCCATTAGCATAAGGCTTTGTTCCTGCTGGGAAATTACCCGTTCTATCTGCTCCTTGGAAGTAACCAGCAAAGTGGAACGGCATAAAGACCATATCTGGCAATACCGTAAGCGAATGCTTTGCCTTCACCTTAATCTTTGTACCTTCAGGAGAATGTACCCACATCATATCACCATTTCTAATACCATGTCTCAATGCTAAATCAGGATGAATACTACAGAACATCTCTGGTGTTAACGCTGTTAGATACTTAGATGCACGATTTTCAACACCAGCACCGTTCATGTTAACTAAACGTCCTGTGACCATGTTGATTGGGAAGTCTTTTGCATAATCAGCCGCACTTTGAACCGAAATGTATTTTGTCAATACACGGAAGTGATTTGGTTTATCTGGATACGCTGGGTATTTTTGTGCCAAATCCGTACGTGGTGAATGCAATGGCTCACGGTGTAATGGAATATGGTCAGGGAAGTTCCACACAATCGCTCTCGCTTTTGCATTACCATATGGACAAACACCAGCCTCTATACATTTTTCAACGATTAAGTTTGAGTTGTCTACTTTCCAGTTTGCACCCATTGCCGCTTTTTCTTCTTCGCTTAATGTAATACCAAGTACTTTTTCAATGTTCTCTTTAGTAATTTCTGGATATCCACCATCAATTTTTGAGCCCACTGGTTGTGAACCTTTTTCAGCGAGGAGATTGACACCTTCTCTCTCTAATCCAAAGTTATTTCTAAAGCCCATACCGCCTTGGCTTACAGGAATTGAAATATCATAAAGATTTGGAGAACCACCATGTTTTTTAGTCCAACAAGGCCATGGAAGTCCGTAGAATTCACCTTTCATTGGTCCCATTCCAGCACCTGTAACTTCATCAAACATATGCCAGTTATCGGTGTGTTTTTTAACACGTTCAGCTGTCCAACCTGTTAAACCAATCGTTTTAATAATACGAGCGATTTCATTGGTTGCATCTTCTGGCCATTGGAAGGTTTTCTTTTCAGGAATCATCTCTAACTTACCATCTTTAGTCTCTCGCATCAACATACCTGTGGTATATTGCTCATAGAAACCTAAACGCTTTGCAAGTTCAAACATAATGTCTTGATCTGGTTTGCTCTCATAAAGTGGTTCAACAACTTTATATCTCCATTGTGCACTTCTGTTGGTTGCAACAACTAAACCGCTTGTTTCAAACTGCGTTGCCGCTGGAAGGATGAAGACGTTGTCTTTTTTATCCGTTAAGATCGCTGCTTCATTGACGAACGGATCAGCAAGAACGATCATCTCTAGGTTATCAAGACCCTCTTTGATTTTTGCTTGTTGTGCAACAGAGGTAATACCGTTACCCATTACAATGAGTGCTTTTAGAGTTGTACCTGCATTTTCGATTTTTTCGTCATTCTTAACACCAGCAACACCTGCCCACCAACGAGCTAAAGTGAAACCATTCTTTTCCATCCATGAAGCATCTTTAAATTGTGAAACAAGGTAGTCATACTCTACACCCCATTGTTTTGCAAAGTATTTCCATGAGCCTGCTGCTAGACCATAATAGCCTGGAAGTGAGTCAGATAAACATCCCATATCGGTCGCACCTTGAACGTTGTCGTGACCTCTTAGAATATTACAACCACCACCTGCAACACCCATGTTTCCAAGAGAGAGCTGAAGAATTGGAGCAAGACGAGTATTACTTGTACCAATAGTATGCTGTGTTAGACCCATCGCCCAAATAAGCGTACCTGGTCTATTTTTAGCATAAATTGTCGTAATTTGAATAAGTTTTTCTGCAGGAACACCTGTAACATCAGCAACAACTTCTGGTGTCCACTTAAGTGCTTCTTCTCTGATTTTATCCATACCATAAACACGGTTTGTAATAAATTCTTTATCTTCCCAACCATTTTTGAAAATGAGGTGAAGCATACCATACATAAATGGAATGTCAGTACCTGGACGAATTTGTGCATAAATATCTGCTTTTGCAGCACTTTTTGTAAAACGTGGATCAATAACGATCAATTGAGAGTTGTTTCTCTCTTTGGCTTTTAAGAAATGTTGGAAACCAACAGGGTGATTAACCGCTGGGTTTGCTCCAAAAATGATAATTGCTTTAGACTTTTGAATATCTCCAAGAGAGTTTGTCATCGCTCCGTAACCCCATGTATTCGCCACACCGGCGACTGTGGAAGAGTGTCAAATTCTCGCTTGATGATCTGTATTATTGGTACCAAAGAATGCAGCAAACTTTCTAAAGTAATATGCTTGTTCATTGCTCATTTTTGCTGAACCTAAGAACTGAACAGCATCTGGACCATCTTTTTTCTTCAAATCTGCTAATTTGGTTGCAATACGATTAAGCGCATCATCCCAAGAAAGACGTTTCCATTGACCATTTTCTTTGACCATTGGATACTTAAGGCGTACTTCTGATTTGACCATATCGATCATATCAGCACCTTTACAGCAGTGTCCACCAAGGCTGATTGGGTGATCTTGAGCAACTTCTTGACGAACCCATACTCCATTTTGAACTTCTGCAATCACACCACAACCTACTGAACATGATGTACAGATAGTTTTAACTTTTTTGCTTCCAGGAAATGGGTTTTTAACCTCTTCCTCTGTTGCAGGACGTGTTACTTTCTCACTAGCAAATGCTGAAGTGGCGCCAAATGCACCAGCAACCGCTGCCATTTTAAGAAAAGAACGACGACCGACAGTCGTACTTAAAGCACGTTCTGTTGTTTTTTCCATAACGTTACGCCTCCTCTTTTATAGGGCAGATTTGTAATAATCTTCCCATGCTTGTGTTTTAGTATAAGTAATCTCTTTCTTTTTAGATTTACCTACAACAACGCCGTTTGAACCTTTTGAACCAGAAGAACTTGCCTGTGCACCCACTACACCAACGGTAGCAACAGCACCAACAAGAGCAGCTTTTTTAACAAAGCCACGTCTACTCTCATTCATCATGAACTCCTTTCTTACAACGTATCCCTTTTACAAGAGATTGCTCAAAGCTGCACAACAGCCTTGAGCAACCTCTCTTTGGTTGCTATGCTTCTATTGCTTTTTTAGCTTTATCAGCATCTCTTTTGGCTTTATTTTCTGCACGTCTTCTCGCTTCGGCACCAGAGATGACTTCCACAGGTTTTTCAACACGCACTTTCTCTTTTAATGGTGGTTTTGCTACTTCAAAATACATACGCTCAAACGCCATAAATGCATTTAACACAATCGCCACAGATTTGTATGCTTTCGACATTGGATGTTCATACACATTGATGGTAAACTCATCCATAAAAGGATTGATCACTTCGGTAAATAAACAGTGCTGAAGATTGTCGTATTCTTTATTTCCTTGCATAATGAGCTCAATAAGCTCATGCATAAAGGTGAAGATAAAACCAACGCTGTCTTCATTCTCTTTGAAATGGTTTTCATCACGTCTGATTTTTGTTTTGGCTAGGAAGTTTTTAACGGCTAAGCGTTGGTGACCGCTTTCAACGCCTTCATCATAATATGAAGCGGTATTGCGAACAACTTTATACGCTGGGTTGTGGAAAATATCATCATACTCTTGAATGAGTGCATCTTGACCGTAGGTTGTTAAAAAAGCATGAATTTCTTTGAGTGCTTCCTCTGAATTTTCATCCATTGGATTTTTAATCATTACATCAAGTGCTTCATTCATTCCTGCATAGCGTTGTTCACTTGTCGTAAAAACAAACATTTTGCTCAAAAAACCATAGTAGAGTGAGCGGGCTTTATTAACGGATTCTTTATTTATCATGTTTTTATTCCTCATTTCTTAAAGTCAACAAATGCAGACCGATTTAGTCTCAATTCGTTGAAACAGTTTAAAAAGCTCGAAAATAAGGGGAAAACACGGTATCTTTGTAGAAACAATACCCTTTTTTTACGATACATTATGTTATATCAGTAAACAACTGTTTACCGATTTTTGGAAAATGTACCACAGATTTGCTTAGCTGAAAATGGGGTAAAAAAAGTAATTCAAAAACTTAAATATTACTTAAATATGCATTTTAAGCATATTGCTTGGAGGATAAAAGCGGATGGCAAAGTATAGTTCAGAGAACTTTAAAGCTCCCTGAACTCTCTTTGTATAAAAAGGCTAGAATTTATACTTAACGTTGCTGTAAAATACCCTTCCTGCCTCTGGATAACCATAGTTAATATAGTAGTTATCGTCAAAAATATTTTTAACACCTGCTTCAAACGCCAACGCTTTTGTTGGGCGATAAATTAATTTTGTTCCCCAAATAGATGCAGAATCTGAAGAATAATATGTTGTTGTACC
>Ga0209683_10000325_pt1 | contig 19071 bp, 20 predicted proteins | sample DOMMetBare2Fresh_FD_187474 | JGI IMG/M metagenome (GOLD analysis project Ga0209683, IMG submission 187474) | Wetland sediment microbial communities from St. Louis River estuary, USA, under dissolved organic matter induced mercury methylation -... | ecosystem: Environmental > Aquatic >... | reverse complement strand
ACGAGGCGATGCGGTCCGCCATCTTTCCGGCAGCGGCGGTCGATGCCGTGCTGGCGGCGTTCGCAAACCTCAAGGGGGAGTGACATGGACAACGAGACCTACGACCGGGGCATGGCCATGCGCCGCAAGGTGCTGGGCGACGCCTATGTGGATCGCGCGATGGAGGGCATTGACGACTTCAACCGCGACTTCCAGCGCATCGTCACCCAGTACGGCTGGGGCGAGACCTGGGGCGACCCGACGCTGACGCCGCGCGAGCGCTCGATCCTCAATCTCGGCATGATCGCCGCGCTCGGAAAGATGCAGGAGTTCGAGACTCACACCCGCGGGGCGTTGCGCAATGGGCTCACCCCCAACGAGGTCCGCGCCGTGCTGACCCAGATCGCGGCTTATTGCGGCCTCCCGGTCGGGGTCGACTGCTTCCGGGTCGCCCGCAAGGTCATCGACGAGCATAAAAAATGATTATGGATCAGGCGGTTGTGCCGCCGACGAAGGGGCGATCCGCGGCCGCAGCCCGGACCTGGGTTAAATCGGCATATCAATGGCTTGATTATCAAATCGTTGGATCGTCTTGAATGTGCCTTGATCCTGAGTGATTTCGGGGGTCATTCTGGTTTGGTTGGCTAGAGGAGCGGGTATGCGCTCACGCGCGGCTACCACCATTACTGCGTTGCTGCTGGGACTTGCGGGGACTCCGGCCCTCGCGCAGTTCCTGCCGCTGCCGATTCCGCCGTTCCAGCAGGCGCCGTTCCAGCCGCCGCCTCCGGTCGAGGCCGAGGACGACGCGCCACCGTACGATCCGCCGCCCGGATACCGGCGGGCGCCGCCTGGCGCGCAATCTGGCCCGCAATATGGTCGGGGCTATCCCCAGGACGTCGAAACCAACCAGTTGCCGCCGCCGGGCGGCTATCGCCAGCCGGTTCCAGGCTACGAACCGATCGAGCCGATCGAGCCCCGCAGTCGCGTTGGGCGTCCCTACGGCGACCAGCCGCCGGCCTACGAGCCCGATCCGCGCAGCCGCATCGGCCGTCCGAACTACGGCGACCAGCCACCCTACGAGCCCGAACCCCGCGGCCGAATTGGTCGCACGGAGCAGCCGCCGGCCTATGAGCCGGACCCGAGACAGGGCCTGCTGCCCAACCCGCTCGACATTCTGCGGCCACCGGCTCCGGTCGGCCGCCAGCAGGAGGGCCGCCCGCAAGAGGGCGCCGTCTACGCGGCGCTGCCGCCCGAGGAGCGTCCCGAGACCGGTCCGCGCAAGGAACTCGCTCCGCATCTGCGTCGTACCATTGTCGACTACCGCACGCGCGAGCCCGTCGGCACGCTCATCATCGACACCGCCAACACCTACCTCTACCTCGTGCTCGCCAACGGCAAGGCGATGCGCTACGGCATCGGCGTCGGCCGCGAAGGCTTCACCTGGGCCGGAGCCGAACGCGTTTCCAGGATGGCCGAGTGGCCGGACTGGCATCCGCCGACCGAGATGATCGAGCGTCAGCCCTATCTGCCGCGTTTCATGGCCGGCGGCGAAGGCAATCCGCTCGGCGCGCGCGCGCTCTATCTCGGAAAGACGCTCTATCGCATCCACGGCACCAACCAGCCCTCGACGATCGGCACGTTCGTGTCGTCGGGCTGCATCCGTTTGACCAACGACGACATCATGGACCTCTACCAGCGGGTCAACGTCGGTACCCGGGTGGTGGTGTTGCCTGGACGGCCACCGGCCTCCGCGAATGCGGCGACTGATCAGCCGTCGGGCCCCTACAACCCGCTCGCTCCGCCGCGCACACGGTAACCAGAAACCTGGTTTCAGCAGATTGAATATCGTGTCCGGCCCTTCAGCCGGGCACTTTTTTTGGGCGTGCATGTGATGCTTCGCTCCACTCGTTTGAACGGCTAGGATGCGCTCAACGACGCGCGGCCATAGCGGTCGACGCGACGACAGCGAGGGAGGATCGACATGCATGCAGGAATCTCGCGCCGGCTGATGCTGGAGCTCGCCGCCGGCGGTCTGGTCATGGCGGGCGGAGTGCGCGGCGCCTGGACCCAGGCCAAGCGGATCGAGCAGCTCGATCCGGCGCTCGACGCGATCATCGACAAGTCGCAGGCCATCCAGGAGCTCGGCTCGGGCTACGGCGGCGATCTCGGGCCGGCCGAAGGACCGCTGTGGTGGAAGGAGGGCGGCTACCTCCTGTTCAACGACATCCACGCCAGCCGCCGGCTGAAATTCACGCCCGGCAAGGGCGTCACCGTCGATCTCGAGGGGACCAATCGCGCCAACGGTCTCACCCGCGATCTGCAGGGGCGGCTCCTGTCCTGCGAGCACGATACGCGCCGCGTCACGCGCCGCGAGCTCGACGGCAGCCTCACCGTGATCGCTAACAGCTTCCAAGGCCGGCGGCTCAACCGGCCGAACGACGTCGTGGTCAAATCGGACGGCGCGATCTACTTCACCGATCCGGGTGCCGGGATCGTGCCCGAGCAATGGGACCTGCAATATTCCGGTGTCTACCGGGTCACGGCCGACCTCGGGACCAAGAGCCTGCTCACCGAGACGTTCATCCAGCCCAACGGGATCGCATTCTCGCCCGACGAGCGGCTGCTCTATGTCAATGACTCCCGTCGTCGCCACATCCGCGCCTTCGAGCTTCTGCCCAACGGCATGCTGGCCAAGCAGACCGATAGCCTGTTCGCCGATCTCGCCGGCAGCGAGCCCGGCGTGCCCGACGGCATGAAGGTCGACGTCGCCGGCAATGTCTACTGCGGCGGTGCCGGTGGCCTCTTTATCCTCAACGCGCAGGGCAAGAAGCTCGGCCGTATCGTGCACGGCCATAACGCGACCACCAACATCGCGTTTGGCGGCGACGACTGGAAGACGCTCTACTTCACAAGCCGCAGCGGGCTGTTCTCGGTCAACCTGAAGGTTGCGGGGGTGCCGGTTCCGGTGGCGGCGAAGAAGGCGTAGCGGCTCAGCGCGCGACGACATGGCCGGATCTGCTCCGGCCATGGTTTCCGCCGGCGGCGATTAATCCGCCAGCTTGATGTATTTGTGCATCGCCTCGATGACGTCCGGCGGCTGGCTGATCATGGCGTCGAAGCGCTTGGCCACCTCGTCGGCCGTGATGTGCTCCATCTCGATCTGCGCCGCGTTGGACTCGGCAAGAAATTGCGGATCGACGGCGAGCTTGGCGATCGCGTCGCGCAACATGGCGGTGCGCTCCAGCGGCGTACCGGGACGCACCGCGTAGGGGCGCCCGATCGACAGCGGCGCGCCGCGGATCAGCATCAGCGAACGGCCAAGATCGCTGGTTGCGAGATCCTCGTCGACCGGCAGATGGTTGAGCGTGCGCACCGGGGCGCGGCTCGAGCGCACCAGCGGACGTACGATGCCGCGCTCACCAGCAAGCCGTACTGTCGTCGACATCGAAGTCCAGGAGTCGACTTCCTTGCGCTCAAGCGCGAGCCGAATGTCGGCATTGGCCGCATAGCCTGTTACGAGCTTGATCTTGAGGCCTGCGAACTCCTTGAGCAGGAGCGGAACGTCATGGGAGTTCGAGCCCGGGCCGGTCGTGCCGGCGATGATCTCCCGTTGCGAGTCGCGCAGCTCCTGAAATGTCTTGTAAGGCAGATCAGGGCGGATGGAGAAGATCGCGCCTTCCGATCCCGAGGAACCCAGCCACTCGAACTTGCGCACGTCGAAGCGAACGGCGGGAACCGAAAGCAGCTGAGCGGTGGCGACCTGGGGATTGGCGGCCAGAATAGTGAGGCCGTCGGCGTCCGCGACATTGTAGACATAGTTGGTCGCGTTGAGGTGTGCGCCGCCGGGCATCTGCCGCAAAATGCCGATCGGGTTGCCGGGGATGAAGCGCCCGATGTGCCGGGCGACGATCTGCGCACCGATCGACAGACTGCCGGTCACGCGCGATCCGACCACAAGGGTGACGGTCTTGCCCTTGTAGAAATCGGCCTGCGCCAGCGCCGGCGTGTGCGCCATGCACCACAGCAGCCCGATGGTGAGGAGGCTCCAGAATGACCGTCGCATCGGCGCCTCCTCCCGTTCTTCTCCCGGCAAGACCTCAGGATACTCGAGTCATTGCTCGTGGGTCATTGCTGGTTGGTCATTGCTCCGGCTGCAGATATTTGTTCATCGCCTCGATAACCTGAGGTGATTGGCTCATCATCTCGTCGAAGCCTTTGATCACATCCTGCGCCGAAATGTATTCCATGTCGATCTGCGCTTTCTTGGCTTCGGCCTGGAATTGCGGGTCTGCGATCGTCTTGGCGAGCGCTTCGCGCAGGATGGCGACCCGGTCGGCGGGCGTGCCCGGCCGCACCGCGAAGGCGCGCCCGATCGACAGCGGAATGCCGCGCAGCGCCATCAGCGATTTTCCGATCGGATCGGTAGTGAGCGACTCATCGGTCGGCAGGTCATTGAAGCCCGGCACCGGCGCGCGGGTGCGCACGATGGCGCGCACGGCGCCGCGGTCGATGCCGGACTTGATCGTGTTGGCGAGCGCCGCCCAGGCGTCAGCCTCCTTGCGCTCGACCGCCAGCAGGATGTCGCTGTTGGCGGCATAGCCTTTCACCAGCCGCAAGTTGGCGCCGGCGAATTCCTTGAGCAGGAGCGGCATGTCGTAGGCGTTCGAGCCGGGCCCGGTCGTGCCGACGATCAGCTCCTTGCCGGAGTCCTTGAACTCCTTGAAGGTCTTGTAAGGCAGGTCGGCGCGGATCGAGAACATCGCGCCATCGGGGCCGGAGGAGCCGAGCCACTCGAACCTGCGCATATCGAAGCGCACCTGCGCCACCTTGGCAAGCTGCGACATCGCGACGTTCGGATTGGCGGCCAGGATGGTCAGGCCGTCCGCATCCGCGACGTTGTAGATGTGGTTGGTCGCATTCATGTGCGCGGCGCCGGGCTGCTGCCGGAAAATCACGATCGGATTGCCCGGAATATGCTTGCCCATGTGATGCGCGACGAGCTGCGCGGCGACCGCGAGGCTGCCGGTCTTGGCGCCGATCACGACCGAGACGGTCTTGCCTCGATAGAAGTCGGTCTGCGCCCATGATGACGTCAGCGCCAGCGAGACAATCGCGGTGCCGAGGAGGGCACCGAAAATCCAAATCCGTCGCATGGGCGTGTCTCCTTGGTATCGTTAAGATCGAGTTTGCGGCTTTTTGGCTCGCAATTGTCCGGCATCGGTAGTCCCTACCACAAGGGGCTGCTTGTCGCAGGACGTTCAAGGAGTATACCGCCCGCCGATCATGGGCGTGCTCACTCCGTGGCCGGGCAGCTCCCAGACGCCGGCGCCGCCCGGGTTCTTGTCGGCGCCCACGATGGCGTCGATCAGGTAGGGCCTGCCGCTGGCAATGCCGGCACGCACGGCGTCTGCAAGGTCGCCCGGCCGATCGATGGTGACGCCTTCGACCCCGGCGGACCGCGCCATGGCGGCGAAGTCGGGATTGTAGGGCAGGCCGGTCTTCGGGTGCTTGAAGTCGGTCGCGAGCTCGCGGCCGCCGAGATAGCCGCGCTGCAGGCCGCGGATCGACGCATAGGCATAGTTGTTCCAGATCACCCAGACGACCGGCAGCTCGTATTCGACCGCGGTGCCGAGCACGCTCGCATGCATGAAGAAGGCGCCGTCGCCGACGACCCCGACACAGGGCCGATCGGGTGCCGCCAGCTTGGCGCCGAGCACGCCGGCGACGCCGAAGCCCATCGGGCCGAAGCCCATCGAGCCGATCAGCGAATCCGGCCGCTTCGGCTTGCAGAACTGCAGCAGCCAATTGTGGTGCACGCCGATGTCGCTCACCAGGATGGCGTCCTCGGGCAGCGCGCGGTCGATCTCGTAGGCGGCGCGTTGCGGATTGATCGGCGAGGCGTCGTCCGTGAAGCCGGGCTTGACCAGCGCATCCCATTCCTTGCGGTAGCCGTCGATTGCCTTGAGCCAGGTCGCGCGCGCCGAGGCGCGCTCGGCCGTGCTTTTCCGCCGGTCAAGCTCGGCGAGCAGCTGGCGCAGGAAGGTGCGCACGTCCGCCATCAAGCCCAGCGCGACCGGATAATTACGGGCGATCTCGTTGGGATCGATGTCGACGTGAATGAGCTTGGTCGGCGGGATGGTGAAGGAATAGCCCGGCAGCCAGGACGACGAGGTGCGGTCGTCGAAACGCACGCCGAGCGCCAGCAGGACATCGGCCTGTCGCGCCGCGTGGTTGGCATGATAGAGCCCGCCGCGCGAGACCAGCCCAAGCGCCAGCGGATGATCGCTCGGGATGGCGCCAAGCCCGCTCGCCGAGGCGGCGACCGGGATCTGCAGCCGCTCGGCAAGCGCCACGAGGTCGGCTGAGGCGCCGCCATAGCGCACGCCCTGGCCGACTAGGATCACCGGCCGCTCGGCCGCAAGCAGCATGTCGACTGTCTTCACTACGCCGTCCGGATCGGCGCCGCAGCGCGAGGAAATGTTGGCGCTCCATTCCTGCGGATTGGGCGTCTCCTCGGCGGCGGCTTCCTTGAAGATGTCGAACGGCACGTCGAGCACGACCGGGCCAGGCCGGCCGGTCACCATGGTCTTCCAGGCCTGCCGGATCGCGAGCGGCACCATGTCGCCGCGCGTCGGCTGGAACACATGCTTGCAGCAGGACCGCACGGTCGAGGGAAAGTCGGCCTGGTAGTGGCGATAGAGCTCCTGGAAGGCGCCGCGGTTGAACTGGCCGGTCGGCACGTTGCCGGTGATGGCGAGGAACGGCACCGAGTCGAGGAACGCATTGGCGAGCGCGATCGGCAGGTTGGCGGAGCCGGGCCCGCAGGACGTGAAAGTGGCGACCGGCTTGCCGGCCACACGGTAATAGGCGTCCGCCATGAAGCCCGCGACCGTCTCGTGATGCACCGAGAGGGTCTTGATGTCGGAGGCGCGTTCGAACAGGGCGTCGAGAAGCCCGATATTGCCGTGCCCGCACAGCCCGAAAACGTACGGCACCTTTTCGCGCACCAGATAGTCGACGATCACCTGGCCGCCGTTGAGGAGATTGTTGGTCATGATGTCCCTATCCGGCGCAGGTCTTTAGTCCGTCACCCTGAGGCGCGAGCGAAGCGAGCCTCGAAGGGCGACGGGCACCGATCTCGGGTTTATCCGAGATCGGCATTATAGAGTACCTAAGTCGGCTATAGCCGACTTAGGTGGCCGATCATCCTTCGAGGGCCGCTTCGCGGCCAAGTGCACGCAGGCTGCGCCTGCTATGGCGGCCACCTCAGGATGACGGGTCGAGGATGTTGCCCCAATCATCACGTCGTCATCACCCGCACCGGCTTGCCGTCGATGAAGCCGCGGATGTCCTCGACCACGCCGGCGAAATAGTTCTGATAGTTCTTCTGCGCCACGTAGCCGAGATGCGGCGTCAGCACGACATTGTCCATCTTGCGCAGCGGATGGTCCTTGGGCAGCGGCTCGACGTCGAACACATCGAGGCCGGCGCCGGCGATCGTCTTGTCGCGCAGGACCGCCAGCATGGCGGCCTCGTCGACGATCGGGCCGCGCGAGGTGTTGATCAGGTACGCGGTCGGCTTCATCAGGCCGAATTCCTTGGCGCCGACGAGGCCGCGCGAGCGCTGTGACAGCACCACGTGGATGCTGATGAAGTCCGCCTGCCGAAACAGGTCTTCCTTGCTCACGTAGTCGACACCGGCTTCCTTGCACTTCTCGGGCGTCAGGTTCTGGCTCCAGGCGATGGCCTTCATGCCGAACGCCTTGCCGATCATGGCGGTGCGGGTGCCGAGCTTGCCGAGGCCGAGGATGCCAAGGGTCATGCCCTCGAGCTCCGGGCCGATCGTGCGCTGCCAGGTTTCGCCGGCCTTGAGGCGGGCGTTCTCGTAGCCGATGTGGCGGGTGAGCTCGAGCATCAACCCGATGGCGATGCCGGAGGTCGGGCTGCCGAACGAGCCGGTGCCGCAGACCGTGACGCCGCGCTCGGTCGCGGCCGCGACGTCGATCGAGGCATTGCGCATCCCGGTGGTGATCAGGAGCTTGAGCTTGGGCAGCTTCTCGATCACGGCGCGCGGGAAGCCGGTGCGCTCGCGCATCGCGCAGACGATCTCAAAGTCCTGCAGCGCCTTGACCACGTTGTCCGGCCCGCCGAGATGCTCGTTGAACACCTTGATGTCGAGGTCGCCGGACACCGTCGACCAGTCGGCTACCTTGAGGGCCACGTTCTGGAAGTCGTCGAGGATTGCGCAGCGGTATTTTGCCATGTGGTCTCGGTCCTTTATGGGTGGCAGGCCGGCTTGTGGAGGTGCGCTCGCTGAGCGGGGGCGCTCGTTCGGAAGCCGGGAGGGAGTTGCCCCCGCCGGCGGCGGCCATAGAAACGCGAAACCGGGCGCCCCCGCAATGGGGCGGCGCCGCCCGGTCAGGCCGGGCGCAAAATCAAGCGCCGCGCACAAGGCGCGGCGGCGTGAAGCAGGATGTGAGGCGGCTTTTGTGGGAGAGGCGCTCAGCCCTTGGCGTGCGCCAGGACCGGGACCGAAACGGTATCAGCGGGAGCGGCCGGCGCATGCTTGGCACGCCATTTGGGACCGGGGCCGCGCATATAGTGGGCTTCGGGCCGGTAAGGGTCGAGCAGCGACTTGAACGCGCCGACAAGCTCCGCGACATCGCGGGAAAGGCCGGGTGATTTGCGACTCTTGCTCGCCATGACACGATCCTGTCGGCCCCTGTCGGCCATCGTCACCGGTTAAACCGGCTTCACTTCTTCGTCGCCGTTCGTTGCGGCTTGGTTCAGCCCACAATCGGTCGGAATTCATTAAAAACTGGTATGAATCCCTTCCGATCGTGCTTCCTATTGCGATCATCGTTGCCAGGAAGTTACGAGGCGGCGCGGCGGATGGATGTGACGGGCGTCACAAGTTTTCGTCGCCGGTGTGCATTTTGGTTGCCCGTGTTTGGTTGCCCGTGTGCACATGTGGGGCTCCGGTACCTTGCCCTCGGCGGGCCGCACCGCTACATCAGCGCCAACTTCCCCCAAACCCAGGCGCCCAAAGGCGCCCAGCACGCGAGGGCAGGGCGTATGGCCCGTCAATTCATTTATCACATGCAGGGCCTGACCAAGGTCTATCCGGGCAACCGCAAGGTCCTGGAGAACGTCAACCTGCAGTTCTACCCGGATGCCAAGATCGGCGTGCTCGGTGTCAACGGCTCGGGCAAGTCGACCCTGCTGCGCATCATGGCGGGTATCGACAAGGAGTATAACGGCGAGGCCTGGGCGGCCGAAGGCGCGCGCGTGGGCTACCTCCAGCAGGAGCCTCAGCTCGATGCCGAGAAGTCGGTGCGCGAGAACGTCATGGAAGGGGTGGCCGCGCAGAAGGCGATCCTCGACCGCTACAACGAGCTCGCCGTCAACTACTCGGACGAGACCGCCGACGAGATGACCAAGCTGCAGGATGAGATCGAGGCCAAGGGGCTGTGGGACCTTGATTCCAAGGTCGACCAGGCGATGGACGCGCTGCGCTGCCCGCCCGACGACGCCGACGTGAGCAAGCTCTCGGGCGGCGAGCGGCGCCGCGTCGCGCTCTGCCGGCTCTTGCTTGAGCAGCCCGAGCTCCTCCTTCTCGACGAGCCCACCAACCACCTCGACGCCGAGTCCGTGCACTGGCTCGAGGGGCATCTGCGCGAGTACCCGGGCGCGATCCTGATCGTCACCCACGACCGCTACTTCCTCGACAATGTGACCGGCTGGATCCTGGAGCTCGATCGCGGCCGCGGCATTCCCTATGAGGGCAACTACACCGCCTGGCTGGTGCAGAAGCAGAAGCGGCTCGCCCAGGAGGGCCGCGAGGAGGAGGCGCGCCAGCGCACCCTCGCGCGCGAGCAGGAATGGATCGCGGCGTCCCCGCGCGCCCGTCAGGCCAAGTCCAAGGCGCGCTACCAGCGCTACGAGGAGCTGGTGAAGCAGGCGTCCGAGAAGCAGACCCAGACCGCCCAGATCGTCATCCCGGTGTCCGAGCGGCTCGGCCAGAACGTCGTCGACTTCGAGCACCTCACCAAAGCCTTCGGCGACAATCTCCTGATCGACGACCTCACCTTCAAGCTGCCGCCCGGCGGCATCGTCGGGGTAATCGGGCCGAACGGCGCCGGCAAGACCACGCTGTTCCGCATGATCACCGGCCAGGAGAAGCCCGACAAGGGCACCATCACCATCGGCGAATCCGTTCACCTCGGCTATGTCGACCAGTCGCGCGACTCGCTCGACGGCAAGAAGAACGTCTGGGAGGAAATCTCCGGCGGCAACGACATCATCCTGCTGGGCAAGCGCGAGATGAACTCGCGCGCCTATTGCTCGGCCTTCAACTTCAAGGGCGCCGACCAGCAGAAGAAGGTCGGCCAGCTCTCGGGCGGGGAGCGCAACCGCGTGCATCTCGCCAAGATGCTCAAGTCGGGTGCCAACGTGCTCCTGCTCGACGAGCCCACCAACGACCTCGACGTCGACACGCTACGCGCGCTCGAGGAGGCGCTTGAGGATTTCGCCGGCTGCGCCGTGATCATCAGCCACGATCGCTGGTTTCTCGACCGCATCGCTACCCACATTCTCGCCTTCGAGGGCGACAGCCACGTCGAATGGTTCGAGGGCAACTTCCAGGACTACGAGGCCGACAAGATGCGCCGGCTGGGCACGGATTCGGTGATCCCGCACCGGATCAAGTACAAGAAGTTCTCGCGCTGATGAACGACTGGTCCGCTCGCCAATATCTCAAGTTTGAGGACGACCGCACCCGGCCCTCGCGCGATCTGATCGCGCAGGTGCCGCTCGATCGCGCCGCGCGCGTGTTCGATCTTGGCTGCGGGCCGGGCAATTCCACCGAGCTGCTCATTGAGCGGTTTCCGCAGGCCGAGGTGATCGGGCTCGATTCCTCGCCCGACATGCTGCGGCAGGCGCGCGAGCGGCTCTCCGGCAGGGCCTTCGTGCAAGGCGATCTCTCGACCTGGAACCCGCCGCCGCGCACCGATCTGTTGTTCGGCAACGCCGTGTTCCAGTGGGTGCCGGACCATCCCGCCGTGCTGGCGCGGCTGCTCAAGGCGCTGCCTGAGGGCGGCGTGCTCGCCGTGCAGATGCCGGACAACACCAGCGAGCCGGCGCTCGCGCTGATGCGCGAGGTGGCGGAGCGCGGCCCCTATGCGGGGCATCCGGCGCTGGAGCACGCCGCGCGCGGCGACCTGCCGACGCCGGGCGGCTACTACGATCTGTTGCGGCCGCTGTCGCGCCATCTCGATGTCTGGCACATCGTCTACAATCACGTGATGGCGGGGCCGCAGGCGATCGTCGAATGGTTCAAGGGCTCGGCGCTGCGGCCCTTCATCGACGCGCTCGACGGTGAGGCGCGCGAGGCATTCCTCGCCGACTACACTGCGCGCATCGCCAAGGCCTATCCGGCCCGCTTCGACGGCAAGGTGCTGCTCCGGTTTCCGCGGCTGTTCATCGTGGCGGCGCGGTAATCTCGCCTTCCTCCCTGGGCTTTGCAGCCGCGGATCGATAGGATCGCGGCAACCAAAGCAGACAGGGAGGTGACCATGCTGAGAGCATTGCTGATGTCGGCCGTTATCGCGGCGACGGTAACGTTCGCAACGATGGTGTCGGCGCAAACGTCGACATCGCCGACCGGGCCCGCCTTCTCGTGGCGGTTCTTCACCACGGCGCTCGAGAACGATCCGACGCGCGATGTCCGGATGCAGATGCAGCTTCATCTGCCGAGCCGCGCCGGCAATGCGTTCCATACGCATAACGGCGACCAGTGGCAGGTGGTGGTCGAAGGCGAGATCACCTACACGGTGCGCGGCCAGGAGCCGAAAGTGCTCAAGGCGGGCGAGTTCGTCCACATCCCGCGCGGCACGGTCCATCGCAACGAGAACAAGAGCAACGCCCCGACCCGGACGATCGAGCTCCTGATCATGGATAAGGGCAAGCCGCAGAACAATCCGGCGCCGTAAGGCCGCGCGGCGTTGCTTCCGGGTCTCAATTTCGTCGGGCTTTACCGCTAAGGTTGGGCCAGCATGAGATCGATTCGACTATGAAACTTATTCGACCATGAAACCTGTTCGACCATGAAACCTGTTCGACAATGTTACGCGCGATTGATGGCCTGCATGATTGCGGGCTGGCTGGCCCTCGCGGCGCCAGCATCGGCCGCGCCCGACGCCGCCTTCACCAGATGGCTGGACGGCCTGTGGCCCGACGTCCAGAAGCTCGGCGTGTCGCGCAAGACCTTCACCGCGGCGACGCACCAGCTCGAGCCTGATCTCACGCTGCCTGACCTCGACATCCCGGGCCGCAAGACGCCGCCGCCCTCGCAAGCAGAATTCGTGCAGACGCCGGCCGACTACGTCCGGGAGACGACCATCGCGCGGCTCGCCGAGCAGGGCAAGAAGCTTGCGGGCGATCATCGCGCGACGTTGGCCGCGATCGAGCAGAAGTTCGGTGTTGCACCTAACGTGCTGCTGGCGATCTGGGGCCGCGAGACCGCCTTCGGCGGTTATAAGCTGCCCAAGAACGGCATCACGGTGCTGGCGACCCAGGCCTATTACGGCCGGCGCAAGGACATGTTCCGCCAGGAGCTTCTGTTCGCGTTCAAGATGCTGGACGAGGGCCACATCAAGCTGGCCGACATGCGCAGCTCCTGGGGTGGCGCCATGGGGCTCACGCAGTTTCTGCCGTCCGAGTTCTACAAATATGCCGTCGACTTCGATGGCGACGGCAAGAAGGACATCTGGAGCTCGGTGCCGGATGCGCTCGCCTCGGCGGCGGCTCAGCTCGTCGGCAAGGGCTGGCAGAGCGGCATGCGCTGGGCCTATGAGGTGCGCACGCCGCGCGACGTCGATTGCACGATCGGTGTGCCGGAGGTGACCCAGCCGGTGAGCGAGTGGCTGCAGCGCGGCTATGTTCCGGCGCATGGACGGCGGCCGTCGCTGACGGAAATGAGCGCTCAGGCTTCGCTGCTGCTGCCGGAAGGCACCTACGGTCCGGCTTTTCTCACGCTCAAGAACTACTACGTGATCAAGGACTATAACTTTTCCGATCTCTATGTGCTGTTCGTCGGCCATCTGAGCGAGCGCATCAGCGATCCGCGCGGCTTCGAGACGCCGTGGAGCAAGGGTACTCAGCTCAAGACCCGTGAGGTTGAGACCATGCAGCAGACGCTCACGCGCATTGGCCTCTACAAGGACAAGATCGACGGCAAGGCCGGCATGCTGACGCGCTCGGCGCTCGGCGCCTATCAGAAGGCCAATCGCCTGAAGGTCGATTGCTGGCCGACCGCCGCGGTGCTCGACCACATGCAGCAGAAGTACGGCCGCAACTGAAATCGTGTACTTGACATCGCGCTACGCAAACGAAACCCGGCGACGCTTGCGCGCCGCCGGGTGTCAAACCGTTGAGCTCTGCGCCGGATCGGCGCGATCAATAACGATAGCTCAGTAACGATAGCTCAGTAACGATAGCCTGGGCAGACCTGCACCGGCTGGCCGCTGTAGCCGACCACGTTGCCCCAGCGATCATAGACTGGCTGCGATGCCCAATAGCAGCCCGGGCCGTACACCGGCTGGCCGTAGCCTTCATAGACCACGTAGCCGCGCGGCCGCGAGGCGATGATGGCGCTGGTGATTACAGCACCACCGAGAATGCCGAGCGCGATGCCCGGGCCCCAGCCACGGCGACGCCATTGGGCGTCCGCGTCGGTTGCGGTCGCGGCCAGCGTGCCGGCGATGATCGCGGCCGCCGTCAGCGCAGTGAGTGTCTTCTTCATGCAGATCTCCTTGAGGACGGTCGGCACCGGCCGACCAGGATTGAATCGCCCGAAGGCAACATCGCCCGAAAGCTACGCCGCCCGAAGGGCAATTTGGCTTAGTCCCCCATCTCACTTACACTTAGAGCACAACTAATTTGTCGGAATTTTGGTGATTCACAGGGGAACGGTGGCCCACAGTAGGCCCGGATCGGGGTAAAAGAAGTCTGAACAAGCCCGGATTCATGCATGGCAACGCGGATTTCGCTACTGCAGCATGAACGAGCGACGACATTACAAATTTGTAATTCAAAAGAGGGGCGAGGATGAAAATCGACGGCGGCTGCCACTGCGGCTACATCACCTACGAGGCGGAGGCCGATCCGGAGCGGGCCTCGATCTGCCACTGCACCGACTGCCAGACGCTGTCAGGCACCGCCTTCCGCACGTCGATCCCGGCGCCTGACCACGCCTTCCGCGTGCTGACTGGGGAGCCGGCCGTCTATGTCAAGACCGCGGAGAGCGGCGCCAAGCGGGCGCAGGGATTCTGTCCGCGCTGCGGCTCCGGTCTCTATGCGACCTCGGTCGGTGACGGGCCGAAGGTCTACAACATCCGTGTCGGCACCGCGCGCCAGCGCGATCAGATCGTTCCGAAGCGGCAGATCTGGTCGCGCTCGCAACAGCGCTGGCTTGGCGAGATCGGCACGATCCCAAAAGTGGAGAAGCAGAGCTAGGCCGCTACGCAAGTGGTTATAACGTGGTGCCTCTCGTGACCGATCGAACGTAAAAGGCGATGGCTGGTCTTTATGACCGCCATCGCCTTTGTCGCAAAATTTCAGAGCATGCCGCGTCAGAGCGGCTTGACCGCGACCTTGCGGAACTTCACCACGCCGTCACCCCACTGCAGCGTGAAGTGGCCTTCCTCGAAGAAGCCGTTGTTCACGTCGGCAGTCTTGGTGCCGTTGAGCGTCAGTGTGAGCTGCCGCTTATTGGCGGTGATCTCCATCGTGTTCCACTTGCCGGCGACCTTGAGCGCGGGATTGGCCTCGGCGAAGTAGACAATCGCGCCGGTGCCGTAGGACGGATCCGGGCGGGTGTCAAAGATGTTGAACTCGTAGCAGTCGCGTGCGCCGATCTTCTTCGGGTCCTTGCAGCGCACGAAGATGCCGCTGTTGGCCTTCTCGTCGGTCCAGAACTCGGCGTAGATCATGTGGTCCTTGTACGAGTTCTTGGTCACCAGATGGCCGCCACCGCCGGGTTGGCCATCAGCGCGCGGCGGCGCAGTCGACTTGTCGGCGACGAGCGCGCCGTCCTCGACCCGCCAGTTGGCGGTGCCGACCTGGTCCCATCCATTCATGGTGCGGCCATCGAACAGTTGCGTCCAGCCGGTGCCGGTCTGGGCCGAGGTGCCCTGACTGAACGTGGCGGCGCCAACGAGGGCAAGCGCGGTGGCGATCGCGGACAGGCGTATTGCGGACACGCGTATCATGGTGTTTCCTCCGAATGTGATAGAGACTGGCAAGATGCAGCCTGCTGGCTGCTCGCAGGTCCTTGCAGGCAAATCATAGCCCGCAACGGAGAGGCGGGAAAGCTGTTCTGCTGCGCCGCTGCCGCGCGATTTGGGCGCGGGCCTATGGTCGCCGCTGTCGGCGCTCGCCAGTGATCTCGCCAGCGATGATGGCGGATATCAGCTCATCAAATACGCGGTCCAGCGGCCGTAGGCGACGATCGCAATCCAGCACGCCAGCGAAATCGCTCCGGCGAGCTTGCCGGCCAGCGGTACGCTGGTGTCGTGATCCCAGCGCGCGACGCTGCGATAGGTGATCAACTGGAACACCAGCATGTTGATGCCGGCGAGCGCCATCAGCGCGAATTTCAAGCGAAACGCCTCATTGTCCCAGTATTTCACCGGCTGGGCGGTGAACAACAGCGCCCCGGTCACGACGGATAGGCCAAATGCGCTCCAGGTCCACGGCAGCGCTTCGCGGCAGAGCGCGGTGACGGCACAGCGCCTGGCAGCGACGCCAATGAGGCGCAGGTCGACAACCGTGATCATGCCGAACACCAGCGCAACGGCGACGATGTGCACCGAGAGGATGGCGGAGAAGCCCCAGGTCGATTGCGAGACGAAGATCGCAACCGGCGTATGCTCAAGCCACTGCAGGGCCTCGGTGATGCTTGGCACGTCGCGCGCTCCCCTTTTACTTAGCTTTAGCCCACGAGGTTCGCGATCCAGCGCCCACGGCCTGCCAGCGTCACGCCCAGCCAGAGCAGCAGCGCCGCCGCCGCCATGGCGCCGGCCATGCGCCCGGCCGAGACGCCATCGGGCGCCACGCGCCGCAGCGCTGCCGCGAGCGCCAGCGTGGCCGCGATCGCGACCGCCATCATCAGCATCTTCACCTGAAAGGTCGCGTCGAGCAGCGTGCGCCGCGGCGTCGCCAGGATCAGCACCAGCCCGGTCGCGGTCAGCACGGCCATCGCGGTCCACAGCCATGGCAGCAATCGGCGGACCCGGTCACGAAGGGGCTCGGTCCGGGAGCCCCACACCCGCAGGTCGATCATGATGATCGCGGACAACACCAGCCCGTTCGCCAGAATGTGCAGCGTTTGCATCAATGGAATGAGCCAGCCGATCCGGCGGACGGTCAAGCTCAACGGCGAGTTCTGCAGCCATTGGACGAACGCCATCATGCCGTTCCGGCCTCCCCCCGCAGCCGGCGCACGGGTTGTTCTTGTCTTGTGCGCCGGGCCCCGGCCTCACGATGCCTTTAGGCGGCGCGAGGGTCAACGCGGTCGTGCGGCTGTTCGCGGCCGTTGCACAGCGCTGCGCGCTCCCGTAGGCCATGAAGACCACGTTGTCGGGCATCAGGCCGAGCACGGTCGCCTGGCGATCTTGCTGCTGCGTCCGCCGGCACACGATCAGGCGCGCGAGCGGCGGCGCAACATAAACGCGCCCAGGATGAGCTGAAGAAAACTCTTGCGGGCTGGCGGCGCCGCGACAACGGCAGGAGCGTTGGGCACGACTTCCGGCGCAACGGGCGGTGCCGCGACCGGTGGCGCGGCAACGGGCCTGCCGGAAACGGGCGTCGCGGTCGCTGGCGCGAGCGCGCGCGGGCCGACATTGCGCAGGAACACCTGCTCGAGCGGCAGCTCGAGCTGCTTGATCGCCGCCTCGAGCGGCAGCCATTGCACCGCCTTGATGTCGTCCGTCGGCTTGCGGCCGGTCTTGGCGAGAGCCTGCATGCGCCAGAACTCGACCAGCTTGGTCTTGCGCCCGGACTGGTAGGAGACCGCGCCGAGATAGTCGTGGATCTCGACCTCGTAGCCGGTCTCCTCGACGACCTCGCGCTCGGCCGCATCGATCGGCGCTTCCTTGCGCTTGAGCTTGCCCTTCGGCAGCACCCAGGCGTCGTCCTTGCGGCGCTGGACCAGCGCGATCAGCGGACGCGGCCCGCCTCGCACCACGATACCGCCTGCTCCCATGATCGGCGTCCGCGCCATGCTGCTCCTCGATCGACGATTCGGAGCGCAGCTTATCCCACAGCGGCGCCCCTCCGCCATTTGATCGCGCGCCATGGTGATCGCGCGTCGTGGTGATCGCGCGCCGTGGCGCGATGCGCTAGGTTCGGAATGCTCGCAAACCCGTGCAGGAGCGCAGGAGCCAAGCCATGACAACCGACACCCCATCCGCGTCGCCCGCATCCGAGGAGCCTTCGCGCCGCGATCTGGTCGCCGCCGCCGTGACGGTCGCGGCCGTAGCCGGAGGAGCCGGCAGCGCGCAAGCGCAGGCGAGGGCGGACGTGCGCTATTCGAATCCGCCCGGCATGTCGTCGCCGCCGACCTATAGCCACGTGGTCGAGGTCAATGGGCCACACCGCACGGTCTATGTCGCCGGCCAGACCGGCGCCGATGCAACCGGCAAGGTTGCCGAAGGGTTCCGCGCCCAGGCGGTGCAGGTGATGGAGAACATCAAGACCGCACTCGGGTCCGTCGGCGGCGGCTTCGAGCACGTGGTCAAGCTCAACAGCTACCTGACCAACGTGGAAGCGAACGCCGCCGAGTTCCGCGAGGTGCGCGCGGCCTATTTCCCGAACCGCTCCGCGCTGCCGGCGTCCACGCTGGTGCAGGTGCCGCGGCTGGCCAGCCCGGCCTATCTGCTCGAAGTCGAGGTGATCGCGGTCCTGCCGCCGCGCGCGTAGGAGCCCCGAAAGGTTCGGTCATTTCGGCTTGACGGTCGGATAGATGTCGGCGCCGTAGTATTCGCGGATCTCGGCGATCTGGTCGGGGCCGGGCGGTGCATATTGCAGCCGCTTGCTGGTGAACGTGCCGCCCATGATGCGGTCAAGCTTCACCGCCATCTCGCCCATCTTCACCAGCGTGGTGATGCCGTTGAGGATCGGCGCGCCCGACGGCGTGGTGTAGACGCCCGCGTAGGCAAGGAGCGCCATCACGACGCCGCCGGCCGCGATCACCACCTCGGCGCCCGCGTCCGTGCTTGCCTTGGCGGCATTCTGGAACTGACCGATGAGGTCGCGCTGCACGTCCTTGTTCTCGAAGCCCTCGTCGAGGTTGAGGATGCGGTCGACCTTCATGCGGTTGACCGCGGCGAGCCGATCCCTGAGGCCGTAGTGCACCACGTTTTCGACGATGCGCGGCGTGAACTTCTCGTTGATGGTCACGAGCGAGAAGTTCGCGCCCATCATGCAGGCGGTGTGCAGGCTGGTCTCGCATAGCCCGAGCACCGGGATGTTCGCGATCTCGCGGCATTCGCGCAGACCCGGGTCCGCGATGTTGCCGATCAGGAAGGCGTCGAAGCCCTGCTTGAGAGCGGTGTGGACGTTCTCCATCACCTCGCCGGTCTCAAGATATTCGAGATAGCGGTACTGGTCGGCGAAGCCGCCGATCTTGGTTATGCCGTGCACCTCGATTTCGGTGTCGGGGTCTTTGACCTGGTCGAGAATGCGGCGCAGATATTTCGGATAGGATTTCCACTTCGTCTCGAAGCGGCTCATGCTCTGGTACCAGATCTTCATTCCCATCGATCGCTCCTTGCGCGCACAGCGTGTTGATGGCGGCCGGACGGTCCGGCGTCAACCGGTGCGGCAGCGGCGCCCTGGAAATCGGCGGCCAAACCTGCAAGACAGGCACCGGACGTCAGGCCGACACAAGGAGAGACCCGCATGGTCCGCACGCTCGTGGTCATGGCGCTCGCCGCCGTTGTCTCGCTCGGCGCGGCGCACGCGCAGGATGGCTATCCGTCGCGCCCGATCCGGCTGATCGTGCCGTTTGCCGCCGGCGGCGGCACCGACACT